>ERZ808258.645-NODE-645-length-12891-cov-3.002103_pt1 | contig 12891 bp, 13 predicted proteins | sample MGYA00521280_ERZ808258 | MGnify/ENA primary metagenome ERZ808258 (study PRJEB31516, sample SAMN03275585) | gut metagenome | biome: mammalia-associated habitat; material: feces | host: Papio cynocephalus | place: Kenya | collected 2012-07-19 ...
ACAAGTTTATGGCCCTAAAGGCCAAGCTTGAGTCAGAGGGGTTGTTTGACACTGCCCGAAAAAAACCTGTCCCGCTTTATCCGAGGCGCGTCGGAGTGGTTACAAGTGGTGCCGGAGCAGCGTTACGCGATGTTGTTAAGACCGTGTCTCTGCATGCCCCTAACGTTGAGTTGATTGTGTATCCGACGCCTGTACAAGGCCCTGAGGCTGAAGGCCAAGTGATTCGTGCCCTACAAACGGCCGATGCGCGAAACGAAACCGATTGTATCCTTTTGGTGCGCGGCGGAGGGTCACTCTCGGACTTGTGGACGTTTAACGGCGAAACTTTGGCACGAGCCATTGCTCGTATGCATCTTCCGGTAATAAGCGGCATCGGACACGAAACCGATATGACGATAGCAGACTATGTGGCTGATTACCGTGCGGCCACTCCGACGGCTGCCGCTTTATGTGTGACGACGGGATGGGAAACGGCCGGCGTGAAAGTTGCCGGATTTATCCGGAGACTCAATGCAGCTCAGGAGGCCAAGATACGACTTGCCGAGCAGATGCTCAAAGGACGCGCCAATCCGCGCCGAGCTTTAGAGATGATTCTGGACAATTTGGCTCGGCGTACCGATGAGGCGTGTCATGCTTTAAAGAGTACTGCCAAGGTATTTTTTGCCGACAATGATCGGCAAGTCAAAGAGCTGACGCGCCGTTTGGTGTCTTCTAAACCTTCGGTGCGTGCGTCCTCGGAGCGACTTATGTATCTTGTGAGTCGCTTTGAGAAAGCATCTTTTATGGGTCTGCAACAACGGGTAAATTCCTTAAACCTCTTGCGGGCACGCCTTAACGGGATAAGGCCGGACATTGATCAGGCGCAAACTCGGTTGACGACGGCACACAGACGGTTGCGTCTGGCGTATTCGCGCCAGACGGGAATGTGTCTTGATCATCTGCAAGCCCTGACAAATCGACTGAAAAGTGTCGATGTCAGGCGCGTTTTGGAACGCGGGTTTTGCCTTGTCCGCGATGAGAACGGACGTTTGTGTTCGCACATTTGTGATGTGTCGGTTTGTAAGAGAGTGCAGATTGCTTTTTCCGACGGCAATGCTTTAGCGCGAATCGAACAGATCGGCGAGAAAAAATAGTTTGCGATTTTTCAGGGCTTTTCTCTTCCCGAACCGTCTTTTTTTTGTTTCTTCCTATATGATATGTCACGAAGGGGAGATTCCGGTTTTAACGGGATTTCGGGTTTGTAACGACTAGATTATTCAGAGGAGACGCCCATGCCAGAGTTTGTCTTACCGCCTTTGGGTTTTTCGCTTGACAGCCTCGCGCCGGCCATGAGCCGTGAGACGCTTGAGTATCATTACGGAAAGCATCATCAGGGCTACATCAGCAACTTGAATACCTTGATTAAAGGCAGTATCTTCGAGGGAAAATCCCTCAAGGAAATCGTTAAAACAGCGCAGGGTGCCGTTTTTGATAATGCTGCGCAGGCGTTTAACCATTCGTTCTTCTGGAAATGCTTAACTCCCAACGGCGGCGGTGAGCCCGGCGGCAAATTGATGGCGGCTATTGTGGCCCGGTGGGGAAGTTTCGAGGGCTTCAAGAAGGCGTTCCTTGCAGCAAGCATTGCTCGTCTTGGAAGCGGTTGGGTTTGGCTTGTGCACAAGTCCTCCGGAGCCATTGAAATCGTCTCGACGTCCAATGCAGGAACACCGCTTACCGAACACATGCGACCGCTTTTGGTTCTCGATGTTTGGGAACACGCTTACTATTTGGATTACCGCAATGCCCGCGGTAAATACGTAGAGGCGTTCTTTGCCAGTTGCGTCAATTGGAAGTTCGCCGAGGATCGATTTAACGGACAGCCGAGCGGCTGTGACTGCCGTCCGCAGTAAAGAAACAATTCTTTTCAAAAAAGAGGCAGGCTTCGCTTTACGGCGGAGCCTTTTTCGGAATTTTCCCGCCGTTGTCTAAGACATTTACCGTGTCTGTGGTTTAAAATCCGTGTCTGCGCCGGCGCGCCCGAACTGTGACGGGCGCGTTGTGCTCGACTAAAAAAACAAGAAGGGATTTCATTTCACTTTTTACTCTTTGGGGAGTTGAAAAATGACTATCAAAGTTGGTATTAACGGTTTCGGTCGTATCGGCCGTTTCGTTTTCCGCGCCTCTATTGCGCGTCCTGAACTCGGTATTGAAGTTGTCGGTATCAATGATCTTCTGCCGCCCGATTACATGGCCTATATGCTCAAGTACGACACGATGCACGGTGCTTTCAAGGGCACTGTTGAAGTGGTCGACGGACATCTGGTTGTCAACGGCAAAACCATCCGGATTACGGCTGAACGCGATCCGGCCCTTTTGAAGTGGGGTGATATCGGCGTTGATTATGTTGTCGAGTCCACGGGCTTTTTCCTTAAAGACGAACTCGCCCGCAAGCACATTGAAGCCGGTGCTCGTCGCGTTGTGATGTCGGCTCCTTCCAAGGATGCAACACCGATGTTTGTGGTCGGTGTTAACGACAAGACCTATGCCGGTCAAGATATCGTCTCGAACGCCTCTTGCACGACAAACTGCTTGGCTCCTTTGGCCAAGGTTATCAACGATGCGTTTGGTATCGAACAGGGTCTGATGACGACGGTTCACTCTACAACCGCGACACAGCGTACGGTTGACGGACCTTCCATGAAGGATTGGCGCGGCGGTCGCAGTGCTTCTCAGAACATCATTCCGTCTTCCACGGGGGCTGCGAAGGCTGTCGGTAAGGTCATTCCGTCCTTGAACGGCAAATTGACCGGTATGAGCTTCCGCGTTCCGACCACCGACGTTTCCGTCGTTGACCTGACTTGCACGCTCGTTAAATCTGCTAGTTACGCAGATATTTGTGAAGCGGTTAAGGAGGCCGTTGCCGGTCCGATGAAAGGCATTATGGATTACACGGCCGATGCGGTTGTTTCGTCCGATTTCTTGGGCAACACCTGCACATCGATCTTCGATGAGAAAGCCGGTATTGCTCTGACCGATCACTTTGTCAAGCTTGTGAGTTGGTATGACAACGAAATCGGATACTCCAATAAGGTTCTCGAACTCATCTGCTCGATGGAGAAGTCCGGCAAATAAGGTTTGTCCTTGAGACAAATTTGTGATGTAATGAAAGGGGTGCCCGTCGGTGCCCCTTTTTTGTTTCGGAGTACGTCGTGAAATCAGCTAGTCCTCTGGTCAGTGTTGCTTTGCTTTGTTTGTCCTCTTTGGCGTTTGCCGAAACGGCTTTTTTTGAATACAACGGAAAGTTTTATCCGCTTGAGATTGCTTCCAATCCGTGTGCCGAGGCCCTTGTTAAACGTCTTCCGATCATGATGAGTTTTGAGGACTTCGGCAAGAGCGAGCGTATTGCCTACTTAAAGTATCCGCTTCCGTTTTCGAAGGAAAAAATAAGCTATACGCCGAAAAAAGGCGATATCGCATATTGGCCCCCGAGAAGGAACCTGACGGTCTTTTTAGATGCGCCCGAATACAAAGCTGATGTTGTCCCCATCGGTCACTTGTCTGATGAGGCTCTTGAGATGGTTCGTACGTCCAAAAGTTGGGTGATGAATTTGGTTCGCGAGTCCAAGTAGGTCAGATATAACACCGGCTCCTTCTGTTTCGTCGGGGTTTTTTGTGAGGAAATTAAGGTGTAGTTTGAAGAAGTCACTGAGGAAAGCCGGTCTCAAACGACAGAAAATCCTGACTGCTTAAATCTTCAGATAAGGCAAACCCGCCCTCAATCGAAAGAAGGCGGGTTTTCACTCAATGACGTCGGTTACTTAACCGTCAGACGGCTGCGGCCAAGGCGTCTTTTACACTGGTAAAGACTTTGTCGTTGCCGACTTTCTCACGCAAATCAATTAGATTTTGTTTCGGATCGGCGACCAAATAGACGGTGCTACCGGCATCGCGTTTGATGCTGATTTCGTCTTCAAAGGCATAGACGCCGGAAATATCCGCAAAATCACATTGGGAAAGATCGAGGATGAAGGTTTTCCCTTGGAGGGCGGAAAATTTTGCCGCCAAGTCGTAACTTGCGCCGAAATAAAAGCCGCCGAAGAGTGTGCACACTTGAATGCCGTTTTGCTCGGTGACCTGCAAGCGAGTGCGGCGATTCACTTGGGCAATGAGCGACAGACTTGCAAGAACCACACCGACGCCGACCGCAAAAATCAGATCCACAAAGACAGTCAAAAGGAAGACGACAATCATGATATAGATGTCGGCTTTGGGACAAATCTTAATTTCCTTAAGCATCCTGTAGTCCAAAATATTGATTCCGACGGAAATCAGAATGCCTGCCAGAACGCTAAGCGGAACGTAGCAAACGACGCTATAAAGGCTTACTAATACGGCCAAAAGGAATAGTGAGCTGATTACACCGGAAAGACGCCCCGTACCGCCGACCTTAATGTTCGTGACCGTACGCATCGTGGCACCGGCACCGACGTTACCGCAGATGAACCCGCACAAGGCATTGCCGATACCTTGACCGATCAGTTCCCGATTGCTGTCATGCTTTGTTTTTGTCATGGAATCAGCCACGAGACTCGTTAACAGTGAGTCGATGCACCCGAGAATTGCCAGAATGAGACCGTATGTGAGAATTGTTCCGAGATGTTCCCATGTCACATGGGGAATATGAACCGGAGGAAGTCCTGAAGGAACCTCGCCGATCATCGGAACGTTCAGACTTAAGCAATAGCTCACGACGGTCAGAACAATCAGCGCAAAAAGTTGGGATGGAATGATGGCATTGAGCTTCTTGGGCATCAGATAAATAATGGCTAAAGCTGCCAGACCCAAGAGGGCGCTCATCCAGTTGATGTTAAGTGTTCCCAGGATAAGGATTCCGTCAACAGGGCCCTTCGGGTTCGGGCCGCCTAAGAGCGGAGAGATTTGCAATAAAACGATAATGACGCCGACGCCGCTCATGAAGCCGGAGATTACCGAATACGGAATGTAACGAATAAGTTTGCCCAAACGCAGGCAGCCGAAAAGTATCTGAAACAGACCGGCTACCACGAAGACGCAGGCAATCATCTGGAGATTCCCGTTGAGCGCCACGACGACGCTTGCCGTCACGACGGTCATCGGCCCGGTCGGCCCGGAAATCTGAGTTTTTGTTCCACCGAAAATAGCAGCAAAGAAGCTCAGACAGATGGCGCCGTACATGCCGGCAGCTGCGCCTAAGCCTGAGGCAATACCGAAGGCGAGGCACAGCGGTAAGGCGACGACGCCGGCCGTCAGACCGCCTGCGATGTTGCCCTTAATGTTCTGTGTGTACTCGCCGAGTTCACTAGCGATACTCATTTCTTCTCAATCCTATGGACAGACAATGTCCGACAATTCAAAAAAATGAGTTTACTCCGCCTCTGTGCTTAAAGACAAAAAATCAGCCAAGAAGTTAGGGAAAATATCTAGATTTATCAATAGGAATATCAAGTTTTCCCTATGAGGGCTACTCGTCTGAAGGCTTGAACCATCCCATCCGTGCTTGCGGGGAAATCCCTTGGGATAAAAGGGAGTGGACCGCTGCGTCGTAGTCTTTTTCCGTCTTGGCTCGACAGATGGCTTTGAATAGGGGTTGGGTGTCGCCCGCAAAAAGATTGGCAAGCAGAAACCAGTACTCTTTCATGCGCATCAAGGCGTTTTTACGGCTGTTCCAGGCACGGCAGTATCCCTCGAAAAGTTCTCGGGTAAATGCGTCAATTTCTTGAACCGAAGCAGGTTTTCCGCCCCGCAATTTGCGAAAAAGCGCAGGATCGGCAATAAGGCCGCGTCCGACCATAATTCCGGCAAGATTCGGAAAACGTGACGCAGTGGAAATACAGTCGTCTTCTGTCACAATGTCGCCGTTATAAAGAACCGGGTGACAAAGGTCTGTTAACGCTTCCTGAAATGACTCAAGACGGGCGTGACCTTTGTATTGGTCTGTCTTAAGCCGTGCATGAACGGTTACGGAGGCAAACGGAAAATGATTAAAGACATCGGCAAGGCGCTCGAACTCGGAAGTGCTCGACCAGCCGAGCCGTGTTTTAATACTGACGGCGATCGGAAGCGATTTGGCGAAGATAGTTTCGAAGAACCGTTCCAGTTCCTCGGGAGAACGCAAAAAACCGGCACCTTTTCCTTTGGCGGTGACGGTTCCTGCCGGACATCCGAGGTTGAAGTTAACTTCCCGATAGCCCATCTGAGCCAGAGCATGTGCGGCCCAGATAAAATCCTCGGCACGCCGCGTTAGAAGTTGCGGAACGACGACCAGCCCCTCGTTGGCCCTCGGTGCGATTTCTCGAAGTTGACGCTCGGTAAAGCGCTTTTCCCGAGTCGGAGTGACAAAAGCGATAAAGTATCGGTCAACGCCACCGAAAAGGCGCGCATGCACGCGTCTGAAGACGGCACTTCCGAGGCTTTCCATCGGTGCAAAATCCAAAAGCCTCGGTAGTGTGTGATAAGACATCGGTTGTTGATGAAAGCGCCGAAATTGCCGCTAATGCTTAAGAGGCAATCAAAAAGTCTTCAAGTTTGGCGCCTTTTGCAAGTGCTTCGCGGATAAAGACCGGTGTTTTTCCACGCCCCGTCCAGGTCCTGCCGTCCGGCAAACGGTACTTGGGTGCAACTTTGCCTCGAGACCTGATTAGCTTCGAATCAGCATAGGAAAGTTCGGTCGGAGCTACTGCGGCAAAGTTCAATTCTTCGGGCTTTAGGTTGAAAATCTCGATCAAATTGTTGACCGCCTCGATAGCTTCCTTGCGAGCTGCATCTTTTTTTTCCTGAAGTCGAGCTTCCTGTGTGGCTATTTTCTTTAATGTTTTGACGAAATTCGGTTCCATTTTTACCTCGATGAAATAAAATCGAAACAGGTTAACGGTTGATATTATATTAAAAAAGAGGGAAAAGTTTAAAGAACAACAAATTTCGGGCGCTGTAATTGTTAGAAAACTTTAAAATATAGGTGGTTTCCCTTATATAATGGGATTAAGATTTCCACTTGGAGTAGGGGTGTTGCATTAACGAAACGTTGTAATAACGGGAGTCTACTGAAACATCATTTCCGATCCAATCGGGTTTTTCAAAGGGTTCGTTAACGGATTTAAGTTCGATTTCTGCGACAATTAACCCCTTGTTTTCCCCGAGGAACTCATCAACCTCCCAGATTTTTCCCTTAAACGGGATTTTCGTGCGGTTTTTAGTGATCTGACGGTCGGGACCGATCATGTCCAAAAGTTCGACCGCATCGGAAAGGGGAATCGGATACTCATATTCGGGGCGAACGATGCCATTCGGGCGTCCTTTGACGGTAAGTCGCGCACGGGATCCTTCAATGCGTACTCGCACGATGCATTCGGGACCGGTTGCCAGATACCCTTGACGATACGATTCGGGTACTCCGAGAGTACGCCAGGCATCACTTGTGACTAAAAATTTGCGTTCGATTTCTTGGGCCATAGCACGTCCCTAAAAAAGGACGGCGGAAAACTCCGCCGTCGTGTCACACTAAATATCGGCAAGCAAGCGATGTCTTTGCTCCTTGCCTGATAACGAATTTAAAGCTTCGGACCGCTCTTTTCCAGAGCTGCGCAATGCTCATTGGCCGTGAACTTCTTGAAGTTCTTCTGGAAGGCAGCTGCAAGCGTACGAGCTTTCTCATCCCACTTGGCAGGATCGTCGTAGGTGTTGCGCGGATCGAGAATCTTCGTATCGCAACCGGGCAATTCTGTCGGAACTTTCAGGTTAAAGTACGGAATCGTTTCGGTCGGAACTTTGTTAATCGAGCCGTCGAGAATGGCATCGATAATCGCGCGAGTATGCTTAATGGAAATACGCTTACCCGTTCCGTTCCATCCTGTATTCACGAGGTAAACCTTCGCACCGACCATGTCGATCTTGCGAATGAGTTCTTCGGCGTACTTGACCGGGTGTAACGACAGGAAGGCCGCACCGAAGCAAGCCGAAAAAGTCGGCGTGGGTTCGGTAATGCCGCGTTCCGTTCCGGCAACCTTCGCTGTAAAGCCGGAAAGGAAGTAATACTGAGCCTGTTCGTTATCAAGAATTGAAACCGGGGGCAACACACCGTAGGCATCGGCCGTCAGGAAGATGACCTGCTTGGCGTGCGGGCCTTTGCTAACCGGTTTGACGATGTTTTTGATGTGGTAAATCGGGTAAGAAACACGGGTGTTTTCCGTGGCGCTGCGGTCGTGGAAATCAGGCGTGCCGTCTTCCTTGACGATAACGTTTTCCAAAAGGGCATCACGGCGGATGGCGTTGTAAATATCGGCTTCCGCATCTTTATTTAGGTCAATGACCTTCGCATAGCAACCGCCTTCATAGTTAAAGACGCCCTCATCGTCCCAACCGTGTTCGTCATCACCGATTAACAAACGCTTCGGATCGGTTGAAAGCGTGGTCTTGCCGGTACCGGACAGGCCGAAGAAAATGGCCGTGTTCTGACCGTTCTTGTCGGTGTTGGCCGAGCAGTGCATGGAGGCAATGCCGCGGAGCGGATTAAAGTAGTTCATGATTGAGAACATGCCCTTCTTCATTTCGCCGCCGTACCAGGTGTTCAAAATAATCTGTTCATTCGTGGCAAGGTTAAAGACAATCGCGGTTTCGCTATTTAAGCCGAGTTCCTTGTAGTTTTCGACCTTGGCCTTGGAAGCGTTGTACACGACAAAGTCGGGCTTGCCGAAGTTAGCCAATTCTTCTTGTGTCGGACGGATGAACATGTTGCGAACAAAGTGCGCTTGCCAGGCCACTTCCATGATGAAACGAACTTTTAGGCGTGTCGCTGCATTGGCGCCGCAGAAAGCATCGACAACGAAAAGACGCTTGCCGGACAGTTCCTTGACGGCAATGTCTTTGACGGCATTCCAGGTCGCATCGCTCACAGGCTTGTTGTCGTTCTTGTAGGCGTCGCTCGTCCACCAAATGGTGTCCTTGGAGGCGTCGTTCTTCACGAAGAACTTATCTTTCGGGGAGCGACCCGTGTAAACGCCCGTCATAACGTTGACGGCACCGAGGTTTGTGACGCGGCCGACTTCGTAACCTTGGAGGCCGGGCTTGGTCTCTTCGGCAAAAAGTGTGTCGTAGTCGGGGTTGTAGATAATCTCCGTGTTGCCGGTGATACCGTACTGGGACAAGTCAATTTTTGTCATAGTTTCTCTAGCAGTTAAAGTAATAATGATAAAAACCTGTTTGTACAAAATCCGGAGATCTTGCACGCGGCAGGTCTCCTAAAGAATCCCGAACATTTTAATGCGAACAGAGCATTTTGTCTTCTGCTTAATCGGAAAAAAATTGTGTCTGTTTCAACGGAATAGGAATGTTTTAATCCTGTCGGACTGATGCGTTTTTACCTATTTGCGCGATTTCCGAAAGGGATTTCCGTCAAAAAGACAGAGTGTACGTATCGGACACTCGGCGCAAAGGGGGTTTTTCGCTTTGCAGCAATACCTGCCGTGGAGTAACAGCCAATGGTGGATGCCTTTTAAATACTGCGGCGGCGTTACGGCAATGAGGGCTTTGGAGACTTGAGCCGGTGTTTTTCCCGGCGCCAATCCCGTGCGGTTGGCGACGCGAAAAACGTGGGTATCGACGGGAACTGTCGGGTAGCCGAAAGCGACGTTCAACACGACATCGGCTGTTTTCTCACCGACCCCCGGAAGACTGACAAGCGCATTGAAGTTGTCAGGGACTTGTCCGTGAAAATCGCGTATGAGGATCTGACAAGTCGCAATGATGTGTTTGGCCTTGTTACGGAATAGCCCGATAGTGCGAATATAGGGTTCAAGACCTTGTACGCCCAAAGCGGCTATGGCCTCCGGAGTATCGGCCACGTGAAAAAGCGCTTTCGTGGCGATATTGACGCTTTTATCCGTAGCTTGGGCCGAAAGCATCACGGCAATGAGCAACTCAAAGGGGGTGCGAAAGTTCAATTCGCTTTTCGGATCGGGGCGTTCGGCAGCCAGGATTTCAATTATCTTGTGTTTTGTCGTAAGGTTCATGCTCGGCACCCTTACTTGCCGTTTCCGGAGCGAGCGCGAGCCAGAGCTTCGGCCACAAGGTCTTTTTTTGTGAGTGCCGCCTTGTCGGCTCTTTTCTGTAACAGAGCTTTTTGTTCGGCCTTTCGGGCAAGAGTGGCCAAGTGGGCCAAGCGAGCCCGATTGGCATCCTCATCGGTCCAGGCGCGTCCCGGTTCGAAAAGCTCGATGCAGTCCATGGGGCAGGCGGGAACACACAGAGCACACCCCGTGCATGATGAATCGATCACGGCAAAGAGGTGTTTTGGCATCCCCGTGACGGCTGAAACCGGGCAGATATCGGCGCAGATACGGCATCCGATACACTGATCCGATCGAATCCGTGCCAGTGCCAGGGGCATTTCTCGCCCGTACTCCGGGTCAAGCGCAATCGGGTCAAGACCTAGGATTTCGGCTAGCCGTGAAATGGTTCGTGCGCCGCCCGGTGCACAGCGATTAATCGGCGCCTTACCAAGCGCCATGGCTTTAGCGTATTCGGCGCATCCGTCAAAGCCGCATTGTCGGCATTGTGTTTGCGGCAAAATTCGCTCGATTTTTTTCGGATCGATTGACACGAGAAAGTAGCCGAAAAAGTTAGCGTTTTAAATACTTGAGTTTTCCCTTGACGCCACGCCAGGAATCGGCATCATCAGGCGCCGGTTTTTTCCGTGTAATCGAGGGCCACTGCTGTGCAAGTTCCGCATTCAAAGCAATAAATTCCTTTTGATCTTCCGGAACGTCTTCTTCGGCGTAAATAGCTCCCTCCGGGCATTCGGGAATGCATACGGCGCAGTCGATACATTCGTTTGGGTCAATCACAAGAAAATTCGGTCCCTCGCGGAAGCAATCTACGGGGCACACATCCACGCAATCGGTTCTTTTGCAACCGATGCAAGCTTCACAGACGACATGAGGCATGAAATAAAACTCCTAAAAAGTATTTTTTACGGCGGACATACTTCGTCCGGCTCTTTTCTGTCATACCTACAGAAACAAAGAGCCGGGCGTTTCTCGTTTTGCGCAAGCGTCTTTAAAACGTGTCGACTCCACAAGGCAGCGGGCAACTCCGGAAAAAACGCATCGCCTTGCGGCGCGGCATCGATTTCGGTGACCCATGCGGTGCAAACGAGATTTTTATTCAGAACGGTTTGATACAAGTGCGCGCCGCCGATAATAAAGACTTTCGGCGCGTCCTTAACGCACTTTAGGGCCGCATCAAGTGATAAAGCAACCAGGGCCCCCGGGACCTGATAACGTGTATCGTGTGTCAAAACGATATTGGTACGCCCCGGAAGAATTCGTCCGATAGATTCCCACGTTTTGCGTCCCATGAGAACAGGGCACCCCATGGTTGTTTCTTTAAAGTGCTTTAAATCCTCAGGTAAATGCCAAGGCATCGTTCCCTGCATCCCGATAACCCCGTTTTTCCCACGGGCCACAATCAGTTCAATACGCGGCATGGCTAAACCGCAATCGGCGCTTTGATTGTCGGGTACGGATCGTAATCGACGATTTCAAAGTCTTCGAACTTATAGTCAAAAATCGAGACCGGCTTTCGGGTAATTACCAGTTTCGGATACGGGCGCGGTGTGCGCGCTAATTGCAAAGCGACCTGTTCGAAATGGTTCTTGTAGATGTGACAGTCACCGCCCGTCCAGATAAATTCGCCGGGTACCAGGTTGCACTGTTGTGCAACCATGCAAGTTAAAAGCGAGTAGCTGGCAATGTTAAACGGTACGCCGAGAAAAATATCGCAGGAACGTTGATAGAGCTGGCAGGAAAGGCGCCCTGCGTTGACGTAAAACTGAAACAGACAATGGCACGGGGGAAGCGCCATTTTGTCAATCTCGCCGACATTCCAAGAGCAAACAATCAGACGGCGGCTGTCCGGTCGCGTTTTAATCTGCTCGATAACGTTGGTAATTTGATCGATATGGCGCCCGTCGGCCGTGGGCCAACTACGCCATTGAACGCCGTAAATCGGACCCAGGTCACCGTTTTTATCAGCCCATTCGTCCCAAATCGTCACTTTATTGTCATGCAGGTACTTGATGTTGCTCGAACCGGATAAAAACCACAAAAGCTCGTGAATAATGGACCGCAAATGCAACTTTTTGGTTGTCACAAGGGGAAAGCTGTCTTTTAAATCAAAGCGCATCTGATAACCGAACAGCGATCGCGTTCCCACGCCGGTGCGATCGGATTTGTCGGCACCTTTTTCAAAGACTGTGCGCATGAAAGTTTCATATTGGTCGTACATGGGACATCCCCGAATGAATTCAAAAAAAGTCTGAAATTTTACCCATCATTTGAAACACCTTTCATCGACAAGAGTCAAGAGGAAGGATCGGCAACTGAAAACAAAACGGTTTAGCTGGCCGGAAGGTTTTTCAGAAGCCTGAAAAAGAGAATCGTCAGGTGGTAAAAGACCGGTGCCGAGAAAATCAAAGGAGCGAAGCGTTCCAAACTGCCTCTGCCGATATAAAGCTCGCCTTCCCAACTTTTCGATCCGAGGCTGCGCTTGACGGCACTAATGACAATATCGCCCATCACACAGGATAAAACGATGGCAAGTGAGTAAAGTGCCACTTGGTAAATACGAAACGGCGTGAGCCAGAAAAGCGATAAGCCGACTAGAAAGGCAAGGAAACATCCGACCGAAATTCCCTTGACGGTTTTGTGCGGATTCATTCTCAGGGCTTTGCCGCCCAAGGCAGAACTGGCGAGAACCGAAAACAAATCGGCGCAGAACGTGACCATTAAGTAGAAAAGTAGCAGTAAAGCCCCCGATGAGTTGTAGCGTTCCAGTCCGGCAAAGTCCAGTGTGGCAATGGCCGGTGCATGACTGACGCAG
>ERZ808258.648-NODE-648-length-12875-cov-7.138846_pt1 | contig 12875 bp, 10 predicted proteins | sample MGYA00521280_ERZ808258 | MGnify/ENA primary metagenome ERZ808258 (study PRJEB31516, sample SAMN03275585) | gut metagenome | biome: mammalia-associated habitat; material: feces | host: Papio cynocephalus | place: Kenya | collected 2012-07-19 ...
ACGGAAACATTTCTGGAAAAACCTATACAACAATCGAAAAACCGTATACGCGGCTACAGTAAAAATTTTGTAGAGGAAGAGACTGGAATCTGTTCCACTAATGCAAATGCTCGAGGCTGACGCTCGGAAAAGATACCAGTCATAATACAGGAGCATCAAATGGAAACCGCACAGAGCAACACCAGTGCGCTTGTGGATCCGGATACCTTATCTCCGGAAACGGGCAAGCCGTTCTCGACAGCCACCACCGCACGTTACCTTGTCGCATTCGTCATTTTCGCCATTCTCAACTGCGCAGCGTTCGTACTGAACGGTAATACGCTGATGCCGCAGCATCTGAGGGACATCGGCTACAGCGAGACCGAAGCCACCACTGCACTCGGCACCATCACTTCGCTGACCGCCATCGTCGGCCTGCTGTCCGGCTACATCTGGGGCGCGTTCTCCGACCACACCCGTTCCCGTTTCGGCAAGCGTACTCCGTGGATCTTCGCCGGCTCCATCGTCGCCGGCATCGGCCTGTACCTGCTCGGCACCTTCGGTGACGTTCCGAGCCTGACCGCCAGCTACATGCTGAACAACCTGGGCCAGGGCGCCATCCAGACGCCGATGTTCGCCATCCTCGCCGACCGCGTTCCGAAGTCCGTGCGCGGCACCCTTTCCGCAGGTCTGGGCGCGACCGCACTGGGCACGCCGGTCGGACAGTTCATCAGCTCGCTGTTCCTTGGACAGCCGTACCAGAACATGGGCTTCATCGTCGGCGCGTTGATGATCGCGGCCTCCGGTATCATCCCGCTGCTGATTCTGCCGCGTGAACGCAGCTCCAAGGACGACGGCGACGGCAAGAGCGGCGCAGAAGCCGCCAAGGAGGCTCTGGAGAATCTGCTGCCTCCGAAGCTGAAGGGCGCGCACGACTTCTACAAGGCATGCGGCGGTCGTCTGCTCATGATGGCCAGCTACGCCATGATCTCCCAGTACACGCTGTACATCTTCGAGAACTACGTCGGTCTGACTGTGAAGGAAGCCGCAAAGGCAATGGGCACCCTCTCCGCCGTCACCTTCGTCGTGTCTCTGATTGGCTTGGCCGTCTCCGGCCCGCTGTCCGACAAGATCAAGGCACGTAAGATGCCGATCGCCATCGCCTGCGTGCTGTTCATCATCGGCACGCTGTGCCCGGTGATGTTCCGCAGCGTCAACGGCGTGCTGCTGTACGCCGCGTTCGCCGGCCTTGGCTATGGTGTGTACATCGCCGTCGACGGCGCTCTGAACGTCGATGTGATCCCCGCCGAAGCACAGCACAACCGCACCGGCGGCAAGTACATCGGTTTCGGCAACCTGGCCAACACCTGCGGCCAGGTGCTGGCTCCGGCCACCACCGCCATGCTCGTCGCGGTGACCGGCTCCTACTACTCCGCGTTCGTCGTTTCCGCACTGTGCGCACTGGTCGGTGTCGCCCTGATTCTGTGGATCAAGAACGTGAAGTAACATTCGGTTCCGTCGTTCAGGGCGCGCGAATGCCGCTCTGAACGATGTTTGACCATCATGGGATAAATCCCATGCATAGCGCGCGAGACTCCGTCTCCGCGCTTTTTTCATGCCTTCACGAGCGTATTGCGGATTCGCTCACGTGTGATCCTTCGCATCGGCGTGGCGAATCATCCATCAATGCCGATGCATGCGAATTCCGCCCGCATGATTTGTTTACACAACCGTGCGATACGTTATCGGTGCCGTTACAAAACGGACGTTAGCATGTGGCCTCATGACAGAGGAACACACCACCAATGGCAACGAAACAAACAATCAGGCGAGACGCATAGAGCCAACCACCGCACCGGTTGACGACTCGGCCGGCAACGTGCCGGCCACCATGTCGGCCAGCGCATCGGCCGGCAACAAACCAAACCGCAAACCGGGCGGCGGAACGTTCGACGTGTCCGATGACAAGACCAATAACGAATCCGAAAGCGAGCACGTGCGCAATGTGGCCGACCTGTTCGTCGAATGTCTGGTCAACGAGGGCGTGCACGTCATCTACGGCATCCCCGGCGAGGAGAACATCCCGCTGATGGAGGCGCTGGAACGCGACGGACGCATCCGCTTCGTGCTGACCCGCCATGAGCAGGGAGCCGGATTCATGGCGTCCACACAGGGCCATTTGACCGGCAAACCGGGCGTCTGCATGGCGACGCTGGGCCCGGGCGCGCTGAACCTCACCCTGCCCGTGGCACAGGCCAACGCCAGTACGACCCCGCTGGTCGCCATCTGCGCGCAAGGCAATGTGGGACGTCTATACAAGGAATCGCATCAGATCGTCGACCTGGTGTCGGTGTTCCGCCCCATCACCCAGTGGACGAGCATGATCTCCACGCCGGAATCCGTGCCGGAGATCATCCGCAAGGCCTTTTCCGTGGCCCAAAGGAAGCGTCCGGGAGCGACGTGCCTCATCCTGCCCGAAGACGTCGCGGAGATGCCCGTATCGCACGGAATCAGGCCGTTGCCGTTGCCGGACACCATGCATATCCGTCCGACCGACGACACCATCGCGCGCGCGGCTGATCTCATCGGCCAGGCGCGTCATCCGATCATCCTCGCCGGCAATGGCGTGGCACGCGCGCATGCCGAAAACCGGTTGCTGGCCTTGGCCGAGCAGCTCAACGTGCCGGTCGCGACGACGTTCGAAGGCAAAGGCGTGATCTCCGACCACATTCCCAATGCGCTTGGCGTCGTCGGCTTCATGAAGCATGACTATGAAAATTTCGCATTCGATGAAGCCGATTTAATTATTTCCATCGGATTTTCAATTCAGCAATTCGACCCGAAAAAAATCAATCCGCACGACGATAAAACTATTATTCACATCAACACCTTCGTCGAGGACACCGACGCGCACTATTCGACGGCGCTGAACATCATGGGCGACATCGACCAGACGTTGGAGGCGCTGATCACCCGGCTGCGCGTGAAGGGCATCCATTTCGACGAATCGCATCCGCTGATCCACGAGCTGCTCAGCGACGAGTTCCAGTCGCACGCAATGGACGACGCGTTCCCGATGAAGCCGCAGCGCATCGTCTACGACACCCGCCGTGCGATGGCCGACGACGACATCACGCTGGTCGATACCGGCGCGCTGAAGATGTGGATGGCGCGTCTGTACCCGACGTATTACTCCAACACCTGCGTGATCGACAATTCGCTGTCGACGATGGCGTGGACGCTGCCGGGCGCGGTGGCCGCCTCGCTGGAACGGCCGGGGCGTCCCGTACTGGCGGCGATGGGCGACGGAAGCTTTCTGATGAACGTGCAGGAGATCGAGACCGCGGTGCGCGTCGGCGCGCGCATGGTGGTGCTGATCTGGGTGGACAAGGCGTATGGCCTGATCAAGTGGAAGATGAACATCCACAACGGCTCCTACGAAAACGTCGATTTCGGCAATCCCGACGTGTCCGAGCTGGCACGCAGCTTCGGCGCGCGCGGCCATGAGATCACGTCCGCCGACGAGCTCTACCCCACGCTCCGCGCGGCGTTGCAGGAGCACGACGGCGTTGACATCATCGCCTGCCCCGTCGATTACAGCGAGAACATGAAGCTCATCGACAAGCTCGGCGAAGTCGATTTCGCAGATTGACCGCGGACGCCGGATATTTTCCGGCGCCCGCTGTTGTTTCACGTGAAACATATGGCCGGCAGGACGCGGATGGTCGGACCTATCGCCCGTTATGGGAAAAATTGATAACCGGAAGCATTGAGCTTTGGGCATATCCGGCGCGGCACAACGCCCCACCCCATAAGGTGATGGTATGAGTGAAAATCGCAATGCTGTAATCATCGGTTCCGGCCCCGCCGGATACACCGCCGCAATCTACCTCGGCCGTGCCGGATACGAACCGACCGTCGTCGCCGGGGCATTGACTCCGGGTGGCCAACTGGTCAACACCACCGAGGTGGAGAACTTCCCCGGCTTCCCCGACGGCATCCTCGGTCCCGATCTCATGGACAACATGCAGAAGCAGGCCGAGAAGTTCGGCGCGAACATCATCTGGGACGATGTCGTTTCCGTCGAGAACGATCCGGAGACGGGCGTGAAGACCGTGCGTCTCGACCAAGGCGACGTGCTGGAGACGCAGGCGCTCATCGTGGCGACCGGTTCTTCCTATCGCAAATTAAACGTTCCGGGAGAAGCGGATTTTTCCGGCAAAGGTGTTTCTTATTGTGCGACTTGCGATGGATTCTTTTTCCGAGGCAAGCCAATTGTTGTGGTCGGCGGCGGCGATAGCGCCTGCGAAGAGGCGGACTTCCTGTCACGCTTCGGCTCCTCCGTCACACTGATTCACCGCCGCGACGAATTCCGCGCATCGCAGATCATGGTGGAGCGCGTGAAGAACAATCCGAAAATCGATTTCCTGCTTGATTCGGTCGTCGAGAAAATCCAAGGCGACGACAACGGCGCGCAATCCGTCGTGGTGCGCAACGTCAAGACGGACGAGACCAGCACCGTGCCGGCGAACGGCATTTTCGTGGCGATCGGCCATACCCCGGCGACCGGCTTCCTGAACGGCGTGGTCGATACCGACGAGGCCGGTTACATCACGGTCGAGGGAGCGAGCACGAAGACCGGCACGCCCGGCATCTTCGCGGCGGGCGACTGCGTGGACAGCGTCTACCGTCAGGCCATCAGCGCCGCGGGAATGGGCTGCCGCGCCGCTCTCGACGCCCAAGCGTATCTGCAGTAAAACTTACCCGCACCATGCGGTTTCGCCCGTGAGAGCGGCCATTACGGGCGAATTGCTACGATACTCCACGAACAAGGCGCTCGGATGGATACCAACCATCCGAGCGCCTTGTCATATTCGGTCTGTGCATGTCGGCATGTCCGGCATGCACAGACCGGTCAACAGCCCCTCACTGCTGCCGCATCAGCAAATCGACGATACGTTTCATATCGTCTTCCGACTTGAACACGATTTCGATGCGTCCGTGCTTCTTGGAGCCCTTGATCGACACCTTGGTATCGAAACGCTTCTCCAGATCCATCTGCACCGGAGTGCCGGCCCAGGGATTGAGCTTGTTCGCCTTGGGCTTCTTCGGCTGGTCGGATTCGGCGGCTTTCATCGACACGATCTCCTCGGTGCTGCGCACGGACAGCCCTTCGGAGATGATGCGCGTCGCCAGCTGCTCCATATCCGCTTCCGTGGGCAATCCCAGCAACGCACGCGCATGGCCTGCGGTCAACATGCCGGAAGCGACCTTCTTCTGCACGGTACTCGGCAGATTCAGCAATCGCAGGGTATTGGCGATCTGCGGGCGGGATTTCGACACGGATTTCGAAAGCTGCGCCTGCGTCAGACCGAAGTCGTCGATCATCTGCTGGTATGCGGCGGCCTCTTCCAATGGATTCAATGCGACGCGATGCAGGTTCTCCAGCAGCGCGTCACGCAGCATATCGTCATCGGCGGTGGTTTTGACGATCGCGGGAATCGTGTCCAATCCGGCGATCTGCGACGCGCGCCAGCGACGTTCGCCCATGATGAGCTCGTACATGCTGTCCATGCGGCCGTCGAACATGTTGCGCGATTCGGAACTTGCGGAAGCGTCGGACGCCGCAGCGGAGCCCTGCTCCGCGTTCTGGGCGCCATGCTGCGCGGCACCGACGCCCTGCTGTGTGGATGCGTCTGAACCGTCCTTCGAAGCGGCGCGCGCGGCCATCTCCTTGCGCGCGGCCTCGATCTGCGCCATGGGGCGCTTGCGCACGACGATCGGCTGGAGCACGCCGACTTCCTTGATGGATTCGGCGAGTTCGCGAAGGTCGTCCTCGTCGAAGATGGTTCGTGGCTGGTGAAGGTTGGGACCGACATCGCGTACATGCAGTTCGACCAGGTATCCACCCTGGACCGGAAGCAGCTCCTGCTCCTCCTGCTTCTTCGTGTCATCGGCCTTCTTGGACGCATTGCCGGACGTGTTCCTGCCGGAAGCGGCGGATGCCGAAGACGCTGCATCGTGCTCGTGACCAGCGGACGGCGCGGCACCGGCCGGCACGGTGGAGCCGAAGAACATGTCGGCGGGATGGGAGACCTCGTTCAGCGTGATGGAAGGAACGCTGGCGCGACGGGAGTTCTTCTTTCCGCCGTTCCTCTTGGTTTCACGTGAAACGCTTTTCTTGGACATGCCGTGCACGGCGTCGACGGACGCCTGCGCGGTGACCGTGGGCTTGACGAATGCGGAGCCCTTGGTGGAGCCATCCCCTGTGGCCTGTCCCGCGCCCTGCGCCGATGGCGCCGACGTGGTCTCCGGCTTCGCGGTCTCGCCCGGCAACGTCGGGAACAGCGCGCCGAGTCCCTTGCCCAAACGTGATCTAGTCATAATCAGTTCTCGTTCCTTCTTGCATCGATGGCCTGCAGCACCGTCTGGGACCGCTCGGCGATCTCAAGCGCGGCCTCACAATACGAAATCGCGCCCATGCCCTTGGGGTCATAGGCAATCACACTCTGGTTGAAGCTCGGGGCCTCGGAAATCTTCACCGTGCGGGGAATCGTCGTGTTCAGCACGATGCTCGGATAATGCTTCTTGACCTCATCGCGCACTTCGCGGCTCAGCAGCGTGCGCTTGTCGAACATCGTGATCAGCATGGTGGAGACCAGCAGGGACGGATTGAAGTGGCTCTGCACCAATCCGATGGTGTTGATGAGCTGCCCCAGGCCTTCCAGCGCGTAGTATTCGGCCTGGATCGGAATCAGCATCTCGTTCACCGCGCACATGGAGTTGATGACCAGCAGACCCAGGCTCGGCGGGCAATCGATGATCACGTAATCGTAATGCTCTTCGCTGGTGCTCAGGAATTCGTCCACGGCGTTTTTCAGCAGCACGTTGCGGTTCGGCAGATCGGCGACTTCCAATTCGGCGCCGCTCAGGTCGATGGATGCGGGCACGACGTCGAGCATGTCGAAATCAGGGCAGGTGCGCTTGACTTCGGCGATGGTTTTGCGTCCTTCGATGACGTCGTATACCGACGGTTGGCCCGAAGCGTGCGGCGCGCCCAATGCGGTGGAGGCGTTGCCCTGCGGATCCATGTCGATCAGCAGCACCCTCGATTTGAACTGCGCCAGCGCCGCGGACAGGTTCACCGCGGTGGTCGTCTTGCCCACGCCGCCTTTCTGGTTGGCGACGGCGATGAGCCTGGTGCGTGCCGGTTTCGGGCATACGGCCTTCTGCACGGCCCTGAACCGCGTGGTTTCCGCGGCGATTTCCGCGCCCAGTGGGGATGAGCTCTCTCCGAAGATGCGCTTGATGGTTTCCGTCGCGGATTCCATCGATGTCAGATTGTCTGATTCTGCAGGTCCAGTCATAACCTAGTTTTTCCTCACACTATGCTTAGATTCCCAGTTTCATCATTCGGGTGGACAGTTTCGGCATCCACAGGCAATCCGCAAAATTGTGGACAACTGTGCATAACCGGTGGATAACCGCCTGTTTCCAGCCAAAGTTATCCACCGTTTTTTCGTTGAAATCCCAGTCTTTTGATTTCTTCGATTTCCTACGATCCGTATTTTGTGGACAAAGTGGATAACTTGCCGAAATTGTGGATAACTCTCTATCGCTTGTCCACCATGAGCACATGGGTCGGCTCAAGGCCGGGACCGACCTCGGCATCCACCACGCGGGGTCTGATTCCCCCACGCTTGGAGATCTCCTTGGCGGCCTTTTCGATTTCCGCCTGCGCCGAACGTCCCTTCAGCGCCACCAGACGCCCGCCTTTGTCCAGCAATGGCAGGGTCCATCCCGAAAGTTTGGTCATCGGTGCCACCGCACGGCAGGTCACCACGGCGAACGGATGCCTTGCGGCGATCGGATTGCCGTCCAAATCGACGGCGGGGCCATGCGCGCCCTTGCCGTTCTTGCCCAGCCGGGAGCCATGAATGGCGTCGATCACCTCATTGGCCCTGGCGCGAACCACGGTGACGTTCTTCAGGTCCATCTCGTCGACGCATTCGTTCAGCCATTCCACGCGGCGTTCCATAGGCTCCACCAAGGTGAACTGGTGATCGGGCAGGCATGCCGCGGCCACGATGCCGGGGAAGCCGCCACCACTGCCGATGTCGGCCACCGTCTTGAACTGCCGGCGCGCCGTGGCCTCCTTCACAAACGGCACAATCGCCGCGGAGTTGAGAATATGCCGTTCCCAGATGATGCCGACATCGCGGGGGCCTATCAATCCGCGAGGCTCGCCTTCCTGGGCGAGTTTCGCATGAAATACGCGGAGCTTGTCCAATGCGTCCCCAAGCACTTCCCCAAGAATCGGCGAATCGTCAAGTTCGTCAATCGTTTCAGTCATGGTCTCTATCCTATATCCATCGCGCTATCACTCGCCGCGCTGCGCGACTTGTCCCGCGACGCCGGTGCCGCATCGCGTTCCGCCCACAGCCCATCGGAAACCGCAATGCCCTGTGGGACGCAGTATCAGGCCGAATCGTCGGCACATGGCGAGCGAAACGGGTGAAACGCCACCCCACCGCACGGTGCCGGCGACCCGCAATCGAACGCAATAAAAAAGCGCCGCGTTACGCGGCGCGAAGTCATACGGAATCGCCTATGAAAGCGGATCAGTCCTCGTCGTCCAAGTCGTCCGACGCGGAGGCCTTCATGTACACGGTGACGTAGCGGCGAGGCTCCTCGCCGTGGGAGCGGGATTTCAGGCCCTCCTCGCGCACCACATCGTGGACGATCTTGCGTTCGAAGGAGTTCATCGGCTTCAGATTGACCGGTTCGCCGGTGTCGCGCACCTCGTCGATCGCGTCGAGCGCGATGTCGTGCAGACGCTGGCGCTTGCGCTTCAGATAACCGTCGACATCCACGATGAGGTGGGAGCGTTCGCCGGTCTTCTGCTGCACGGCGAGTCGGGTGAGCTGCTGCAGCGCGTCGACCACTTCGCCGTTGCGTCCGATCAGATGCTTGATGTCGGTGTCGTCGTCCGCGACGATCTGCACGGTCGGGCGGTTGTTGCGCACACCCATCTCGATGTCGCCTTCGTAATCGACGATGTCAAGCAATCCTTCAAGATAATCGGCAGCGATATCAGCTTCCTCATTGAGCTGGTCGATGGTCTTCTCATCATCTAGCGCCATTATTCGTACTCCTTTGAGCGGGGTTCTTGGGTAAAGTCTAATTCTCGGAAAAGATACTTCCAGAATAACGCGTGTCCCGTGTTTCACGTGAAACACGGGACACATCGCGCATCAGTTATTTCCTCTTCTTCTTGCGGCTCGGCTGCTGGCGCTGATAACCATGCTTCTCTTTGCTTTCCGCGGCGGCCTTGGCCTGCTGCAACGCCTCGTCTTCGAGGGACGGCAGACCGGCCTTGGCGCGGCGGGCGTTCTCATGGTCATGGTCGCGCTTCTTCTTGGCTTCGGCGGCCGGGGATCCCGGGGTCGGGAACGCATGGATCTGCCAGATGGAACGCAGCAGGTTGCAGATGTTGTTGGTCAGCCAGTACACCAGCACGGCGAACGGCATGGCGATGCCGGAGAAGATGTACATGATCGGGAACATCCACAGCATCATCTTCTGCATCATCTCGGTCTGCTTGGTCTGCGGACCGTTCTGAGGCATGTTGCGCTTCATGCTGTTGAACTGCATGAACCACAGGCAGAAGCACATCAAGGCAACGAAGATCGCGATGACGACCTTGCCGGCGACCGCGGCATTGGTGAAGTTGTCCGCGACGTTCACGCCGAACACGGTGGTGGAGGTGAACTGTTTCGCGGTGGCGATGTCGAAGGCGCCCAGTCCCTCGCCGTTCCTGAACTTGCCGCGGGCGATGTACGGAATGGCGGACAGCGTGTAGAACATGCACATGAACACGGGGCCCTGCACGAGCATAGGCAGCATCGACGTGCATCCGCCCATCGGGTTCGCGTCGTTGTCCTGGTAGAGCTTCATCAGCTCACGCTGCATGGCCTCTTTGCTGGCCGGGTCGTTCTTGCCCTTGTACTTGTTCTGGATGCGCTGCATCTTGGGCTGCAGGACCTGCATCTGGCTCTGCATCTTGCGCATGCCCGTGATGGACTTGTAGAACAACGGGAACACGCACACCTGGACCACCAGCACCAGGAACACGATGGACAGCACCCACGAGAAACCGATCTCGTCCATGCCGATCGCGACCAACAGCTTGTGGAACAGGCTCATGAGCTGAGTCATCAGCCACTCGACCGGATACAGGAGCTTGTACAGCCAGCCCCAGAAACCGTTGTCGAGGAGGAATTGATCTTGATTACCCATTACAGGCCATTCTCCTTATCGTTTACGGCCAGAGGTGTGAGTCGAGGCTCCTCATGTGCCTTCGACCACGAAAATCTATAAAAAACGGAGTAACGCTGGGGAACGTCATCTATGCCGCCGCAGCTCCACGGCACGCATCGCAAAAGACGTAGAATCGCAAGAAGACCGCCTCTCAGGCAACCGAATCTGGCGATGGCCTGTATGGCGTAATGAGAACAGCTTGGATAATACTTGCAGCAAGGCGGAGTTTTGGCGGAGATATTCCGCTGATACCACCGTATGGCGGCGATCAGCCATCGTCCGCGGCGTCCGAAGCTCATTGCTGGCGTTCGGCCTTGCGGCGCACCGCCTCGAAACACGCCTTCATCTGCGCGTCGAGCGCGGTGAATTCGGCGTGCGCGGCGCTTGGCTTGGCGCGCAGAACGATATCGCACGATTCCGGCAATATCGATTCGTATTGGCGCGCAAGCACGCGAAAGCGACGTTTGACGGCATTGCGCGTCACGGCGTTGCCGACAGCCTTGGAAACGGCCAGGCCGACACGTCGGCCATGCTCCGTCGCGGAATCGGCCACGGCATCGTCGCACATCAGATAATGCACGACGATGTCTTCTCGCGATACCCTACGACGGCGTTTGAGCACCGCGACGAAATCGCGATGGCTTTTCAGCCGTTCCACCACTGTGCGCCGTTACGATCAGGCAGCGAGGGACTTGCGGCCCTTGGCGCGGCGACGGTTGATCAGAGCGCGGCCCGAACGGGTGCGCATGCGCTGACGGAAACCGTGCTTCATGTGACGACGGCGGTTGTTCGGCTGGAATGTCCTCTTCATAATTAATGCTCCCGGTGTTTTAGCCGCGCAAAAGCACGGCTCCTCATGAGTCAAGCTCTACTAAATTACTCTGACCCCTGAACAGAACGCGGACACCTACGGCTCCCCTCACGTTTTTCTGGGGATTCTCCCCATGAAACAATCCACAAAAACGTTGGTATGACGCCGAATTCCCCACAAATAGTTATCCACAGACCACTTCGCCGTTATTCACAATTCAATGTTTTCAACACGCACCTCGGTGGATAACTCAAGAAAAAGAGAGTATTAATAGGCAATTGCACATAGATAAGGAAGGCTGTAGAGAAAGGGGCATCCGTGGCCGATACGACAACAGATCCTCTTGAGCAGGCGCGCGGCGTGTGGTCCGACGCGCTGGCGCTGCTGCACCAGAACCCTTCCCTCTCCGCCCGCGACAAGGGCTGGTTGGAAAACGTGTTTCCCGAGGGCATGTGGGGCCCCACCATCGTGTTGTGCGTCCCCAGCGCCTCGGCCCAGCAGGCGTTGCAGACCGATCTCAACAAACCCCTGATGGACGCGTTGCGCGAATCCGCCGAACAGGACATCTTCCCCGCGTTCAAAATCGTCAAGAAGAAGGCCGAACCCAAGAAGAAGGCCGAGGAATACCCCCAGTTCGCCGCGCCCGAGCCGAAACCGGCCGAGAAGACCACGCAGGGGCAATTGCCGATTCCAGCCTCCATGCCGCAGAATCCGCCGGTCCCCGTGTTCCAGAGCGGCCAGAACCGCCCGCTGCTCGACCCTGAGACGCATCTGAACAAGAACGCCACGTTCGACACCTTCGTCCCCGGCGATTCCAACCGTTTCGCGCGCACCGTCGCATTGGCGGTGGCCGAGGGCTCCGGCCATGATTTCAACCCGCTGTGCATCTACGGCGGCTCCGGCCTGGGCAAAACCCACCTGCTGAACGCCATCGGCAACTACGCGCTGGTCAAGGACCCCCATCTGAAGGTCCGTTACGTGACCAGCGAGGAATTCACCAACGAGTTCATCGAGGCGTTGGGCGACACCAACAAAAGCTCCGGCCAGATCAAGGAATTCAACCGTCGGTACCGCGAGGTCGACGTGCTGCTCATCGACGACATCCAGTTCCTGAGCGGCAAGGATTCCACGCTGGAGCAGTTCTTCCACACGTTCAACACCCTGCATCAGGCCAACAAGCGCATCGTGATCGCCTCCGATGTGCCGCCGAAGGACCTGCAGGGCTTCAACGAGCGTCTGATCTCCCGCTTCGAATCCGGACTGACCGTGGACGTCAAACCGCCGGATCTGGAGACGCGAATCGCCATCCTCCGCATGATCGCGGCGATGAACGGCTCCAACATCCCCAACGACGTGCTCAACCTCATCGCGGAACGCTTCACCGAGAACATCCGCGAGCTGGAGGGCGCGCTGAACCGCGTGACCGCGATGGCCTCGCTGACCAGCCAGCCGGTGACCAGGGCCCTGGCGGAACAGACGCTGCAGGATTTCTTCACCACCGACGTGGAGATCAAGCCCGCCGACATCATCACCCAGGTCGCGAAGTACTTCTACGTCACGTTCGACGACATCGTCGGCCGTTCGCGCACGAAGAAAATCGCCTTGGCGCGCCAGATCGCGATGTATCTGGTCCGCGAGCTCACCAGCATGAGCCTCAACGACATCGGCCTGGTATTCGGCGGCAAGGACCACACCACCGTCATGCACGCCTACACCCGCATCAACGACGAGATGCAGGAAAAGCAGGAGATCTACAACTACGTGA
>ERZ808258.654-NODE-654-length-12788-cov-5.470588_pt1 | contig 12788 bp, 10 predicted proteins | sample MGYA00521280_ERZ808258 | MGnify/ENA primary metagenome ERZ808258 (study PRJEB31516, sample SAMN03275585) | gut metagenome | biome: mammalia-associated habitat; material: feces | host: Papio cynocephalus | place: Kenya | collected 2012-07-19 ...
GGTCCGGACCGGGTGTTCAATTGCCTTGAAACGGTGATGCCGTTGCGCCGGAACGCCTATGCCGTCGCGCCGGAACGGTGATGCCGTCGCGCCGGAACGCCGACGCGGTTTCCTTGAAACGTCGCCCCTCCGCTCTTGGGGAATAAACGCCGACGGGCGGCATAAGGATCCTCTGGCGGTTTGCCTAGTGATTTCGTGCGCCCCCCCCCTGCTTGCGCCCCGTCTCAGGGGGGAGCATACGGGGAAATCGCTCCTTTGCGGCGAGGGCCGAAGAATATGCCCGGGGAGCGTACCTTGTGCGCCGTCCCGGGGCGAACCGCGGCAAGCCGGAAATTTTGGGGAAACTCCAGCTAGATGCCTGCTTGACGGTTCATGAGAAAAAATGTTAGACTACGGGACATGAAAATGAGACAAAAGGGCTATGGTGCAACGGCTGCGCACGAACGAGGCGTTTCATATGCGGTCGGGAATGGATTTGCGGGCGCAGACAAAGCGGATGGCTCCGTTCACGTTGTCCTCGCGGCGGACGCGAACTATGCGCCGGGGTTGGAGGTGACGAAAAAGAGCATGCTCCGGAGCTGTGCGACGCCCGAACGGCTGGTTTTCCATGTTTTCGACGAGACGGCGCTTCGGAATCTCGCGGGAGTGGAGGTGTTCGATCGCTTCCACACGAGCCGGATGACGTACCTGCGCCTCTTTCTGCCCGAACTGTTGCCAGAAGTCGATTGGGTCGTCTACAGCGACGTCGATACGATCTGGAACCGTGACGTGTGCGAACTCGCCGGTCTCTTCGATGCGTCGGTCTCCATCCAATGGGTGCGCGATTTCAAAAGTGCGGTGTGGGCCGTTCGCCCTTGGATCCGGAAGACAGGCCTTGCGTTCGACGAGACGCGCTACTGTTGCGCGGGAATCAGTCTCATGAATCTGCGGAAGATGCGGCCAACGCATCTGAGTGCGCGTGCCATAGATCTCGTGCGTCGGTGCGGGACACCGCCCTATGCGGATCAGGATATTCTCAACGTGATTTACAATCAGGATTGCGGATTTCTGCCGGATTATTGGGACACGTTTCGGGACCTTCCCTCTTGGCGGACGCCTGCGGTCTACCATCTCATGTGCGTGGGGCGGCATTTCCATGATACGGTCTCGCCGGTCTACCCGCCGCAGTACCAACTCTGGTGGAATGTGGCGCATGGAACGTCGGCCGTCCACCCGCGTTCGCGTCTGCTGGCGGCTTTATGGCCGATACGATTCCTCGTGCGCCTGTTGCCGCTGAGTGTGCGTGAGCGCATCCAGCGCCAGATGTTTTTCGCGAAGATTTTGGTGGAGTGGGCGAAGCGTCCGGGGTGATCGGGCGTCTCCGGGGGCGCGCTATGTCCGGATGCGCTGTGAAGGCGGTTTGCGGATCGTGCGGGATGCCGAGGCGCGTCCACCTGGTCTTTTGGACATGACGCAATCCGTACGGCGAATTGCGCATTCGGGTTTTGCTTGCAATGGAGCGGGTATTTTTGATATAATTTAAGCCAATCACCCCGGGAGGGGTCTAAAATAAGGAGTTATACATGGTCAGCTACAAAGAGCTTGGTCTTGTCAATACCAAGAAGATGTTCGCAAAGGCCGTCAAGGGCGGTTATGCGATTCCTGCGTTCAACTTCAACACGATGGAGCAGATGCAGGCGATCATTCAGGCCGCGGTGGAGACGAAGTCTCCGGTCATCATGCAGGTGTCGAAGGGTGCGCGCAAGTACGCCAACCCCACGATTCTGCGCTACATGGCCGAGGGCGCGGTCGCCTACGCCAAGGAACTCGGTTGCAAGAAGCCCCAGATCGTGCTCCACCTCGATCACGGCGACAGCTACGAGACCTGCAAGAGCTGCATCGACTCGGGCTTCAGCTCGGTCATGATCGACGGCAGCGCGCTGCCGTTCGACGAGAATGTCAAACTCACGAAGAAGGTCGTCAACTATGCGCACAAGTACGACGTGACGGTCGAGGCCGAGCTCGGCGTGCTCGCGGGCGTCGAGGACGAAGTTTCCGCCGCGGAGTCGCACTACACGCGCCCCGAAGAGGTCGTGGAGTTCGTGCAGAAGACGGGCTGCGATTCGCTGGCGATTTCCATCGGCACGAGCCACGGCGCCTACAAGTTCACGCCGGAGCAGTGCACGCGCGACCCCAAGACGGGCCGGCTCGTTCCGCCGCCGCTCGCGTTTGACGTGCTGAAGGCGATCGAGAAGAAGCTCCCGGGCTTCCCCATCGTCCTCCACGGTTCGTCCAGCGTGCCGCAGGAGTACGTCGACACCATCAACAAGTACGGCGGCAAGCTCCCGGACGCGGTGGGCATTCCGGAGTCGCAGCTGCGCAAGGCGGCGAAGAGCGCGGTGTGCAAGATCAACATCGACAGCGACTCGCGTCTGGCGATGACCGCGGCGATCCGCAAGCACTTCGCCGAGCATCCCGAGCAGTTCGACCCCCGTCAATACCTCGGGCCGGCGCGCGAAGAGATGAAGAAGCTCTATATCCACAAGATCGTGAAGGTCCTGGGCTCCAACAACAAGCTCTAAGATCCCGCGAGACGGACGCGTACACCTTTCGCGTGTATGCGTCCGGCTCTTTTTTATCAAACAAGAACTTAAGTTTATTCCCTGAAGGTAGAAGAGAAGATGTCAGAGACGAAGTCTGCATACGCGCAATCCGGCGTGAACATCGACAATAAAATGGCCGCGCTCAAAGCGATCAAAACCATGGTCGGCAGCACCAAGACGCCGGGCGTGCTGGGCGGCATCGGTTCTTTTGGCGGACTTCACAAAGCACCGGCGGGCAAAGACCAGATTCTGGTCGCCTCGACGGACGGCGTGGGCACGAAGCTCAAGATCGCGTGCATGATGAACAAGCACGACACGGTGGGGCAGGATATCGTGAACCACTGCGTGAACGACATTCTCGTCCAGGGCGCGAAGCCTCTCTTCTTCATGGATTACGTGGGCGCGGCGAAGTTCGACGCGCGGCAGTTCAACCAGATCGTCGCGGGGCTTTGCAAGGCGTGCAAAGAGAACAAGATGGCCCTTCTGGGCGGCGAAACGGCCGAGATGCCGGGGCTGTATCCGCTCGGCGAGTACGACCTCGTGGGCACGATCGTCGGGCACGTCGCGAAGGCCGATCTGATCACCGGCAAGTCCATCCGCGCGGGCGACGTCATCGTCGGATTGCATTCGGGCGGGCTGCAGACGAACGGTTTCTCGCTTGCGCGCCGCGTCATATTCGATTTGTGCGGCTACTCCTGGCAGGACAAGGTCCCGGGGACGAACCGGACGTTCGGCGATGCGCTTCTCGCGGTCCATCGCAGCTTCCTCAAGCCGGTCTCGAAGATCATGGACCGCAAGATCAAGATCCACGGCATGGCGCACATCACCGGCGGCGGCTTCCCGGACAACATTCCGCGCGTGCTGCCGAAGGTCTGCAACGCCGAGATCGACCGCGCGGCCTGGGAAGTGCCGACGATCTTCAAGTTCATCCAGAACCAGGGCAAGGTGGACCGCGACGAGATGTACCGCGTGTTCAACATGGGCATCGGCTACGTGATCATCGTCGCGAAGAAGGATCTGGCGGCCGTCGAGGCCGTCCTCAAAGCCCAGAGGCAGGCCTACTCGGTCATCGGCGCCATCCGCAAAGGCACGGGCGTCGTGACCTACAAGAACTGAGGCGGCGGAACATGGTAGATGTTGCCAAGCACTATTTGAGCGCAAACGAGTTTCTGCGGGACTCGTGGCGCCTGGCGGCGGCCGTCAAACAGTCCGGCTGGAAGCCCGACCTCCTGATCGCACTTTGGCGCGGCGGCGCGGCGGTGGGCGTCTCGATCCACGAATACTTCCGCGCCGTCGGGTGGAACGTGCAGCACATCCCGCTCAAGTGCGCGAGCTACACCGGCATCGGCGAAAACAAAGGCGAAGTCGTTTTCACGCTGGGCGAGGAGATCTTCGCCATGATGCGCAAGGGCGACAGGGTCCTTGTCGTGGATGACGTGTTCGACACGGGCAAGACGGCGCTTGCCGTCAAGAACCGCATCGCCGAGACCGGCGCCGACATGCGCATGGCGTGCGTCTACTGGAAGCCCCGCAAAAACGTCACGAACATCACCCCCGACTACTTCGTGAAAGACGTCGGCAACGACTGGATCGTGTTTCCGCACGAGATCGAGGGGCTGACGACGGAGGAAATCCAGGCGAAAGACCCCTTCCTGGCGAGTCTGATCAACGCATGATCTGCGCCGTCGCCAGCCTGCTCGCCGCGCTCAGCGCGCCCTTGCCGTCCGTCCTCGGAGCGGCGGATGCGGGCGTCAGCGTCGCGATGGATCCCATCGTCCGGATTTCGACAAACGACCTTGCCGGCGTCGCGGAAGACGCGGCGGTCGCCGACCCCCTCGCTTCGGGCGGGATAGACGCGGCGGTCGAGGCGGCCATCCGCGCGGCGGCGTCCAACGCGGTCGAGAAGGCGAGGCTGGAAGCCGCCGCGCGCGGCAGCGAAGCGGCCCGGCTGGACGCGGAAGCGCGCGCGAACGAGCGGGCGGAAGCGGCGCTGGACCAGCGGCGGATCTCGACGCGCGTCTTCCGCCTGGCGCACGCGAACGCCGAGGAGCTGGCGGAGAAGTTCAACGCGACCTGGAGCGGCGACTTCGGCACGTCCTGGAAGGTTTCAAAAATGGCGCAGGCCTTCCCCGAAGCCAACGCCGTGATGGTCACCGCGCCGCGGATGGTTCTGGACACCTGCCAGCGCATCGTGGACGAGGTGGACGTCGAACCGCGCCAGGTCTACATCGAGGCGCGTTTCGTGGAGCTTTCGAACAACGCCTCCCACAAACTCGGCATCGACTGGCAGATGCTGGACGGCATGCGCGGGTCCATCGGGCTGGATGCGGGTTACAACGAGCGCAAGTTCCAGGGCATCTCCTCCTACGATTCCTCCACGGGCGACTATACGGTGGGGCCGATCAAAGACGCGAACGGGAACCTCGTCTCGGGGATGGGGTCGAAAACCGCCAACCTCTCGCATTTCAACGCGACTTTGGGGATGAGCGAACTGTACGTGATCCTGCGCGCGCTCGAGATGAACGAAGACGCGCGCACGTTCTCGAATCCGAAGATTATCGTCACCTCGGGCAAGAAGGCGATCGTGGACATGACGACAAAGTATCCGAACGTGACGATCGCCGCGAAGAAAACGCTCTCCTCCAACAACCAGCTTTCCACCGATCTGGACATGAAGATGGCGCAGATTCCGGGAGAGGACAAGTTCATGTTCGCCAAGGAAGCATTCTTCAGCTGGGGCATTTCGCTCGAAGTCACGCCGCGGATCGGCACGAACGGGCTCATAAACGTGCAGATCGTGCCGACGATCAGCGACTGCACGGACTTTGTGACGGCGGGCACGGAGGACGGCTCCAAGTCGAAGTCTTCGGAGGACGCGAATTACTCGGCGAAATATCCGATCATCCACGTGCAGCGCCTGATAACCGAATTCAACATGGCAAGCGAAACGACGGCGGTCATCGGCGGTCTTTCGCGCACGATCGAGCAGCAGGTGGACAGCGGCATCCCCTGGCTGCGCGATTTGTGGTGGATCGGTCCTCGCCTCTTCGGTTCGCGCACGCGCGTGAAGAAGCAGACGGAGATCATCGTCTTTGTGACGGTCGGTTTGATCGATCCGAAGCACATCAAGAAAGACGCCGGCCTGCCAAAGAACGCGGTCCTGGGGCGGCTTTACACGGACGACGTGCGCCAAGAGCCCGGCGATCGCGGCATAAGAAGCTCGGAGGGCATGAAGTCGCTCGACTTGCGCGGGCTGGAGGAGCAGTATGCGGACCCCCAGCGAACGAACACGACTTCAACTTCGAGCCTGAAGCTCCCTTTTCTGGAATATCCAGCACCGAGGAATGATTGATATGCGTTTTTTGCTTTTGATTGGCGCACTCTATGCCGGCATCGCCGTCCGGGCGGATTCGTTGACCCTGGTTTCGGGCTCCCGCCTCTCCGGCGCGGCGGGCGCGGTCAAAGACGGCAAGCTTGTGTTCGTCTCGGACGATCTCGGCGAGATTGAAGTGCCGCTCGCCAAGATTGCCGGTCTCGATACGCCCCGCGAACACACGGTGCAATATGCGGATCTGACGCGGGAAAAGAAGTCGTTGACGATCTCCAACGGCGTGTTCATCGCCGCGGAAGGGCCTCTTGACGGCGCGAAGATAAAGGCGATAGATCCCGTTGAGGAGAAATGGCACGGCTCCGTCAACGCGTCCTATACGGCCGCGCGCGGCAACACCTACCAGAATTCCGCCTCGCTGTTGGCGAATGTCCACCGCCGCTGGGAGAAGGATCGCGTGAACGCGGACTTCGGCTACTATTATACGGAAACGGGGACGTCCAAGAACGACCGCGAGAAAACGACGGACCGCTGGGAGCTGGAGGGCCAGCACGACCACTTCTGGAAGCCGGCGTTCTATACGTTCGAAAACGCGCGCTACGAAGAAGATTCCATCGCCGGGCTCGACAGCCGCGTGCGGCTGGGCGCCGGCGTCGGCTACCAGTGGCTGGATGCGCGGCGGTTCGAGGCGACGGGCGTCTGGAGTTTCAGCCAGGAAGCCGGCGCGACCTGGTTCCGCGACGACTACCGGGAACGCCCGGCGGATGGCGACACGGGCTACGCGGCCGCACGCTACGCCCATCATCTCAAGTACAATCCGAAATGGAACGAGGGCGTGAACGGCTTCCACAACCTCGAATACTATCCGCAAGTCGACGATTGGGAGCACTGCATCGTCAAGGCGGACGTCGGTTTCACGACGAAATTGATCATGGACTTCAACCTCGTCGCGAAGATCGAATGGGAATACAACTCTCGTCCGAGCGTGGGGCGCAAGTCGAGCGATACGCGCTACATAGTCGGTCTCGGCTACGCGTGGTAAGGGCGAAGCATGAAAATCGCGATTGCCTATCCGCCTTTGGCGAGCGAGAAGGGAGTCCCGCTTCTTACCCAGAACCGCCAGTTCCAGTGGTTTTCGCGTCCGACCTACATTTTCCCCGTCGTGCCGGCCACGGCGGCCACCATGCTGAAAAAGGCGGGGCACGACGTGCTCTTCCTGGACGGGATCGCCGCGGAGCTGTCGCCGGAAGCGTTCGAGACGCGGCTTTCGGCGTTCGCGCCCGACTTGGTCGTCCTTGAAACGAAGACGCCCGTCGTCAAACGCCACTGGCGGTGGATAGACGCCTTCAAGAAGCGCAACCCGGCCCGGGTTGCGCTCGTGGGCGACCATGTGACCGCATTGCCCGCAGAATCCATGGACGCGTGCAAAGTGGACTACATTCTGACGGGCGGCGACTGGGACTTCCTGCTTTCCAATCTGATCCGTTCGCGCTTCGACCCCCGGGATTTCGAGCCGGGAATCTGGTATCGCGACGCGGCGGGGGAGATCTGCAATACGGGAAGATTCCGGCTCGACCACGATTTGAATTCCGCGCCGTGGATCGACCGCGACCTTGTGCACTGGAAGCTGTACGCCGAGAAAAACGGCAACTTCCGCCGCACGCCCGGCACCTACATCATGTCCGGACGCGACTGCTGGCACGCGAAATGCACCTTTTGCAGCTGGACGACGCTTTACCCGACCTACCGTACGCGCAACGTCTGCGACGTGGTGGACGAGATCGACTGTCTCGCGACGCGCTATGGCGTCAAGGAGATCATGGACGATTCGGGGTCGTTTCCGGTCGGGTCCTGGCTGAGGACCTTCTGCGAAGAGATGATCCGCCGCGGGCTCAACCGCAAGGTCCGCATCGATTGCAACATGCGCTTCGGCCGCCTCAAGGCGGCGGATTACGCCCTCATGCGCAAGGCCGGCTTTCGTTTGGTCCTTTTCGGCGTGGAGTCCGCCAACCAGGAGACGCTGGACCGGTTCTGCAAGAAGATCACGGTGAAGGACGTGGAGGAAGGCGCGAAGTGGGCGAGCGAGGCGGGGTTGGACGTGCATTTGACCTTCATGTTCGGCCATGCGTGGGAAGGTTCGGCGGAAATCGCGAAGACGGTGGCGCTGGCGCGCAAGCTGCTGGCCGATGGACATGCCTCCACTTTGCAGTGCACCTTGACGATCCCTTACCCCGGCACGCCGCTTTTCCGCGAGTTGGACGCGTCAGGCGGTCTGGCCACGCACGATTGGGACGCGTACGACATGCGCCGCGCGATAACCCGGACGCCCTACGCGACCGAGGCGCAGATCAAAGAAGCGATCAGATCCGTCTACCGCGGCTTTCTGCAGCCGCGTGCGCTTTGGCACCGTCTGACGACGACGCGCAATCTGTTCGATTTCTCCTTCTACTATCGCGGACTGCGCGCGCTGATCGGGCACTTGCTGGATTTCAGGAACTAATTTACGATGGAGGTCTCCCCATGTTGCAAGTCAACGAAAACTACGAGAAGATTCAAGCCAGTTATCTCTTCACGGAAATCGCGCACCGCGTGAACGCGCACCAGGCGGCGCACCCGGACGCCAAGATCATCCGCCTGGGCATCGGCGACGTGACGGAACCCCTCGCGCCCGTCGTCCTCGCGGCGATGCGCAAAGCCGTGGACGACGAGGGTGCGCGCGCGACGTTCCACGGCTACGGGCCCGAGCAGGGCTACGCCTTCCTGCGCGAGAAGATCGCCGCCGTCGACTTCGCCGCGCGCGGAATGGATATCGCCGCGGACGAGATTTTCGTCTCGGACGGCGCCAAGTGCGATTGCGGCAACATCCAGGAACTTTTCGACAAGAACGTCAAGATAGCGGTGGGCGACCCCGTCTACCCCGTCTATGTGGACACGAATGTCATGGCCGGCCGGACGGGCGCGAACGAGGGCGGACGCTATGCGGGGCTTATCTATCTGACCTGCAACGCCGCGAACGGTTTCGTCCCCGGCCCCGAAGCCGCCGGGGATGCGGATGTCGTCTACCTGTGCTACCCCAACAACCCGACGGGGGCGGTGGCGACGAAGGAGCAGCTCCAGAAGTGGGTGGACTGGGCCAACGACAGGAAAGCCCTCATTCTGTTCGACGCGGCCTACGAGGCGTTCATCCGCACGCCCGGCATCCCGCATTCGATCTACGAGTGCGCCGGCGCGCGTTCCTGCGCGATTGAATTCCGCAGCTTCTCCAAAACGGCCGGGTTTACGGGCATCCGGTGCGGCTATACCGTCGTGCCGAAGGGACTCGTCGCGTACGATCGGGCCGGCCGGGCGGTCGAGTTGCGCCCCATGTGGGCGCGCCGCCAGACGACGAAGTTCAACGGCGCCTGCTATGTCGCCCAGCGCGGCGCGGAGGCCGTTTACACGCCCGAGGGGCAGGCGCAGACGAAGGCGACGATCGATTTCTATCTGGAGAACGCCAAGCTCGTGAAAGAAGCCCTCGCGGCGCGCGGCTTTGCCGTCACGGGCGGGACCGACTCGCCCTACTTGTGGGTTGACGTGAAGGGCGACAGCTGGGCCTTCTTCGACAAACTCCTGAAAGAAGCGAACGTCGTCACGACGCCCGGCGCCGGATTTGGCCGTGCGGGCGAAGGCTATATCCGCATTTCGGCGTTCAATTCCCGCGCGAACGTGCAAGAGGCGATTGCGCGTCTTGCGCAGGTCCTCTGATCCGCCATACTTCCCCTTGGAGGCTTCGAGCCCATGAAAATCGTAGATTGCGACTACTTTATCGTCGGGTCCGGCATGGCCGGGCTTGTCTGTGCGCTCCAACTCGCGGACAAAGGCAAAGTCGTCCTTGTCACGAAGGAGCGCCTGAAGGACTGCAACTCCAATTTCGCGCAGGGCGGCATCTGCTGCGTGATGGACCCGGCGGACTCGTTCGACAAGCATGTGAAAGACACCATGATCGCCGGCGCCTGGCTGGGCAAAGAAGACGTGGTGCGCGAAATCTGCGAGCATGCGCCCGAGGGAATCCGCTACCTCATCGACTGCGGCGTCAAATTCGCGAAGAAGAAGGACGGTTCGTGGGACTTGACGCGCGAGGGCGGACACTGCGAGCGCCGCATTTTCCATGCGGGGGACATCACGGGGGAGAAGTGCGAAGCGGCGATAATCCGCCGCGCCAAGACCTGCGGCGCCGATCTGCGCGAACACACCATCGTGATCGATCTCATTATGTCCAAGCGCATCGGTATCAAGGGCGAGAACCGCTGCCTGGGCGCCTATGTAATGGACAAGGTTTCCGGCGAAATCTACGCGATCCGCTCGCCCAACACGATATTGGCGACGGGCGGCTGCGGCAAGGTCTACTTGTACACCTGCAACCCCGACACGGCGACGGGCGACGGCATAGCGCTCGCCTGGCGGGCGGGCGCGGCGATCGAAAACATGGAATTCATCCAGTTCCACCCGACGTGTCTGTTCCATCCCCAGGCCAAACGCTTTCTGATTTCCGAAGCCGTGCGCGGCGAAGGCGCCGTGCTCGTCGACAAGAACGGGCGCGAGTTCATGCAGAAGTACGATGCGCGCGGATCGCTCGCGCCGCGCGATATCGTCGCGCGTTCGATCGACTCCGAGATGAAGCGCACCGGAGACGCCTGCATGTACCTCGACATCCGTTCGAAGGGGCGCGCCTATCTGATGAACCGCTTCCCGAACATTTACCACAAGTGCATGGAGTTCGGCATCGACATGGCCAAGGACCTTATCCCGATCGTCCCCGCCGCCCATTACACCTGCGGCGGCATCGAGGCGACGACCGACGGGCGCACGTCCATCCCCGGGCTTTCGGCCATCGGCGAGTGTGCGTCGACCGGGCTTCACGGAGCCAATCGCCTGGCCTCCAATTCGCTGATGGAGGCGCTTGTCTGCGCACACCTGACCGCGAAACGCCTCGGGGCGCATCCGGATAGATTCCGCGCCGCGCCTCCCGCCATACCCGCCTGGCGCATCGGCAACGCCGTCCCGCCGGACGAAGCCGTCCTGGTGGCTCACATGTGGGACGAGATCCGCCGCCTCATGTGGGACTATGTCGGCATCGTGCGGACGAACAAGCGCCTCGCGCGCGCGGCGCACCGCATCAAGACCTTGCGCCGCGAGATCCGGGAGTACTACTTCAAATACCTCGTCACGCCCGACACGCTCGAGCTGCGCAACCTGGCCGTCTGCGCGGAGCTGATCGTGCGTTCCGCCCAGAAGCGCCATGAAAGCCGCGGTCTCCATTATACGCTGGACTACCCCCATACGGCGAAGAAGGCGCGGCAGACCGTCATCCCCGGCTTCCAATATTGAGCCCGTCCGCGGCGCGGTCGCTGTATGCCGAAGATCCTCTTGCTGTCTGTCGTCCTCTTCTGCACGCTGGTCTCCGGCGCGGCCGTGGTGGTCGCGCCGGGCCCCTTTGCGCGCGGCACGCCCGTCTCGGTCGATCCACGCGCCGTGGCGGAGGCCCTGCCGCTCGCGATCGCCGGCGCCCGCGTCTACCATGACGCCCTCCTGCACGCCGCGCGGCATGCCGCAGACCTGCGCCGGAAGGGCATCGCCGAAGTCCCGCCATCGGAAAACGCACGCTATGTGCTCGATACGGCGGGTTTGGGAGAAGTTGTCTTCAACGACCGCGGCGAACTCTACATCGACCGCCGCTTCGTGTCGGACGAGGACATGAAAACCGTCCGGGCGATTGAACGGTGGATCGCCAAGTGGTTTCCGCGGCAGACGGACAAACGCCGCGTTGCGCGGCAACATGCCGGCGGGGCGGGACTGCCCGTCTTTTGCGGCTTCGAGGAAGCGCGCTACCAACGGCACGACGCCCTGATTGCACGGCTCGTGGCCGATTTTAACGCCGACAAGGCCGCCTGGTGCGGCGGAACCGCCGCGCAGGCGCGGCGCATCGCCGACTTGACGCCCGACCTCGTCAAGGCGCATATGATCGAGGAGTCCGGCGGCAACGGTCCGCGTTCGCTCGCCGCCTGGTCGGTCGACCCCCTGCAAGTCAACGTCCCCGGAGACTGGGGCGCGGAAAAGGAACTCGTCGGACTCTCCAAACCCGCACGGCGCAACACCGGCACGGCTGAAGGCAACATTCGCGCCGCCATCAAGTATCTGTCGCGCAAGGGCTTCTCCGCCGCGGCGCGCCCCGCCGCGGAACGTCCGAAGGGATACTTCGACGGATGGAAAGAAGCCCTGCGCCGCTATAACGGACGCCGCGACCGCACCGATACCGACCGCTACTATTCGGACGAGTACGCCGACAATATCTTGCGCCGCGCGGCGAATCCCGACACGTTCGTGCCCGTGGAAATCAAGTTGGCGGACGGAAAATAGCCCGGAAATTGCATGTTGAAGAGGGACGGCAAGATTCAAAATGGAGGATGTCGCCCGGCCTCTCCATCGTCTTTCCTGTTGGTCAGGAACCGCTTTTTGTTGTAAGCAAAGTCCAGAGGCGCCGCGCGGAGGAAGGGGGTATCTCACACAGGCGAGGGGGTGCCGTCCGTGAACAGTCCGGCAATAGGTCGCGTACCGGGACGGGTGGACCATCCCAAGGCAGAAAAGGGACCGTTCCTGGACAGGAGGAGAGGTGTTTTTGAGGTGAAAATAGCCGTTTTGTTGTGAAAACAAATAAAAAGGCGAGAAGAGAACATAGAGGAACGCCGAAATGTGCAGAGAACAAACTCCGGGGAGCGTTCAGCAGGCACCCCTAACGTTTCGCTTCGGGTTGCACAGATCCCGCTCCCGGACAATCAAGCTCCGTCCCTTGGCGGAGTTGCCCCGTTGCGCCGGAACGGTGATGCCGTTGCGCCGGAACG
>ERZ808258.655-NODE-655-length-12784-cov-3.720088_pt1 | contig 12784 bp, 12 predicted proteins | sample MGYA00521280_ERZ808258 | MGnify/ENA primary metagenome ERZ808258 (study PRJEB31516, sample SAMN03275585) | gut metagenome | biome: mammalia-associated habitat; material: feces | host: Papio cynocephalus | place: Kenya | collected 2012-07-19 ...
CATAAGCATAAGCATAAGCATAAGCATAAGCATAAGCATAAGCATAAGCATAAGCATAAGCGGCGGGCACCATGGTATTGCATATCGACGTTTCCGAATTGGTCAAAGGAACAGTTATTGAGACGAACAGGGTGGAGTACAAGGCCGGCTGGAATCCTGAGAAGGCGCTTCATACCATCTGTGCATTCGCCAATGACTACGAGGGGACCTATGGCGGCTATCTGGTGATCGGAGTATCAGAGAACAACGGTGTTCCAGATAGGATATGCGGAGTAGAGGATGCCGATGTGCCTCGCATAGAGAAGGAACTGTTCAATCTGTGCAATATGATCGAGCCGAGGTACGTGCCCGGTTTCGCTGTTGAAAGATATGATGGCAGAAACATAATCGTAATCTGGGCATTCAGCGATCTGAATCGGCCGTTCAAATGCCCTGTCGGAATCGGTTCAAGTCATAAGGGCGGAGAGAAGGCCTACTACATACGTAGATCAGCACATGCTGTGAGAGCCAATGCCAGGGAAGAGCAGGTGCTGATAGCCAATCGTCGCTTCGCATCGTTCGATGAAGATATCAATCCGAACTCATCGGAGTCGGACATCGAGAGGGACCTGGTGATCGATTATCTTAACAGGGTGGACAGCTCAATAATAAGAACGTCGATTTCGACGGAGTCTCTTTTGGAATCTCTTCGTTTGGTCGCAGGCCCTCACGAGGCGAGATGTGCTGTGAATTGCGCTTTGCTGATGTTCAATAGCGATCCTGAAAGATTCTTCGAAGGGTGCAGGATAGAATTGGTGGAGAAGCCTTTCGCTAATGGCACGGGTATGACGGAGACGGTGTTCAAAGGGCCTGTGGACGGGCAGATAAGACGTGTCCTTCAGACGATCAGGAACGGGTGCATCAAGGAGAAGACATTCAAGGTCGAAGGCCGTGCGGAAGCAAGACGCGTATGGAACTACCCGTTTGAAGCGGTGGAAGAGGCTGTGGTTAATGCCGTGTACCACAAGGACTTCCGGGTAAAAGAGCCGGTGGTGATCACTGTCACGCCGGACACGTTGGAGATAGTCACATATCCAGGGCTGGATTCGGAGATTTCCGACGACGACGTTCGCAGGCTGGATTTCAGATCTCACTTCACGAGAAACAGGCGTCTCGGGGATTTCTTGAAGGAGTTGAGGCTCGTAGAGGAGAGGAATACAGGGATTCCAACGATAAGGGAGGCCCTGTCGCGCAACGGCTCTCCTATGCCGGAATACAGAATGGATCACGACCGTACCTTCCTGGAAGTGGTGTTCCCTGTCCATCCGGAGTTCAGAGAGCAATCTCGCGAGAGTTCATCGGATCAATCTGTATCGATGGATGATCGCATATTGGGTATACTCAGGGACGAGGGATGCAGATCGACGGGCTATATTGCAAGAGCGCTCGGGTACTCGAGGATAACAGGACCTGTCAGGAGAACCATCCTGTCGATGCTCGATGACGGGAGAGTGGTGTATCTGTACCCTGACAATCCTTGCGACCCGCGCCAGAGGATATGCCTCCCGTCCCGTTCCGGCAACGGCAATTGATATGTCGGAGGGCGTCATCGGTCGTTCATGGACGAGAGCTACGGGAAATGCAGGACGTGTCGGCTATGCCGTCATTCGAAAGACGTATGGACGTGCGTACCGACCTCATCGCCTACCGATCCCGGGGCGGGATGCCCCCGCTATCGTCCGGGATGTTGCGGCAATTGCACGTCGTGGAGGGACGGGAGGTGCCTTCGTCTCGGAGCGGAGCGCGATTCCTTCGATGTGTGCTCGGATTTCGATCCGTCGGGCCTGCGCCGATGTCCTCTTCTTCCTGTTGGAGAACACGTTCTTTATGCTAGCCTTCGCCTCGGCCTCTCCGACCATGACGCGCTTGGCGGATTCCGGGATTCCGAAGTAGACGATGTTGTCGCAAAGGGATACGTTGCCCTTCATTTTCGGACGGACCCTCGAATAGGCCCCTTGGAGATCTCCGATGACGCTGTTGACTGACGATGCGATATCGTAGATGTTGGACTGGATGAAGCTCTTCGCGTTCACGAAGCCCTTCTCAGGCAGGAGGGGGTTGTACGTCCCGTCCATGAAGTCGTCGTCAAGGTCGTCTATTGCATCCATCAGGTAGACCGCGGCCGTGAGATTGACGAACACCTCGCGGAGATCGTCGGAGAAGCAGTCTCCTGCGATGTCGGCGAGCGGCACGGAGAGCCCTGCGCCGAACCTCCGTCCCATGAGTACGGCGTCCTTGCATCCTTCGAGCTCCAGCGATCTGAGGTCCGCGAATGCGTCACCTACCGCACGATCGTATTCAGGATACTCCTTCTCTGCGGCGCGGATTGCTCTGCCCAATGTGAATTCTATTGTCTTCGTCTTAGCCGACGGCAGATCGGTCTCGTCGTCGAAGAGCTCCCATTTGGTGAGGATCAGGGTGTATCCTGCCATCTTGTGCATGAGCTCGGAATCGGCCGCGCTCCGTTGGAGGACGCAGAGCTTTCTGGTGGTTCCCCCGAAATCCGCGGCATCGCCCGTGACGCCGTCCAGCAGGATGGTGTTGAACGTCATGTCGTAGTTGACCGTCAAGGCCCCGGTCAGTCCGTACCCGTCTCTCAGCTGGTGGCATCCTTCGCAGTAGTATCTGCGATAGCGTCCGTTGTCCGAAGGGGACAGCCTGCCGTACGAGGGGACGGTGTATCCGAACATCGCATGTCCATGCACGAGGCATAATAAGATTGCTGGTGTCCGTCATCGCCATCCGTATATCACGGAACGACCCGTCGGAAGTCGAGGGATGGGTGCTGGCCAGACGGTCAACCGAATGCATTTTATAACGCGAACTGTTGCGATGGACCAATACCCGACCACTGCGGTAGGCGGTTTCGAATCATGGAGTCTAGGACCGATATTGAGAAGCTGACCGCTCTCTACGAGAGCCAGTCCCCGGCAGCCTTCATCGCCATGGCGATGGAGGGTCTCCCTCAGGATTTCAACCACGACGAGCGTTTCGACAAGAAGGCCGACGAGGATCACGGCGGAGACACCAAGTGCGACTACTGCTGCTGCAGCGACAAGGGGTACTGCAACTCCATCGGTTGGCACGCCTGCGTCGCCGGTCTCGTCGTCGTATGCTGCGCCTGCTGCTGCTACGTCACCGACGGATTCAACGGCGTGTGGACGTACTGGCCCTTCTGACCGGCTAGCGCCGGACATGAAGCAGCATCTGTCGGTCGTAATAAAGCCGACGCTCGATTGCAACGAGTCCTGCAGGCATTGCTACAATGCACCCCGGGAGGGGGTGCCTGACAGGATCCCCATCGAGACGGTCGATCGTCTCATGAGGCTCGTCTCCGAGGAGTACGAGTCCGCATGGTTCATATGGCACGGGGGAGAGCCCATGACCCTCCCCATGTCCTTCTTCAAGTCTGCCATCGAATCGCAGGAGAAGTGGTTCGGAAAGAACAGCGGTCGTATTGGGAACACGGTACAGACGAACGGCACTCTTCTGAACCGCAGGTTCATGTCCTATTGCAGAGAGAAGCGCATAAACGTCGGTGTCTCCTGCGAAGGTCCGTTCAATTCTGTACTCAGGGATCTCGACCCGGAGAAGGCCATATCCCAGCTATCTGCCAAGGAGAACAAGTATTCCGTCAGCTCCACGATCTCTTCGGAGACCGCGCTGAAGCAGAAGGATCTGTATGAGTACTATCGCGGGAAAGGTACCAATCTGTCGCTGTCTCCGGTGATCGGCGCCGGATGCGAACGGTGCACCCGCTATGTCCCCGATACGGACGAGTTCATCAGAGGCAGCATCGAGGCCTTCGACGCATGGTTCCGCGATTCCGATTCGAATATACCTCTGATCCCCCACTATCTCTACATCCTGAATTACCTGGGGGATCCGACGCCGTCGGACTGCTCCCATTCGTCCTGTCTCACCAGATGGATTTGCATCGAGCCCGACGGTTCCCTGTATCCATGCGCCAAGGCGTGTCCGGAGGAGTTCCGTCTAGGTAACATCTCCGATTTCGAGCACATATCGGACGCGTTCGCGACCGAGGGCTTCAGAAGGATCCTGGAGGGGTCCATAGCCCGGAGAAGCAGATGCATGAGCTGCCCCGTATACAAGAACTGCAACGGGGGATGCAGCATCGACGCGTACTATCAGGGCGGCGTCGAGAACAACGGCGGAGATTCATGCAGGATCTTCCGCGAGGTGTTCGCCCATGTGTCCTCCGAGGTCCAGGCGGTGCTGGACGGAAAGGAGGACGTCTCCGGACTGAACCCCTTCGTCCGCGATGCCATCGTAGGGAAGCTGGTAAATCCGAAGACCGTCTCTCAGCGACGGCCTATGCCGTCCTTCTCGTAAGGCGTCTCCTGGTAGACGCAGTAGTTCAGCCAGTTGGTGAACATCATGGTGGAGTGGCATCTCCATCTCAGGACAGGGTCCTTCGTCGGATCGTCGTCCTTGAAGTAGTGGTCCGGGACGTGGGGGTTCATTCCAGCCTTGAGGTCGCGTTCGTACTCGAATGCGAGCGTGTTGCGGTCGTATTCGAAATGCCCTGTGACGAAGACCTCGTTCCTCTCGGAGACGACAATCGCCACTCCGCTCTCCGGGGATTCGGCGATGATATGGAGGTGGGGATTGGCGCTGATGTCCTCTCCTCTGACGGTCGTGTGACGGGATTGGGGCATGGCGAAGACGTCATCGAATCCTCTGAGGAGCGGCTCATTGGGAGCGAGCACGTGCTGATCGTAAATCCCTGAGATCTTGGATGCCAGCGGCCTCTTGGGTATGCCGTAGTGGTGGTACAGGCCGGCGAAGCATCCCCAGCAGATGTACATCGTCGAGCATGCGTTCTCGACGCACCAATCCATGACGTCGCAGAGCTCCGGCCAGTAGTCCACATCCTCGAACGGGATGTTCTCCACAGGAGCTCCTGTGATGATGACGCCGTCGAACTTGTGGTCCTTTATGTCGTCGAACGTCACGTAGAACCTGTCCAGATACGCCGATGAGGTGTTCTTCGACAGATGGGTTGCCATCTGCATGAACATGACGTTGATCTGCAGAGGGCTGTTGCTCAGGCATCTGAGGATCTGCGTCTCCGTCTCGACCTTCGTGGGCATCAGATTCACCACGAGGATGTCCAACGGGCGGATGTCCTGAGCCGAGGCCCGGTCGTCCGTCATCACGAATATGTTCTCGGATTCGAGGATGGAGGCTGCCGGGAGGTCGTCGGGTATCTTGACTGGCATCGCTCGCCCTCGAACATGCCCAGACTCAAATACTTCTCTCCGCCGTCCGGCAGGATGGCCACGATCTTCTTCGAGGGATCCCTCCTGGCGGCGCGGAGGGCCGCGTATACGTTGGCTCCGGACGATATCCCTGCCAGTATGCCTTCCTTTCTGGCGAGTTCCACCGCGGTTCTTATGGCGGATTCGCTGTCGACAGTCTCTATCGCGGAGATCACGGACATGTCGAGATTGTCGGGAACGAAGTTCGCGCCGATCCCCTGAATCTTGTGCGGACCGTTGCGGCCTTCGGAGATGAGCGGGCTCTCGGAAGGCTCGATGGCAATGACCTTGGCCTTCGATCCCGCATCCGCGAACACCCTTCCTATGCCGCTGGCGGTCCCTCCGGTGCCGAAGCCCACGTAGACAAGGTCGACATCGGGAAGGTCGCGGAGGATCTCGGGGCCTGTGGTGGTGCGGTGGGCAGAGATGTTGGCCGGATTCGAGAATTGGTCGGCGAGGAATCCGTTGCGCTCCTTCACGATGCGCTCCGCCGTCTCCACGGCGCCCCGCATTCCTTCGGAACCGGGAGACAGGATGACCTCCGCTCCGTAGGCCCTCATCAGCGAGATGCGCTCCGCTGTCATGGAATCCGGCATGACGATCACAGCATGGAATCCTCTGGCGGCGGCGATCATGGCCAGGGCTATGCCCATGTTGCCCGAGGTGGGCTCCACAATAGTTCCGCCTTCCTTGAGTCTGCCGCGGGCGACTGCATCATCTATGATGGCCAATGCGGCCCTGTCCTTCACGGAGCCTGCCGGATTGGTCCTCTCCGATTTCACGTAGATGTGCGATCCCGGCGGGGATATCCGGTTCAGACGTATGAGCGGGGTGTCGCCTATCGTCTCCGTGATGCTGTTGTAGAGTGTCATGTGGATGGTTGGAATTGTTAGATTTCCATATAAAGAACTATGGATTGCCAGCCTCGGAAATCGATGCCTCTTCTCGCAGGGACCCCGTTGTCGTAGGGGTGCTTGATCTTCACCATCTCGGTTACCAGGTCGGCACGGTCGATCAGCTCTTTCGGGGCTCCGCGACCAGTGAGCACCACCTCCGTGTGGGCTGCCTTGCGGTCGAGCATGGATACGACGTCGGTCACGTCGAGGACTCCGAGGCGTATCGAATTGACGATTTCGTCCAGGACCACGAGGTTGTATTCGCCGGAGCTCAGGGCGGCCGATGCCGATTCCATGGCCTCGGCAGTGCAGCGCCCTTCCGTTTCCTCATTGACCGGGGTTCCGTCCATATGATCCACGCCGTACGATTCGAACTCGATCCCGAGATCCATGGCGCAGTTACGCTCTCCTCCGACGCTCTCCGGTTTGAGGAACTGGATGACCTTCACGCTCAGATTGGAGCCTGCCGCTCTGAAGGCCAGCCCCATGGCGGCCGTGGTCTTTCCTTTTCCATCCCCTGTGTAAACGTGGACCAGCCCGAGGGCCTCATGGATGCGGCAATGCTTCATGGTGACGCATCGTGCGCCGAGGGTATATAGGAAACCCTCTTCGAATGTTGTTTCTCTCTATTCTCGTCCTTCTAGTCAGTTGTAGATCCCATGTTCGATGAGGCCAGACAATCATTCCGATCGTCATGGGCTGAAGACCTCTTCGTAGGAGCGATCGTCCGCACGTCTCTGTTCAGACGGCCGAAGGGTCCGGTATCCGCATCGTATCGTTCGATCGAGGTTCGTGTTCGATATCTTGAAATCGCAGTAGGCATTGGAGGGTGAGCGGGTCTCGGCCCGAGGAGGTAGTCGATGGGGACTAGGAAGAACGATGCGGGACTGGTTCTTCTCGCGGCCTGCTTGGCAGGTTTCATAACGCCTCTTCTGAGCACCATGATGAATCTGTCGCTGGTCGGCATAGGCGACGAGTTCGGTGTCGGATCCCATGAGCTGGCCTATGTGAACACGGCGTTCCTTCTGTCGTCCGTCGTCTTCATGGTGCCGCTGTCCAAGCTTGCGGACATCGTCGGGAAGAAGCGCTCCTTCATCGTCGGACTCATCGTGATAGCCTTGGGCGTCGTCCTCGCCAGCGTATCCCCCTCGTTCTGGTGGCTCGTAGGATGCAGGGTGATGATGGGCGCAGGCGCCGCGGCCACGACATCCACGAGCATCTCCATCCTGACGGACGTGTGTCCTCCGGAGCGCCGCGGTCAGGCGCTGGGCCTGCAGTCCATGTGCGTGTACATCGGACTGGCCGGAGGTCCGCCCATCGGGGGCGCTCTCAACGATCTGATCGGATGGCATGCGCTGTTCTTGTTCGTCCTGCCGTTGGCATTGGGCGCGCTGGTATGCATGTCCATGTACCCTTCCGAGATTGCGCCGGACGCCGGAAAGGCGTTGGACTGGAAGGGCTCCGTTCTGTACGGAATCGGTATTTCCGCCACCATGATCGGAGTGATCAACATAGTCGAGCCGTGGGCTCCGCCCCTCCTCGTCGCGGGGATCGTGCTGATCGCGCTCTTCGTCTTCTGGCAGTCGCGGATTCCGAACTATCTCCTCAACGTCCGTCTGTTCCGCTCCCGCGTGTTCACAGGATCCTGCATCGCCGCGTTCCTGCTCTACGCCTCATCCTATTCGGTCTCGTTTTTCCTGGCGCTGTATCTGCAGCACATAGGGGCATTGAGCTCTACGGAGGCCGGAGCCCTCATGCTGATCCAGGCCTCCGTCCAGGCCGTCTGCAGCGTCTATTTCGGAAGACTCTCGGACCGCATCGCGGACAAGAGGCTGCTGCCTTCCGCAGGCTGCATGATAACCGCCGCAGGAGTGACCCTCTACCTGTTCTACGGAACGACCATGGACCTCGTCCTGGTAGTCACGTCTCTAGTGGTCGTCGGTCTCGGATTGGGGATGTTCGCATCTCCGAATACTTCGGTCATAATGGGATCGGTACCCCGCGATGAGACCGGGGAGGCCTCCGCCATGGTGGCGGTGATGCGTCAGACCGGTATGATGGTGAGCATGGGCGTCGCCATGTTCTTCATAGCGGCGATGATGGGCGGATCCGACATGATCGTTCCGGAGAATCATGCGGCATTCGTCGAGGTCATACACATGTCGTTTGCGGTATGCCTCTCGATGTGCATCGCAGGCCTTATCGCATCTCTGCTGCGCGGACGTTCCGCAAGCAGATTGTAAGGGTGCCTAACTATCCTAAGTCTAATCTAACTGATTCAACAGGCCCAGTCATTAGTACAAAAAGGATAGAATTAGGATATTCTAATCCAATAAGCCTATATTGTCTCAACAGCACTGAAGCCTCATGACAACGGCCGCCGATGAGAACTACGAGTTCCAGAAGATCATCGTGATCCTGGGGTTCACGCTTCTGATTATCAAGTATGCGGCCTACTTCCTCACGGGTTCGGTGGCCATATTCACCGATGCCACGGAGTCCATAGTGAACGTCGTGGCGGCCTGCGTCGGCATTTACGCCCTCTATCTGTCGGCCAAGCCGGCGGACAAGGACCATCCCTTCGGCCATGGGAAGATCGAGATCATATCATCTGCGATCGAAGGCACGATGATCATCACGGCTGGTATGCTGATAATGTTCGAGACGGTCAGCTCCCTTCTCCATCCGCAGGAGATCACCGATCGTCTCGACATAGGATTGGTTCTGATCGCTCTCGCCGCCGCTGCAAACTACATCGTCGGAAGGGCCGCCATAGCCAAGGGAAGAAGGAACAGGTCCCCCGCACTGGAGGCCAGCGGGAAGCATCTCTGCTCGGACACGTACTCATCCGTTGGGATACTCGTGGGATTGGCCGTCGTGTACGTCGCCCAATCGATGGGATACGACGCCAGGTGGCTGGATTCGGGAATAGCAGGAGTGTTCGGTCTGATCATAATCGCCACCGGGGCGGGAGTCCTCAGGAAGTCCGTGAACGACACCATGGACGCCGCGGACGAATCCATGCTGACCGCGATCGCCGGAACCATCATCGACCGCCGTCACGATGATTGGATCGACGTGTACAACCTCCGTCTCATCAAGTACGGCTCCAGGATGTTCATCGACATGAAGGTGGTCCTTCCCAGGAGGATGACCGTGCAGAGGCAGCATGTCGAGGAGGAGGAGATGAAGGAGGCCATAAGGTCGAGCTTCGGTGATTCCGTCGAGACTTCCTTCAATTCCATCCCCTGCATGCCGTTCAACTGCAGGTACTGCTCCCGCAGATGCGCGTACCGCGAGCAGGAGTTCCAGGGCGAGATGGAATGGAACGTGGATCGCATGACCACATCCAGGCCGCATGATCCCGGGTCCTTCGTCATCATGGACGATGTAGACGAGCGAGGCGGTTTTATCCTGGTGCATGATATCCGGCAACATGGCAGAAGAGATTCCCAATCAGGTTGCCGAGGCAGGTCTGGATCAGTGGTATGCGACGCTCTCCCAGCAGGACAGGGTCAGGGTCCGCAGATATCTGAACGGAATCTCGACCGACACGCCGGTCGCATTCCTGAACGATCTCATCTCCCGCGCCGAAGAGGATCGCAACTATCGCCTGGCCGTGACCGCCGGAGAGTATCTCGAAGGCATGGATCTCGACGACTACGGCAGGTTCGTGGCCACCAACGGCATGATCGAAGGGCTGTTCGGCTGCGACGAGTTCACCAGGGCCAAGGAGCTGTGCTGCAGGAATCTCGATCTGTTTCCATCTGTGGAAGACAGGGTGAGAGCGGAGAACGGAGGAGATATTCCTCAGAAGATGCCCTGCAGGAACAGGCTCATCGACATCCTCGTGGGCGTGGAGGCCAACTACGACGATGCCGTCGCGGTGCTGGACCAGTACGCCGAGATGGGCCTGATCGATCCCGTGGAGAGGGACCAGAGGAAGCAGAGCCTGAAGATCCACCGCATGCAGATGTTCTTCGACAACGTCTACAACTACGACTACAAGAAGGACCGATAGCGACGCCCTTCCAGGGGATCATCGGGAGGATGTCGATGGCGGGCTCCTCGTAGGGGTGCACCTCCGCGATTCTGGAGACAACGGCCTCCAGGTCCTCCTCCTTGACAGCGAATTCTATACGGACCTCGTCAGCAGTCTCGATTCTTCCGATCTCTCCGATGTACGGATGGGATCCCTCTGCAGGCTTCCATGTGCCATGGACGGTCCACCAGCAGAAGCACCTCTCGTATCCCGGGTAGAGGGGTGACATGACCTCGTCGATCGAGTCCATCATCTCCTGCTCGGTTCCCGGAGGCACGTTGACTCCGATCCTGTAGGCCGTCGCAGGTCTCATCGCTTCATGCGCCCCATCTTGAACGGAAGATCGAAGGGCAGTCCTTGGTACTCGGAAAGGGGATTCTCCGTGACATCATCGAGATAGGCGGGCCTGCGGCTGCCGGGACCTCCGTTCGCATCGACCTCCTTGATGATCTCGTCTATGAGCTCCATTCTTTCGGGGATCTTGGAGCACATCTTCGCGGATCCCTTGTTGAGATACGACACGCTCAGGATAGTGGCCAGGAAGGATATGGGAGGTATGACGTAGAGCATCCCGGCGAATATGCCGGTGGCCTTCTTGAGGTCGCTTATGCTGTTGATCTTCTCTATCAGATGGTCCTTGGGAACGTTCCTCAGCCTTCCCTGAAGGGATTTGAGCATCAGCTTCTGACCGCCGATGACCACGTCGACGCTCCATTGGACCTGTCCGAATACCGGCGCAGGAGTTCCGCAGGCCTTCGTGGTCTTGTTCAGAACGGCCTTGCGGAAGTCCTCGGCTCCGCATCCGGGATACTCTGTCCAGTTGTATCCCGTGGTGAAGACGGAATGCGCATCGCTGCCCGACGTCTCGCACCATCTGCCGGGATAGCGGTCCATGACCAGTCTGGCGAACATGTTGGTGTAGCCGTCCGGATGACCGCCGTTGATGACCTCGAAGCCGTCGATGTCGATGTCCAGGATGCGCTCCTTCAGGCCGGGCACATGGAAGCTGAACGGATGCGGCGCTATCGCCAGGCCGCCCTGCTCCCTGATGATCTCGATGGTCTCCTCGACGGAGAGCATGTCGGGCACGCGTTCCGAAAGAAACAGACCTATGATCTCGCCGTCGGCGGTAGTGACCTCCTCTCCCGGGACGACCTCTATGTCGTCGTACTTCGAACGGGCGTACTTCTCGGCCAGGAGTGCGCCGTGGATCTCGTCGTGGTCGGTGATGCAGACGACATCCATCCCGTTGTCGCGGGCCCGATCGACCTGCATCTCGGGAGATGCGACCGATTCAGGGAACTTTATGACCCCAAGCTTCTGGAAACCGGAGAATTCGGTATGGACATGGGTGTCTGCTCTTCCCATCATGCGCGTGTAGGTTCTTGTGTTCTTAATGATGTCGAGAGAATCCCCGCAGAGGCCCGATGGTTAGCGACGGAGATCCGCTTCGATGCCTGGTTCCGCAGGCGGTTCCGATCAGTCCTCCGGCCCAATCCTGCATCGACAGCGAGTGCTGATGCATGTACGTCCCCATCGAGTTCCTGGATACGAGGCCGTCCATTCCGTCGGCGATGCCGAGGCCTCTCTTCATAGAGAAGCAGTACTCGGCTTTCGAGGGCACGATTTCTGAATAGTGGTACTCGTGTCCGCGGACGGTGCCGTCGAACAGCGGATTGTTAGGAAGGGCCTCCTCTATGACGTATGTCGGTCCGTGGCGCTTGTTGACGAAATCGGCTCTGGCGTCGAAGATGCCGGCCATCTTGTGGATATCGCCGTTCTTGTCCTTCATGTCGGAGCACATGGTCATCAGTCCGCCGCATTCTCCCAGGACGGGCTTCCCTTCGGAGCTCATGGAGCGCAGACCTTCGAGGAAATCGGCGTTCTCCGAGATCCTGTCCGCATAGAGCTCGGGATATCCGCCTCCGAGATAGGCGAAGTCGGCATCGGGCAGTGGATCTCCGTCCGTAGGTCTGAAGAAACGAAGCGATACTCCGGACGCCTCCAGGCATTCGAGGTTCTCCCTGTAGTAGAACGAATAGGCGTCATCGAACGGAACCGCGGCGCGGAGCCCAGAATCGCGTCCGACGTAGGGGCTGTGCGAAGGGAGGTCGTGCTCGAATTCCTCGGCTATGCCTTCGAGCATGTCCAGGTCGACGGTGTCGACCAGGCGTTCCAGGGGTTCGATCTCTCCTTTCTTGTAGGAATGCAGGGTCTTCAGGCCCAGATGCCTCTGGTCGAGGACGTTGTCGCGGTCCTTGCGTATCTTCCCGAGCACGGCCACGTCGGGGCAGTAGGTCGAGAAGGCGACATCCAGCTTCCGGGAGTGCTGTTCTCCGGACACCTTGTTCAGTATCACGCCGGCTATCTTGACATCGGGGTCGAAGGCCTGGAAGCCCTTCACGATGGCCGCGGCGCTCCTGGTGAGGGAGCCCGCATCGATCACGAGCACCACAGGAAGACCTAGGAGCTTGGCGATATGGGCGGTGGATCCCAGATCATCGTCGCCGCTGAATCCCTCGTAG
>ERZ808258.656-NODE-656-length-12741-cov-3.150875_pt1 | contig 12741 bp, 13 predicted proteins | sample MGYA00521280_ERZ808258 | MGnify/ENA primary metagenome ERZ808258 (study PRJEB31516, sample SAMN03275585) | gut metagenome | biome: mammalia-associated habitat; material: feces | host: Papio cynocephalus | place: Kenya | collected 2012-07-19 ...
CGATACTTCCATAGATGAATTGACAAATGCGGTTGATTCTGCCAACCAAAGTAGTGAAGCATTAGATTTCGTTTCCGAAAAATCTAAAGAGACGGATTCTTTGATCTAATCACGTCGGGAGCATATTCCGCTCTGAAATTCCCAAGCTAATCAATATCAACAAGAACGGCTAGAGGTATTTACTTATGGAAGTTAATGGGTCAGTTCTACAGGACTTGCTTAATAGAATGACCATTTTATGCGATCACTTTGCTGAAAGTGACAGCGAAGCGGCTACTGTTCCTTACAAGCTGACCCAGCTTTTGGATATAGCAGTTGCCCATGGTGCTTCTGCCTTAAACATAAATGTCGGCAGCGCTCCCACTTTGCGAATCAACAACATGCTCAGCGTGGTGGAAGGTTCTCCTTTGAGCGACGCCGATTGCCGTAAGCTCCTTAAGCCTGTTTTAACCAGCTATTTGAGGAGTCAGCTGGTTAAAGAAGGTCATGCCGAAACTTGCATAGCTGGCGGCGGCTCCGGATTTAAAGTTCACTTATTTTTGGAGCGCAGTCACATTTGTGCCTCTTTCCATCGTTTGCGCACCGATATTCCCAAGCTTGAGACTTTGGGATTGAGTGGAAGCTTGGTCGAGAATATTTTGGAGCAGCCTGCGGGACTCGTCTTACTTACAGGATTGCCTAGAAGCGGAAAGATTAACACTTTAGCTGCTCTAGTATCGCATATTAACGCCACCCGCTTGGCCAGAATTGTTACTTTGGAAAACCCCATTCAATTCTGGCGCTATAATCAGCTCAGTACGATCTTGCAACGTGAGGTTGGAGTAGACGTTCCTTCATTTTCCACTGGTATCCAACAAGCTATCGATCAAGACGCCGATGTCTTAGGTATTAGCGAGATTCCCGATCGCGAAACGGCCACTTTCGCTATTCGAGCGGCAACTAACAACAAATTGGTAATTGCCGTTTTGGATGCTACCAGTCCAGATCGCGGCTTAGAACGCATACTTAGCTCCTTCGACGAACAAGAACGCGCCAAAATGGCTCCTATTTTCGCCAATGCTTTGCGCATCGTTCTTCATCAGACTTTGGTTAATCGCAGTGACGGTCGCGGTGTCATTCCCGCCTTCGAAATTCTGGTCAACAATGACGAGATTCATGAAGAGTTGAAGAATGGTCGAACCGATAAGCTAACCTGGATTATGCAAGAGCATAATATGCAGACTCTGGGTAAGTCTCTCTCCCGCTTGGTTTCAGCCGGTTTGGTCGACAAAGAAGAAGCTTTACACTATTTGTCCGATCCTTCCGAATTACAAATTGATAAAGACAGTTTGGCCAATCTTGGTGATTACGACAGCGAGCCAGTGACCGATATCGATACTAACGATACTCCTCTTATGTCGTGGCTCTAATCGTTCTTTATAACTGAGCGCAATAAAATATGCCCCGCAAGTTAGCGAAACTTGCGGGGCATATTTTATTGCTTTGCTAAATTAGCTTAACTTAGTCCTAAGCGCAATTTCTATTCATAATAACTTCCAAAGCAGACATCGATTTTAAGAAAGCGTATTCTTTTAGGCGCATATGGGCATCTTGATCGTTAAGCGATACACAAGCGCTTTGCTCTTGACGACCTAACACACCCATTATAGGATCTTCCAAAGGCTCACGCCAATCTTCATTAGCTCTAAGCATAGGCTTAGCCTGGGTAGGCATCACAGGCTCGGCTGGGCCCAGAATATCCCTCCAAGTAATCATTCTTTGCCCTTTATGAGCTGCTTGCTGTAGGTTGTCATTGTCATGCTCTTTATTGGACATAGCTGGCGGCTCGACAAACTCCATCGCACTAGCCATTAAATAAACATGACAATTAAAAAAATCGCTGTCTTGGTAGCAAAGCTTAAGAGGACCTAAATAGCGATCGTAACGATTAGTGCCCAGTACTTCCTGAGAGATGAAGCGATTAGCTTCCTCTTCATGTTCTAAATCAGGATAGCGCCTGACACTAATAAAATCGGCTTGGCTTTCAGCTTCTTGCCAATCAGCATAAAGAGTATCCCATACATGAGCGGCCATAGAAGCTTCCGCTCTAGTTTCGTCATAAAGACGCTGCATAGCCGGAGTAGCATAATCTCCGAGGCAAATGCTCAACACTCTATCTAAATTGGGGCCATTATAACCAAAAGAAAAATCTTTATCTTTAGTCATTAGGCTACATCTTTCGCGAAAAGCAAAAGTGCCCAAAGGTAAAGACTCGCGACGACGATAGTAAGGATAGCGCTTTACAGGAGAAATTGCTACTTCAGCATTGATACATCCCTTGTATTTGGCAGCTTGCACCAAAAGAAATTGGTAACAGTCCTGGTCTTTTTGTTTGGAGAAGCCAAAAATAAGACTGTCTTGAGTAGAAAATTTAAATATTTCCTGATATCCTCTAAAATATAACCTGACTGCCTCTAAAATAGCAGGGTAAACTTGGATAGGCGTCCTACTGGCAATACTCATAATAATAACAAAAACCGCTCCTTATCAAGGATGTTTTTATTTAATTACTCATTTATTTCCCAGTACATTTATAAAATCCTGGCAAACTCCAGGAATTAAATTACTTATCTCAGAAGCGATAATACCGCGGTCGGAATGTTCTATAAAAGCCTTATCCCCAGCAGCGCCATGCCAATAAGCTCCCAAAACAGCTGCTTCAAAAAGATCAATTCCCTGAGCTAATAAGCCAGCAATTAAACCAGCCAAGACGTCGCCAGAGCCTCCCTGAGCTAATACAGAACAGCCACTACCATTAAGCCAACAACGCTGACCGTCGCTTATTAAAGTAGGACTTCCTTTAGCAACTACTGTACAATTATATTTTTGCGCACATAAACGAGCATAATAAGGAAAGTTTTTCTGCAATTCGGCTGAATTTATATGTAAGAGCCGAGATAATTCTCCTAAATGAGGAGTTAGGACACACTTTTGCTGCAAATCTATCTTTTCAATAGCCTCAATTTTACTTAAATGGTACAAAGCATCGGCATCAATAACCATAGGAACAGAGCATTCCTTAATTAAAATGCGAACAGCTTCAGTAGTGTCGTCCTTTCGGCCAAGCCCTGGCCCTAAACAAACGGCTTTAGGAGAAGGCCAAGGACAAGCAGCGCTCTTCAGTTCGTCTTTTTCCTTATTAAGCCAAGGAAAATGTTCTAAATCATGTTCATTAAGGAAGCCTTCGTCCTCTAAAGGACAACGCATAACTTCTGGATAGTAGGCCCCTATTTGACGACAAAGCGAAGATGGAGCAGCTAAAAGGACTAAACCAGCTCCGGAACGCAAAGCCGCTTGAGAAGAAAGAAGAGGGGCCCCCAAGTAATAATTTGATCCACCTATTACCCAAACGGTACCGAAAGTACCCTTATAAGCATTTTTAGCTCTAGTAGGCAGAAGAGAAGCAGCTAACTTTTTATCAACAATAAGAGACTTTTTGTCGGGATCTTCACTTAAACTCTTAGGGAAACCAATATCGACAACTTCAACTTTTCCAGCTAAGCTGCGACCTGGCTCCAAATAAAGCCCCCATTTAGGCAAACCTATAGTTACTGTAAGTTGACAATAAGGCGCCTGACCTAAAATTTGACCACTATCAGAAGCCAAACCGGAAGGCAAATCGACAGCTACAACTTTGAGACTGTTTAATCTTTCGTTGATAAATTCAACAATTTCAGCGTAAGGAGATTTCAAGCTTCTGTCCAGGCCATTACCAAAAAGTGCATCTACTACATATTCTGTTTCGTCCAAATAATGTTTAACTTGCTCTAAATCGGTATAGATACGCAAATGGCCATACAATTTTTGAAAAACAGAAGCATATAATTGTGCATCTCCACGCAAAGCTTCCACTTCTTTCATAGAAAGACAAACTACTTCAGCTTCAGCTTCGCAAAGATACCTAGCAATAACGAACCCATCTCCTCCATTGTTGCCTGGGCCACATAAAACTAAGAAACGCTTTCCCTTTACAGAGCCAAAATGTTTAAGGATAGAAGCAAAAACGGCCTGACCAGCTCTTTCCATAAGTGCGGAACCGGGAATGCCAATTTTATGTATAGTATCATGATCGATAGCCGCCATCTCTTCAGCTTTGACAATACGCATATACTCGAGCTCCTTACGCTAAAAGCAGAAAAAAACCATTTAAAAACAGAAGAAGCTGCTTAACCATAGTGGTTAAAGCAGCAACCTCGAGAAACGTTCCAAGTTTCTAAGCGGCTCTTAGTAGAGCTACCAAAAAACTAACGTTTGGTCCACTGGAATCCGCGACGAGCACGCTTGCGACCGTATTTCTTACGCTCTTTTTCACGAGAGTCACGAGTCATGAAACCAGCTCGCTTCAATTCGGTGCGAAGGGTTCCGTCAAAAGCTTCTAAAGCTCTGGCGATACCGTGCTTTACAGCTCCGGCCTGACCGGAAACGCCGCCGCCATCACAAGTGGCATAGACGTTGAATTTGCCCTCAGTCTTGGTGAGTTCCAAAGGAGAACGCACGAGCATCTGCTGAGTAGCGCGAGGGAAGTACTCCTCGTAAGGGCGCTTGTTGATGATGATGCGACCGTCACCGGGTACTAAGCGAACACGAGCGACAGCGCGTTTTCTGCGGCCGGTAGCCTGATGGACCATCGACTGGATTGCTAACTTTACTTTAGGCATTAACTTACCCCTTTAAAGATTCTTGAAAGTACAGAGCGCTTTTCCTAAAACCTAAGAACTATAAGGTCTCGGGAAGAGGGCGAGGCTGCTGAGCCTGATGAGGATGCGTGCTGCCAGTGTAAACTTTCAGCTTGCGCATACGAACGGCGCGCAGTTTGTTCTTAGGAAGCATACCGTCTACGGCAGCCTTGATAACTCTGTCAGGGAATCTAGCGATCATTTCGCTATAAGCAACGGTCTTCAAACCGCCGGGATAACGAGAGTGTCTGATATATTCCTTGCTGGTGGCCTTTGAACCAGTGAGCACCACTTTATCGGCATTTAATACTATAACAAAATCGCCAACATCCATGTGAGGTGTAAATGTAGGTTTGTGCTTACCGATGAGCACGCGAGCGATCTGAGTAGCTAAACGACCTAAAGTCTTACCTTCGGCGTCTACTACGTACCAATCTTTTTTTACCTCGTTGGCCTTGACGGCATACGTCTTCACTGCCAGTCCTCCACGTCGTGCCGGCCAGACCCGAACCTCTAAAAGCGGGGCCAAAAAAAGCCGGTCTCTAAAATCTAAAATCTACCAACTTGCTGCAAAAGCAAAAAGGCAGTTCCAAATCATATGCGGCATAGTAATGCCACGCCGCTTTCTAGTCAAGGAACTCTGCAAAATCTTCCTAACGGGGACAAGAAGGCTTCGAAAGATCTAACCTTAACAAAAAGTTACGATTCAGCTAAGGCATTATACTAAAAAAAAGCTTTAAAGTGAAGGCCTTTAGGCCTGCTTTTTAATTTTTTTCTGGTACAGAACAATAGTCTGGCGTAGTGCTGCCCAAAAACGGCTCTCAAAAACGTGAAATATATAAAACGACTACTAGCGATTAAGCTTTCAATTTATAAGCAAAGGTGGTTAAAGCCAGTTCGCGAGCAAATTCTGCTGCTAAACGAGCCGTTTGCGCCACAGCTCCAGTTTCCTGATCTTGCACGCAAACTCCGCACACTTGCACCAAAGGCACGGGAGCGCCTTCCAAAGAGCGCAAAGCTTTCAAAAGCTCTTTAGGCTCATAGCCAAAACCGGCCGGGCGCTGTACAGCCGGAGCCCAAACTGGGTCGACAATATCCATATTCAGAATGACTCTGCTTTGCACTCCATTAAGTTCGGCTAGGGCGGTCTTTATGGCCACGTCTAGGTCAACTTCATGGCCGGCCAATAAACGCTGGTTATATCTAGCCCAATCACATTCTTCCGAAGAAAAATTGCGACTTCCCAAATACCAAACGGTACGCTCTTCCGGCAGAACTCCCTGATTGTAAGCCTCACCTATGGACATGCCCAGATAGGGAACATTGATAGTAGATCCTATATATATAGTGGGAAGTTGAAATTCGGCAGAAGTATCGCCCAGCAACAAATTTACACCCTCAAGGCGTTCGTTACTATCATAAGCTGAGAAGTTGGTAAAGCTGCGTCTCAATTTGGGCGAATAAGGCGAAATACCCAGGGAATATTCCCTAATTGCCGCTGCGGTATCGTCAATGCCGTAGATAAGTAAATCGCGCTGCAGGTCAACTTCCTGTTCATAAAGTGCCTCAGTACCTAAAAAACCGACCATCTCAGCTTTCCAACCCTTTGTTTAATGTAAACATACTTTTCGCCGAGCAAGTTCGCCACACCAGCCGACGGATCCGCTCCCCCCTTCCACACCTATTAGCCTTTCTCCCCTTGTTTTTTTTGTACCAATTTCTAAAAGAAGTTAAGATTTATGCCTAAAACAGTGTTTTTATCCTGCAGAAAATTATAAACTGTGGGGAGGATCGTTTCGCACTACGTGGTATAATATGGGGGAATTTTTATGTGTTCTGATCAACGCAGCTTTTTCCAAAATTTAGTTGCCATTTTGGTGTGCCTTACAGCAGTAAGCGCCGTCGTTTTTTGTGTCAAAGCGGCTCCAGTAGGTGCCGAAGAGGGACGTTATCCCGAGAATTTGGCTTGGCGCTTGGTTACCGAGCGAGAATTGTCGCTGATCACTCAATGCCCAGAATCTTTCCGTGAGCGAGAGCATAGTGCACCTCCCCTTTTTGAAGCTCCTTCCGTTCCTATGAGCGGCTTGGAAGTTTTTACTGACTCTACTCCGGAAAGCTTTACTTCAAATGCAGTCCCCTCCACCTGGGAAGTACCTCCCTTTGCCGTTATCGGCCCTCCGCTTCCCGAGAAAGAGAAAGGCTCTTCTTCTGATGCGCAGGACGCTTCTAAAGCTTCTGGCAGTTTAAAAAATGCTTTTCGTCCTTCGGATCCTGTAGTTGTACCTGCCGTTTTTGGCGAAATTTCGGCTGATTCTAGTAGAGCAGAGTTGCCCGATCCCAATTTGCACCCTTTAAAAGCGCAGTATTTGGCCAAGCTCAATCGTCCCGACACCCAAATGCCCACGCCTTTTAGTTTGCGTCGTTACCACACCAAAAGCCTAGGATTTTTCCAAATAGCTCTTTATGGCAACAATAAAGGTCTTTTAACTGAACAAATTTACAACACGCTTAAAGCGGCTGCTCCCAATTTGCGCTCTCTCAAGGGCTTTGGCTCCAAGGCTTTTATATCTTTCCTCCCTGCTCCCGAGCCGGAGAAACCTTTCGATTTGGAAACGGCTAAAGGCGAGTTTACCTTTTCGGCTCTCGAGCCTGAAGGAGACGTTCGCTTCGATCAGCTCGATCCAGGACTGATAAAATCTAGAACCGCTCCCAGTTTTAATAAAATCCCCGTTACTTCTCTCCCTGAAGGATTCGACGAGGATTTGCGCCGTCAGTTGGCGGCTTCTCAATATAAAAACATTAGGATCGACGAAGATCCTACGTCTGGCCAGTCACTTTACGCTGGAGTCAGCTCTGGTAAAGAAGACCAGTCGGATGATAAATCTGACAAATCTAACGACCAAACTAACAACAGTAACAGTGCTGGGGAACTTTTTGTTGGCAATTTAACAGCATCTACCAATGACGCTGATTCTGCGGACATAAATCCCTTTGCTGTGAAGACTAACTTCTCCAAAGACCTTAAGGGCATGTACGTAATGGAAATCTATTATCCGCAGCAAAGTTTAGTTTGCGAACTGGCTGCCGATACCAGATTTGCCGATTTGCGCTCCATGCTCGATATAGCTCTTTTAGTTCAAGCACGTATGCAAAGGTGGTAATTATCGTCCAATCTCCATAAGCCCGAAGCGACAAAATAAAACGTTTTACGTCTCGGTCAATAAAGGCATTTTTTAGTGAGAACGGCCCCAGTTAAGTTATGTTGTTCCTTTATCTATTGGAACTTCTGTTTCTTGCTGTCTTTTTTACAAAAAAGGGGTTTATTTTTCGTGCAATTGTGATAATATAGCGCTTGCATGAGACCACGTATGTCTGCCAGCAACACAGGGAGGTCAGTAGTTGGACGATTCGGTCGTGGAGTTCCGAGACGTAACTCGGCAATATGGCTCTGTGACAGCCGTCAACCGGATGAACTTATCTATTCATCGCGGTGAATTTTTTTCTTTGTTGGGCCCGTCAGGGTGTGGCAAGACGACTACCCTGCGCATGATCGCAGGTTTTGACGAACCCGATAATGGGGAAGTCTTTATCAATGGGCAGGAAGTGACCCATCTTCCTCCTTTTCAGAGGCAAGTTAATACTGTTTTTCAGAACTATGCCCTGTTCCCGCACTTAAACATTTATGAGAACATCGCTTTCGGTTTGCGCCGCAAGAAAGTATCTGAACCAGAAATTGCCAAAAAAGTCAAATGGGCTTTGGAATTAGTGCAACTCGAAGGTACTGAAAAACGCCAAGTCAATCAGCTTTCGGGAGGCCAACAGCAGCGTATCGCTTTAGCGCGTGCTTTAGTAAACGAGCCCGAAGTGCTTCTTTTAGACGAGCCTCTAGCAGCTTTAGATCAGAAGCTCAGACGCGAAATGCAATTTGAGTTAAAGCGCCTTCAGCGCGAGTTGGGCATCACTTTTGTTTTGGTTACTCACGACCAAGAAGAAGCCCTCACTATGTCAGATTCAGTAGCGGTCATTTGCAAAGGCAAGTTGGAGCAAGTAGGCAGTCCTGCCGAAATATATAATCACCCTTCCACTAGGTTTGTAGCCGACTTTATCGGTACAGCCAATTTCTTGCCTGTGCATATTCGTCAAATTCACAACGGCAAAACAACTGTAAACCTGACAGGTCGCGATATTTTAGTACCTACCAGAAAAGGCTTGGCTGAAGGCAGTTGGGCCGATCTGTCAATTAGGCCTGAGCGCATACAAGTATTGAAAGAAGCTGCCCAAGACGGTATCAGCATACCTGGCACAGTCATCGACAGTGTATTTATGGGCGCTCATACTCGCATAAATGTGCGTGTAGGTGATAAATATACAGTTATGGCCGAGCGCCAAAATCAGGATCACTCCTACAATTCCGAGTTTTCTCGGGGCGATTCTGTATGGCTCAACTGGGGGGTAGCCAGCGCCACTCTCCTTCCCCAATCGAACAATAATTAAAAGTAAACCTATGAAAAAGCATTCTTTACGAGTGCTGGCTCCTGACGCCTCTCTTTTGAGCAGGCGTCAGTTTTTAGGATACACAGCCGGTGCCATCCTAGCTATGTGTATGCCTGGCTGCGTATCTTCTTCCGAGCGCAGACTCAACATATACAATTATTCCTACTACATAGCTCCGGATACAGTAAAAAACTTTATCCACGAAACCGGCATATCTGTAGTTTACGATGAGTTTTCTTCTCAAGATGTACTTTTTGCCAAGCTAAAATTGGGCGCCGGCTACGATTTGGTAGTAGCTTCCGATTATATGTTGCGCCGCCTGATCCGCCAGCAAATTATCGATACTATCGATGGTTTTAAGTATTACAGCGATATGATCGACCTGGTAAAAAAAGAGCCTTGGTCCTCTTTGTGTCGTTATTGTGTTCCCTATCTTTGGGGCACTACGGGTATAGGCTACAATCGCAAATACGTAAAAAAAGCCCCTACTTCTTGGAATGATCTTTGGAACGAAGACTATGTAGGCCGAGTAACTATGCTAGACGAAAAGCGCGATGCTATAGGCGCGGCTTTAATTAAGCTCGGTTATAATGGCAATTCTTGCGATCACAAACAGTTAGCTGCTGCCCAAAAAGAGCTTACTCATCAAAAACATATTTTGCGTCAATATACTAACGATTATATCGACGGTTTAGCCAGAGGCGAAATTTGGTTAGCTCAAGCTTGGAGCGGTGATATTTCTCGTGCCAAAGATGCCAATCCCAACATTGACTATATTCTGCCCAAAGAAGGCAGTTTCTTTTTTGTCGATTCTTGGTGCATTCCTAAAGATGCAGCTCATAAGCGCGAAGCTGTTGAGTTTCTCAATTATGTCATGCAGCCGGAAATTATTGCTAAAGTTACCAACTTTACCAGTTACCCCAACACTATCGCGACTTCCATGCCTTATGTCAGCAAGGAATTGATAAACAAGCCTTTGGGCTATCCGCCTGCAGAAATGATGAAGCGCACTTTTGCTCAAGAAGATATTGGCGCTGAAGAGAAAAATTGGGATAAAATGTGGGAGAGTATAAAATTTAAAAACTAATGGCCGACAACAATTTATCTTCTCTCGATAGAGCCGAGCAACAAATAGACGCTTCGAGTGACAACAATAATTTTACCGAAAGTAAACCGGACAATAATTTGGCTGCGGCGCCGTCAGCTCCGATTAAGCCTGTCAAGCAAATGAGTAAAAAGGCTATTGGTATCCTTTTGGTGACGCCTTTTGTACTTTATATTGTAACTTTCTTCTTGCTTCCGCTGGGGTCAGTCATTTCTATGTCTACCCATACAATCAATGATGATTATATGCTGACTCCGGCTTGCAGTTTAGAAAATTTCCGTACTGTATTTAATGCTGACAATTTACCTATTTTATTGCGCTCAGCCAAATATGCTGCTTGTACAACCTTATTTTGTTTGTTGCTGGGCTATCCTTTGGCTTGGTATATCGCCCGCTACGGAGGCAAATATAAGCCCTTGTTGCTTATTTTAGTTATGTTGCCTTTCTGGACTTCGTACTTAATTCGCATTTTTGCCTGGATGACCATATTACAAAGTGAGGGCGTCTTAAATACTTTTTTAATTAGCGTTGGTTTAATTTCCGAGCCGCTTAATCTACTAAATACGCATTTTTCAGTCATATTGGGGTTAACTTACGGTTTTTTGCCCTTTGCCATTTTGCCTCTTTATGTGTCTTTGGAAAAATTGGATATGTCTCTTTTAGAGGCCGCTGCTGATTTGGGAGCTCCTCCGAGCGAGACTTTCTTTAAAGTAATTTTTCCTCTCTCTTTGCCAGGCGTCACGGCAGCTAGCTTGCTCACTTTCGTGCCGGCTATGGGAGATTTCGTCACTCCCGACGTTTTAGGCGGAGTCGACACTATGATGATTGGCAACCTTATTCAGCAACAATATTTAGCCTTCTTCAATTGGCCATTGGGCTCGGCTTTATCTTTGGTGCTAATGGCCATTATGCTCTTGTCTATTCTGGCTTTCCTTAAAATGTCCAATTCTATGGAGTCCTTGGTATGAGTGTACCTCGCCTTTCCGAAAAACGATCCCCTTGGTATTTGCGCTTGCATACTTTGTGCGTCTATCTATTCTTGTATGCACCAATTATTGTTTTGGTACTTTTTAGCTTCAACACCGATAGACGCAACACAACTTGGCAAGGCTTCACTCTGGATTGGTATTTTAGTCTTTTCCAAAATGAAACTATTTTACGCGCTTTGGGCAACAGCTTAAAAGTAGGCTTATGCGCTACTTTTTTTGCTACATTAATTGGATCGCTGGCCGCTTTGGGCTTGTCGCGTTACGAATTTAAGGGGCGAGGCTTAGTCGGCTCCTTAGTATTTATTCCGCTAGTAGTTCCGGAAATTGTTATGGCTATTTCTATTTTAACGCTCTTCCTCAGCTTAGGCGTAAAGTTGTCATTATTTACAGTAATTCTGGCCCATATTGCTTTTTGTATTGCTTACGTAACAATTACTGTACGCACTCGCTTAGCCGGCCTCGATCCCTCTCTGGAAGAAGCCGCCGCCGACTTGGGAGCTACCCGCTGGGAGACTTTTCGTTTAGTTACCCTGCCCCAAATTTGGCCCGGCATCATTTCTGGCGCTCTCCTCTGCTTCACCCTCTCCTTTGACGATTTTGTCATTACCTTCTTCAACGCCGGCGTAGGCGCAGGCAACTTGCCTATGGCTGTCCACTCTATGCTAAAATTTGGCGTCACTCCGGAAATTAACGCTATTTCTACTATTATGCTAGTTTTCAGTATATCACTAATGGTAGTTTACACTTTTATTGACCGCCCCAAATCATAATAACGCCAAGTGCAATATTTGCACGAGTGCAAAGCCGCCTCTCACTACAGTGATGGCGGCTTTATTTTTGCTTGAAAGTAGCTTTTATTTTATGCCAAGAAAATTTACTTATACCATTTTTGCTATTGACATAATCTCACGGGCACTGTATCATTTAGTTACTTTCTTGTACCACAACGAGAAACATTTAGGTTGCTATGATCAGGTAGTATACCTTAAAGCACCGGCCCGGTCATACGTTTTTCGTGTGACCGGGCCGTCTTCTTTTAATCATATTTTGTTCAGATATTTGCGTTCTGGGCCTGATATGCAGTAGCTATACGACCAACTTTTGCTTTTCCTAATATTCTTAACTAAAAAACAAAATCAGGACCACTGCTTTGCCCTCATATATGCAGCCGACACTGACCGAAAGAGATCTGGCACAAAAAATATTAGTCCAAGATAATTCAACAGACAAAAAGAATACCCACGAGCAAGGCCTAATCAGCTTGCTGGCAACTACCGAAAAGCAATACAGCAACTCAAAAGCATTACCAGACTCACGTAATGTTTATAATTCTCCCAGACAATCAGAAGAAATTTTAAAAGCAAAGAATCGCTGGTCTTTATAAAAAAAACCGGCGATTCTTCTTTTGTGAAGAGCAAATCCTCACTTTTTTTCAAGC
>ERZ808258.657-NODE-657-length-12741-cov-3.133218_pt1 | contig 12741 bp, 7 predicted proteins | sample MGYA00521280_ERZ808258 | MGnify/ENA primary metagenome ERZ808258 (study PRJEB31516, sample SAMN03275585) | gut metagenome | biome: mammalia-associated habitat; material: feces | host: Papio cynocephalus | place: Kenya | collected 2012-07-19 ...
AGCGAGCGCATCAACCGTAGCGAAAACCGCCGTGTACTTCACGTTGCGTTGCGCCGTTCTCAAGGTCCTTTCCCCGCAAATTGTGACGTAATGCCCGAAGTCCTTCAAACGCGCCGCCGCATGGGTCAATTTGCCGAGGCCGTTCGCTCGGGGGAACTTACGGGATCGACCGGAGAAAAAATCACCGACGTCGTCAATGTGGGAATCGGCGGCTCGGACTTAGGGCCCAAAATGATGGCAACAGCCTTGCGCGCCGTCAGTTGTAACGGGCCTAAAGCGCACTTCGTGAGCAATTTAGATGCGGCGCAGATGACGACGCTTCTTAAAACCCTGCGCCCGGAAACAACCCTCGTCGTCATCGTCAGCAAGACCTTTACAACCCAGGAAACCATGCTCAATGCCCATACGGCACGTCGCTGGCTTGTGGAAAAACTCGGGGAAGGACCGCACCTGGCCAATCATCTCGCGGCCGTATCGAGCAAGCCTCCCTTAGCCGCTCAATTCGGAATTCCCGCCGAACGGGTCTTTCCGATTTGGGACTGGGTCGGAGGCAGGTATTCTCTGTGGTCGGCCGTCGGACTTTCTCTGATGCTTCAAATCGGCGAAGCCCTCTTTTTACGACTGCTCTCGGCGGCCGAAAAAATGGACAACCATTTCAGGAACACGCCGTTTGCCGACAATCTTCCGGTCCTGATGGCCTTAATCGGCTACTGGAATGCCAACATTTTAAATGCGCCGACATTGGCAATTCTTCCCTATAACGATTCGCTCAAATTCTTCCCTTCGTTCCTGCAACAACTGGAAATGGAAAGTAACGGCAAGTCCGTCGGAAACGACAATGAGCCCGTTACGTGGACAACGGCTCCTGTGGTCTGGGGTGAGCTCGGAAACAACGGGCAACATGCCTTTTTTCAACTTCTGCATCAAGGCGGTCGCCTTGTGCCCTGCGACTTTATCGCCGCCGTCAAGGCCGACTATCCGATGGCAGGTCACCAGGAAGCGCTTTTATCCAATTGCTTTGCCCAGACATCGGCTTTGGCATTCGGCAAAACCGAAGACGAGGTGCGAAAAAGTATGAAACAGGAAGGGCGAAGCGATGAAGACATCAATGCATTGGCTCGCCAGAGAAGCTTTCCCGGCAACCAGCCGACGTCCACGTTGCTTTTAAAGGACCTTTCACCCGAATCACTTGCAGAACTTGTCGTTCTTTACGAACACAAAGCCTTCGTGCAAGGCGTACTCTGGGGCATTAATTCTTTTGACCAGTGGGGCGTGGAGCTCGGCAAAGCCGTCGCCAAGAAGATTTTGCCCAAGCTTACGGGACAGAATCCTTCGCTCACATTTGATGCGTCCACAGAAGCGCTTTTGGCCTTTACGAAAAAATACATTTAAGGAGCACACGATGACAATCCGCGTAATTGAAACAACGGCCTTTGACGACCAAAAACCCGGAACCTCGGGACTGCGCAAAAAAGTCGCTCGATTTGCTCTGCCTCACTATTTGGAAAATTACGTACAGTCGGTCTTTACGGTCGTCGGTGACTGTCACGGCAAAACGCTTGTCTTAGGCGGCGACGGGCGGTTTTACAACGACGTAGCCATCCAAATTATTCTCAAAATGGCTGCCGCAGCCGGTTTTGCCCGTGTTTTAGTCGGACAAAACGGCATTTTGTCAACACCGGCCGCCAGCGCCGTCATTCGTGAGCACAAAGCCGACGGCGGCATCATTTTGTCGGCAAGCCACAACCCCGGCGGCCCCAAGGGCGACTTCGGTATTAAGTACAACCTTTCGAACGGAGGACCTGCGAACGAAACGTTTACCGATGCGATCTTTCAAGTCAGTAAAAAAATTACGCAATACGCCATTGAAGATTGTCCGGACCTTAATATTGCGCAAATCGGCGAACAAACGCTTGATAAAACCGTCATTGAAGTCATTGATCCGGTTGCCGATTATGCGGCTCTTTTAAAGTCCTTGTTTGACTTTGAAAGCATTAAAACACTTTTTGCTCGGCCCGACTTTAAGATGCGGTACGATGCCTTAAATGCCGTCACGGGACCTTATGCCAAGCGGATTTTAGAAGGCATGCTCGGCGCACCGGAAGGCACCGTTGTCAACGCAACTCCGCTTGCCGACTTCGGAGGACGTCACCCCGATCCCAATCCCGTCTATGCCGCCGATTTAATTCGTGCGCTTTCCACGCCGGCTTTGGGACTTAGTTTCGGAGCAGCCTCCGACGGCGACGGCGACAGAAACATGGTGGTCGGACGCAATCTTTTTATCAGTCCGAGTGACAGCCTTGCCGTCATTGTCGCCAATGCCCGGCTGATTCCGGCCTACGAAAAGGGGCTGGCAGGTGTGGCGCGCTCCATGCCCACGTCACGCGCAGTCGACCGCGTGGCCGAAGCTCTCGGCATTTCCTGCTACGAAACCCCGACAGGCTGGAAGTTCTTCGGCAATCTTCTCGATGCCGGAAAAGCCACGATTTGCGGTGAAGAAAGCTCGGGCACGGGCGGCAATCACGTTCGCGAAAAAGACGGTCTTTGGGCGGTACTGTGTTGGCTTTCGATTCTGGCAAAGACCGGCAAACACGCCGAAACTCTCGTGCGCGAACACTGGGCCCGGTTCGGGCGTAACGTCTACTCGCGTCACGACTACGAAGGCATTGACCGAGAGGCCGGACAAACTCTCATGGCCCGTTTACGCGAGATCGCGCCGACACTTGCGGGAAAGTGCTTTACTTTACCGTCCTCACACACGATGGTTATCGACAAGGCCGATGACTTTACCTACCACGATCCGGTTGACGGATCGGTAAGCGAACACCAAGGAATTCGCGTATTCTTAAAGGACGGATCGCGTATCGTTTTTAGGCTTTCCGGCACAGGAACGGTCGGAGCGACACTACGTGTGTACTTGGAGCGTTACACGGACAATCCGGCGCATTACGAAGAGCCCGTGCAGACAACATTAAAGCCGCTTATTGATCTGGCAGATCAAGTGGCGCATATCCGTGAAATCACCGGACGACAAGCGCCCGATGTCATCAGTTAGGAGGCAACAATGGCCAATCGAAGCACTTACGTAGCCCCGGCGCACACCATTGCGCTCATTTTGGCAGGCGGGCGCGGTTCGCGTCTTTATGAACTCACAGATCGCCGTTCCAAACCGGCTGTACATTTCGGCGGTAACTATCGACTGATTGATTTTGCACTGTCTAACTGCGTCAATTCCGGTATCCGTCGCATTGCCGTCGCGACGCAGTACAAGTCGCATAGCCTTTTGCGCCATATCAATCAGGCCTGGAGCTTCTTGCAACCGACCGTCAATGAGTTTGTCGATTTACTACCGGCCCAGCAACGCGTCGATGAAAATTCGTGGTATCGGGGAACTGCCGATGCCGTCTATCAGAACATCGACATTTTGCAAAGTTATCGGCCTTTCCCCAAATATGTCGTCATCCTGGCCGGCGACCACATCTACAAAATGAATTACTCGGTCATGCTCTCCGAGCACATTGCCAGCGGTGCAGAGTGCACCGTTGCCTGCATTGAGGTGCCGAGAAACGATGCCAAGGGCTTCGGTGTGATGGCCGTTGATAAAACAGGCAAGATCATTCGCTTCGTCGAAAAACCGGCCAATCCCCCGCCCATGCCCGGCAATCCGGACAAATCCCTTTGCTCCATGGGCATTTATATTTTTAATGCCGACTACCTTTTCGATGCTCTTGTGCGCGATATGCACAAAGAAAACACTTCACACGACTTCGGCAAAGACATCATTCCCGAGGCTGTCGCTAAAGGAGTTGCCATGTCACATGCCTTCTCGGGCAGTTGCGTACACGGCGTCGGCGAACCGGAGAATCAAGAAGACTACTGGCGCGATGTCGGAACGATCGACTCGTTCTGGGAGGCCAATATCGACCTGACGCATACGGTCCCGAAACTCAATTTGTATGACTCAGCCTGGCCGATTTGGACGGCACAACCGCAACTGCCGCCTGCCAAATTCGTGCATAACGAAGGCGACAGGCGCGGTATCGCGATTGAATCCATCGTGACAAACGGGTGCCTTATCAGCGGCGAGCTCTACCACAGCATTATCGGTTCCAATTGCCGCATTCATTCGCATGCCAAAGTGCACTGGACGGTTCTGGCTCCGCGCGTTGTGGTCGGGCCGGGAGCGTACCTGAACCGATGCATCGTCGATTCGGGGGTCGTCATTCCGAGCGGCATGGTCATCGGCGTCGACGCCAACGAAGATGCGCGGCACTTCAGACGCTCGCCGACCGGCATTACGCTTGTCACACGTGACATGATGATGGCACTTGAAAACAACCGCTAAATCTATAACGAGAATACGTTGTGAAAGTTTTACATGTTGTTGCGGAGGCCTATCCGCTGATAAAAACCGGCGGTTTAGGTGACGTCGCCTACGCGTTGCCGCGTGCCGAACGCAAGCTCGGCCTTTCCGTTCGAGTTCTCCTACCGGGCTATCCGTCGGTTTTAGACGGTCTGACACACTTAAAACGCGTTGCCGACATCGGCTCGGTCTTCGGTGCGGCCAACGTGCGGCTTTTACGCGGCAAACTCCCGCGCATCGGAACCGATGTATACGTCATCGACTCGCCGAGTCTTTACGGGCGAACCGGGAATCCCTATTTAGGCCCGGATGGGCGCGAGTGGGATGACACACACAGACGCTACGCACTCCTAGGATGGACGGGAGCGCGCTTGGCAGACGGGGATTTGGACCGGACCTGGAAGCCCGATATCGTGCACGCGCACGACTGGCATGCGGGATTGACGGCGGCGTATTTAGCAGAAAACCCGGCTCATACCGCTAAGTCTGTCTTTACGATTCATAATCTGGCATTTCGCGGTCTATTCCCGTTCGGCGAGTCGGATGACCTAGGGTTTTCTCGACGCATGGGTTTTCCGCACCAATTCGAATTTTTCGGAAATTTCTCATTTCTAAAAGCCGGTCTTGTTTTCTCCAACAGCATTACGACCGTCAGCCCCACATACGCGAAAGAAGTCTTAACCGACGCAATGGGATTCGGAATGCAAGGTGTTCTGAAAAGCCGAAGCAAGGACTTTTCCGGCATTCTTAACGGCTTGGATTACGACATTTGGAATCCGAAAACCGATGCGCAACTGGTTGCGCGCTACGGACAAGACGACCTTACGGGGAAAGTCCTGTGTAAAAAGGACCTTCAAAAAACCTTCCGCCTTGATGAAAACGCCAAGGGACCGCTTTTGGGCGTCGTCAGTCGTTTGGCCGATCAAAAGGGGTTGGATTTGGTTTTGGCGGCGCTCGGGCAAATTCTCGCCTTAGACGGTCAATTGATCGTTTTGGGATCGGGAGAACCCACATTGGAGGCCAGTTTCAGACACGCTGCCGAGGCACACAAAGGACGTGTTGCATGCTACATCGGATACAACGAAGCACTTTCACACCGTCTCGTCGCCGGCGCCGATGCGCTTCTCGTCCCCTCGCGATTTGAGCCCTGCGGACTAACGCAGATGATGGCTTTGCGTTACGGGACTCTTCCCGTGGCGCGAAGAACCGGGGGGCTGGCCGACACCATCACACCGGTCATCGGCGATACGGGTGACGGCTTCTTATTTAACGATGCGCGCCCTGAGGCACTTTGCGCCGCATTGCGCGATGTATCCGCACTTTACGCAAACAAAGATGCGTGGACTCGCGCCGTAAAACGCGCCATGAGCAAGGATTTATCTTGGGAAAAATCCGCAAATACCTACGCTTTGCTTTACCGAAACCTGATGGGAAACTAACATCCGTTCGTCACATCAAAAAATGCCATCGGCCCGGATAAACCGGGCCGATTTTTCTCTTCAGACTTTAAAGAGCTAATAAGCGATTCATGCGTTGCACAAAGGCATTGGGATCCTTAAGAGCGCCTTGTTCGGAAAGCACGGCCTGCTCGAAAATAAGCTCGGCCCATTCCTTAAAGCGCGCAGGATCAGCCTCGGAAGCCGCACGTTTTAAGAGTGCATTTTCCGGATCGACTTCTAAAATGTACTCATCTTCGGGCACCGTTTGTCCGGCAGCCTCGAGCATGCGCTTCATCTGAGGCGTTAAAAACTGCCCGGCTTCGGCCACAACGCAACTCGGCGTCCCGACAAGACGCGTGGTCACACGCACGTCTTTGACACGGCCGGCTAATGCCGTCTTTAAACGTTCAAGCAAACTTGCGCTTTGCTTTGCCTCCTCTTCGGTTTTTTCCGGCTTGTCGGCCAATTCGCCGAGTTCCAGATCCGATGCACTGGCACTGACAAAGCCCTTACCTTCGAACTCACGCAGATGACCCATCAGCCACTCGTCGATGCGATCCCACAAAAGGAGCACTTCAATGCCCTTCTTCTTAAAGAGTTCCAAGTACGGCGATGTCTTTACGCTCTGATAGCTCGTGCCGACCAAGTAGTAAATCTTCTTTTGTCCTTCGGGCATACGCGAAACATAATCGGCAAGACTGACGTTTTGCGCTGAAGAATCGTCTTTCGTGGACGCGAAACGCAGCAGTTTGGCGATTGTTTCAGAATTGGCGTAATCCTCAACCGGTCCCTCCTTGAGAACACGACCGAACTGAGCCCAGAATTTGGCGTACTTTTCCTTATCGCTTGCCAACTTGGCAATCATGTCCAATGCACGTTTTGTCAGAGCCTTCTTTAACTTGCGACCGGCTTCACTTTCCTGCAAAAGCTCACGCGAAACATTTAAAGGAAGTGCATTCGTGTCAACAAGCCCGCGCACAAAACGCAAGTAGTTCGGCAAGAACGCATCGGCCTTGTCCATAATAAACACGCGTTCGACAAAAAGTTTTAAGCCTTTGACGGTATCGCGCGAGTACAAATCCCAAGGCGCATGAGACGGAATAAATAGGAGCGACGTGTACTCCAAATCGCCTTCGACCTTATTGTGTGCCCACGCCAAAGGATCGTCGTAGTCATGCGTTAAATGCTTGTAAAACTCCTTGTATTGCTCGTCTTTGACCTCGCGAGGAGCCATGGTCCAAAGCGCCTTAGCTTCATTGACCTGCGTATACTCGAATTTAGGTTCCTTCTTGGAAGCATCCTCGCCTTCTTTAGGTGCCTCAAACTTTTCTTCCCACAAGTAGACGGGAACGGCAATGTGATCGGAATACTTCTCAATAGCCTCACGAAGCGTCCAAGTCTCAAGGAATCGACTTTCGGTCTCTTTTAAGTGCAAGATGACGGACGTGCCGCGTTCTTTAACGAACACATTCTCACTTTCAAATTCGCCGTTACCGGTCGATTCCCACCGAACACCTTCGGCCTCCGGTGTGCCGGCTTTGCGTGACAAAACCGTCACGCGGTCGGCCACGATAAATGCCGAATAAAACCCGACACCGAACTGACCGATCAGCTGGGCATCCTTTGCGGCATCCCCCGACAGGCTCTTGAAAAACTCATCGGTACCGGACTTGGCAATCGTTCCCAAGTGATCGTTGGCTTCGGACAACGTCATACCGATACCGTTATCGGTAATCGTAAGAGTCCTGTCGACGGGATCGGCCTTGACACGAATCGCAAAGTTCGGATCGTCCTTAATTAAATCGGCATCGGTCAGCGCAAGAAAATGCAATTTTTCAATCGCATCGGATGCGTTGGAGATTAACTCGCGCAAAAAGACTTCTTTATTCGAATAAAGCGAATTGGCCAAAAGATCCAAGAGTTTGGCCACCTCTGTTTGAAATCCATGCTTTTGAGCAGACATACGTAACACTCCGAAAAGTGACTCTAATAAAGCCTATATGGGGATGCTCGAGGGCATTTGCAAGGAAGACTCGCCGACACAAAAAAATCCGGAGCCGCAACTCCGGATTGAAAACCCCTTTATCAACCGTTAATGCGGCGAGCCAAGCGATTCGCGCACGAGTTTGAAAACAATCGGGCTTAAAAGCACGAGAGCTATCAGGTTCGGGATTGCCATCAGGCCGTTCATGACATCGGCGAAAAGCCAAACGAAATCAATCTGAACCAAGGCACCGATCGGAACAATGAGCGTATAAAAAACACGGAAGGGCTTTAAGGCTTTATCCCCGCAAAGGAACATCCAGGCACGCTCGCCGTACACGCACCAACCCAAAATGGTCGTAAATGCAAAAAAGGCCAAAGCCAAGGTTACGATATATCTACCGATCCCGGGCATAACGGACTCGAAAGCAAGCGCCGTCATGGACGCTCCCTGAGCACCGACGGCACACCACTGCCCGGTAATCAGAATCGTCAAACCGGTCATCGTGCAAATGAAAAACGTCGTAATGAAGACTTCGAGCATGCCGAGCGTTCCCTGACGAATCGGCGAGGAGATGGCCGTCGCATGCGCAATCGGGGCGCTTCCCAATCCGGCCTCATTGGCAAAGACGCCGCGCGCCATGCCGAAACGAATCGCCATCATGACGGTCGCGCCGGCAAACCCTCCGGTAGCCGCCGTCGGTGTAAAGGCATCGACAACAACCATTTTTAAGGTCGGGATAATCATGTCATAGTGACAAATGAGAACAAAAAAACCGGCCAGGATGTAAACAACAACCATCGTCGGGACAATGCGCCCGGCCACATATCCGATACGTTTAACCCCGCCAAGAACAACCAGCCCGATTAAAAAACATAAAACGCCGGCCGTAACCCACGTCGGGATGTGCATGGACTGCTGCAAGACACCGGAGATGGCGTTGCTCTGAACCATATTCCCGATTCCGAAACACGAAAACCCCGTGAAGACGGCAAATGCATAAGCAAGCCATCGCCACTTCGGTCCCAGACCGTTTTTGATGTAATACATCGCGCCGCCGACAACATTCCCCGCAGGTGATGTTTCGCGAAAATGCATCGCCAAAACAATCTCTGAAAACTTCGTCGCCATACCGACTAAGGCCGTGCACCACATCCAAAAAAGCGCTCCGGGGCCGCCTGCCATCAGTGCGGTTGCCACACCGACAATCGAACCGGTACCGACCGTACCGGCCATCGCCGTCATCAGGGCACTAAAGGACGAGATCTCCCCTTTGCCCGCTCCGGACTCATCGCTTTTCGTGACCAACATACGAAAAGCCGTCGGAATGTGACGGAACGTGTATCCGCGCAATCCGACGGTCAGATAAATGCCTGTCCCGATAAGGAAAAACAACATAACCGGGCCCCAGACAAATCCGCTGATGGCCCCGAGTATCGAAATAATCGTCTCCACTGCCCGTCTCCCCCGAAGTTGCACTCACAAGATGTAGGGAGTATAAAGGACGCAAATAAATCCTCTCTAGGGGAAAGCACCTACGAAAGCAAGCAGAAATCAGCCCGAGTCCGAACAAACGGCATCCGGCACCTTAGGCTCTGCGACTCAAAATGAAAAAGCGAATCCGATTATTTGGTCTTGTACGAGAAGAGTTCTGGCTTCAAATAGTTTGACCGCAAGGAGGTGAAGGAAACGGATTCGCTCTAGACCAATTAATTTATAACATTTTGCATCTATTCGACAAATACTTTTTTTGCTAATAAAATATAGGAATTGTTTTATAACGACGCCGCCAAGTTGCGGTTTTTCTTTTTATCACCATGCGTCGTACTGCCCTCAGATACATTGAAACCATTCTCGAAACCGGAAGCATCACCAAAGCGGCCAAGAAACTTTATGTCTCGCAGCCGTCACTGAGTCAATACATTCGGCGCGTCGAAGAAGATAACGACATTGAACTTTTTGACCGAACTTCGCAACCGTGGGTTTTAACCGAAGACGGACAGTTTTATATGGAGACCGAACGTAAAATCGAATCCATTTATCGCCAGCGCGAACAATTTTTCAGTGACAAGCACATGCTCACGAGCGGCGAAGTTTTCATCGGATCGACGCAGTATCGCTCCAACACCGTCCTATCGAAAGTACTCCCTGTTTACAGAAAGCGCTATCCGGATATCAAAATCCACCTTTTGGAAGGCATTTCATCCGAACTCGTGGATTTAGCTGAAAAGGGACTGGTGGACTGCACGCTTGCTCTGGAAGCGACAGTCACGAATAACCTTGTCTGCGAGCCGCTGATGACAGAACGGGTTTTACTATGTGCGCCGGCCGATCACAGACCCGTAAAAACCGGACCCGTTCCTCCGGGAGGGCGCTTTCCGTCCGTGAAATTTTCCGAGTTTGCCGACGACGACTTCATTGTCTTAAAGGCCGGACAAGTGTTCCATAAGTTCTTCACGACCCTGTGTGCCAAATACCGCATCGAGCCGAACGTCATTCTCGAAGCGCAGTCCATTACGTCCATTCCGGCCCTTGTCGAAGCTGGTCTCGGGTGTGCTCTTGTTCCGAGTCCGCTTGCCGATACGACCAATCACTCCGTTCAATACTATGACTTGGGGCGCGACCATCCGACGACCAAATTGACGATCGCCTGGAGTCGAAGCCGCTATCTTTCGCGACCGGCTGCCGCTTTCATCAATGTGGCTAAAGAAGTGATGGCCAAGGAAAAAGACAAAGGGGAAAAAAACGGAGCTAAAAAGACAGGAACAACAGAAAAACGTGCCGAACCGAGAAATAAAAAAACGACAATGTGAGCGCCGCTCGGAACATCGATGCAGTTAACTCAGTAGGCACAGCGCCGGCACCGGATGGCGCTTTGGATATAAGGTCGTATTGACAGTAGTAAGTGCGGTAGCAAAAAGCGAACGCAACACATTCGACTCATGCCGAGCTTGCACGCCAAAAGAGAAAAAAGTCTTTAAAAACGGAATGTTCGGCGCTTAAAGCGATGAGACTGGTGCACGGTACTGGTTTCGAACCAGTGGCCCCCGCCGTGTGAAGGCGATGCTCTACCCCTGAGCTAACCGTGCAAACTCAACGAAGGGAAGTCGGAATTTTACATATTTCCCACCTCTTTGTCAGCGCTCAATGTCGCAATGTGCAATTCACTTGCTCGTTTCTCCGGTAATCCGAATGAAATAGGCTACTTCTGAGACGATAAAACATCCTCAATTCTCACTTTCGGCATGACGGCAGTCATATCCTTCGGCATACGAGAAACGGTCTGAGCAAGAAAAAGTGCGGCTCGGTCAATTTGCCGATCAAAATCGCCGGGCAATTCAACCTCACTCATTAAATCCTCGGCCTGACGAGCAAACGGCAAGCTCGCAATCACAGGAACGGCAAAACGCTCGGAAAGTTTCTTCGTGTGCCCGTCTCCGTAAAATTTTTGCACGTGACCGCACTCGGGACACACAAAAAAGGCCATGTTTTCCACAATTCCGAGAACCGGAATGCCGACCTTTTCAAAAAGCCGCAAACCGCGCGCTGCATCGGCACACGCAAGTTTTTGCGGCGTCGTGACCACAAGAGCGGCCGTAACGGGAAGCGATTGAGCAATTGTGAGTTGAATGTCCCCGGTCCCTGGCGGCATGTCAACAATCAAGTAATCCAGGTCATCCCAACGCGTTTTCTCGACAAGACGCCGTATGGCCCCGGAGGCCATCGGTCCGCGCCAAGCCAACGGTTCGGTCGGACCGACAAAAAATCCGATGGAATTGACTTGCAACTTCCCGCAAAAAATCGGGAGCATCGTTTGCTCATCCGCCTCGACGGGTTTTTCGTGCAAATTAAGTAAAAGCGGAACCGAGGGGCCGTAGATATCGGCATCTAAAAGCCCGACACGGGCACCGAGTCGAACAAGCGACAAGGCCAGTGCGACCGACACCGTAGACTTTCCGACGCCACCTTTTGCGGAACTGACGGCAATAATATTTTTCACGCCGTCAAGCGGCTTTAAGCCGTGTTTGACGCGATGAGAAAGAACTTGCTTTCGGATCGGGAGCATCACGTCCGGCGACTTAGTTTCCCGAAGTGCCTCCTGCACCCTCTTACTGAGGGCGCGATCAAAAGCAGCATCGGACGGAAACCCCAGCCGTATCTCTAAATGCGGAGCTCCATCGGACAGTTCCCGCACCGTTCGAACGGCATGTAGCTCCCCGAGTGTATGTCCGAAACTCGGCTCCCTGACGTTTTCTAACACGGTACGCAGTTTTTCGATTGTGTCCATACAGCCATCTTGCCTGAAGAAATGCCCCGAAATCACGAAGGTCGCTCAACTAAGGGCGTTAGAATGTGAGTTTACGCCGGCTTTCTTATCGGCGATGTTGAATTTCATAGGCAAAAAGATGACACAGAAACAACGAACGATTTTCGTGACAACCGCCCTGCCCTACGCCAACGGCCCGTTTCATATCGGGCACATCATGGAATACATCCAGGCCGATATCTGGGTACGCCATGAACGTATGAGCGGCAACAAAGTGTACTTCGTTGGCGCCGATGACGCGCACGGCGCGCCGATTATGATTGCCGCACAGAAAAAAGGCGTCACGCCGCAACAGTTCGTTGCCGAGATTGCTGCCGGCCGTAAGCAGTATTTAGACGGGTTTCACATCAAGTTCGATCACTGGCACTGCACGGACAGCCCCGAAAATACCGCTCTTTCTCAGGACATTTATAAGCGACTGAAGGCTGCTGGTCTTATCTACACGAAGGATATCGAACAGTTCTTCGATACCCAAAAAGGCATGTTCCTTGCCGATCGTTTTATCAAGGGTACCTGTCCGAAATGCGGAGCTCCCGATCAATACGGAGACTCGTGCGAAGTGTGCGGCTCGGTTTACTCGCCGACAGAGCTCATTAATCCCAAAAGCACGCTTTCGGGGACAACCCCT
>ERZ808258.658-NODE-658-length-12733-cov-3.020114_pt1 | contig 12733 bp, 5 predicted proteins | sample MGYA00521280_ERZ808258 | MGnify/ENA primary metagenome ERZ808258 (study PRJEB31516, sample SAMN03275585) | gut metagenome | biome: mammalia-associated habitat; material: feces | host: Papio cynocephalus | place: Kenya | collected 2012-07-19 ...
ATATCCGCGATGAAGTTCAGATATTTTATTCCCGTCATGTATTCATAGAGGTCGGGATTGTCGGGAATATAGGCTATGATTTTCTTGCAGGCGAGCGGGTCATCTTTTATCGAGATGCCGTTTATCGTTATCTCGCCCTCGTCGAACTGCAAAATGCCGACAACGGATTTGAGCGTTGTGGTCTTGCCCGCGCCGTTGTGGCCGATGAATCCGTATATCTCGCCGGGCGCGATATGCAGCGTCAGGTCGTCAACAGCCTTTTTCTCGCCGTAGGTTTTGGTCAGGTTTTTGATGTTAAGCATAATGTCTCCTTTTCGCCCGCCGTGGCGGACAGATATCTTTTCCCTTTTCTATATTAGTATATTTTACGCTGCCGGTCAATCCGGCGGTGTTTTATTTTACGAACTCTTCACAAATCGCCGCGAATTTCTTTTCGCTCGGTATCTCGTGCGTTATGAACTTTCCGTTATAGAACAGCGAAAACGCGGTATAGGCGCAGGGCGCGTTTTGAGCCTGCTCGCACGATGAGATATGCACGGCGCTCAGCGGAAGATTCATATCGTTTGCCATATTTTCAATTAGCGGAACATATTTCGCCGTAAACGGACACTGGCTTGTATAAAATATCTCGAACCCGCTGCCGTCAGTCTGAGCGCTCTTTGCCTGTTCGCGAAAGCGCGGAGCGGGCGCGGACGGGTCAAACGGCAGATACATCAGCTCGAAATACGGCTCTGCCGAATCGACTTTTATGAAGCCCTTATATTTCAGATACTTCGGGTCGGCGAGAAAACCGCGCTTCTTCGCCGATGAGAGTATGCACAGCCCGGATTTGCCCTTTTCGCGGCTGTCGCGGATACATTCGTTGAGCAGGTCGTTTGAATATCCGTGCCCTTTGAAAGAGCCGGAGACCCAGAGACAGTCGATGAACATATAGCCGGGCGCGTCTATCGGCGCCCATGCATTTTCGGCGGGGATATACTCAATAAAACACTTCCCGCGCGCGTCGGCTTTTAAAAATACCAGACCGTCGCCGAGCCTTTCGGCAAGCCACTGCTTTTTTGCAATGACCTGCGGGTCTTTGGCGTTTGATATGGCACAGCATATGTGCTCGCTTTCGAGATTTTCGGGTGACAGGCGAATGTAGTCCATGGCGTCCTCCAATAATAATTATAAAACACTCGTTTTATAACAGCTGTTATAATTATATCACACTTTTTGCCGATGTCAACAAGGCAGACTAAAAATGATATTTGTCGAATTGAGCTTTATGTTTTCGCTCTGAACCGCCTTTTTATGCCGAGTTAAAAAATAACCGCCGCGAACTTTCAGATGAAAGATACTGCGGCGGGTATTCAGCTGTTTTTCAGTCCTGATGCAATTCGTCCTCAGCCCATTTGATCGGGTTGTCGTCAATATATTGCCATTTGACTTGATAATCGTATTCGTCACGGATTATGTGGTCATAAAAACCTTTTTGCCAAATTGATTTTTTGACTTGCTTAGTTACAGAACCCTTGAACTGTTGTATTATGCGGCTGACCGTAGGGGCGACCTGCGGTCGCCTATTATCTTTATCAATACGGATAATCATGTGTATATGGTTAGGCATGATTACATAATGGTCAACGAATACATTTTCATAAACCGTGTCAAGTTTTTGTATCTCGTTTTCGACAACTGTTCCGGTCTCCGACAGGCGACCACAGGTCGCCCCTACGTCGATGCGCGACAATATGGGCTTTCTGTCATCTATGCAAATCGTGATAAAATATGCTCCGTTTTGCGAATAGTCGTAATCTTTTAGCCTGTTAGGCTTTCTTCTCCGTTGTTCCATGGCATATATTCACTGCGCAAACTGGCTGTTGTAGAGCTTTGTATAGAATCCGTTCTTTGCGAGCAGCTCTTCGTGCGTGCCCTGCTCGGCGACCTTGCCGTCTTTCATAACGAGAATGCAGTCGGCGTGGCGGATGGTCGAGAGTCTGTGCGCAATAACGAAGCTTGTTTTGCCGTTCATCAGCGCGTTCATCGCCTTTTGAATATGCACTTCTGTGCGCGTGTCAACAGAGCTTGTCGCCTCGTCGAGGATGAGCACCGACGGGTTCGCAAGAATGGCGCGGGCTATCGTCAGAAGCTGACGCTGACCCTGCGAGATATTCTCGCCGTTCTCTTCGAGCATCGTCTCGTAGCCGTCGGGCAGAGTGCTGATGAAGTGGTGGACTCTTGCCGCTTTTGCCGCGTCAATGACCTCTTCGCGCGAGCAGTCTTTGCGCCCGTAGGCTATGTTCTCCATTATCGTGCCCTCGAACAGCCATGTGTCCTGAAGCACCATGCCGAATACACTGCGCAGATTTTCGCGCGGTATCGTGCGTATGTCGTGCCCGTCTAAAAGAATCTCGCCTTTATTGACATCGTAGAAGCGCATGAGCAGGTTCACGAATGTCGTCTTGCCCGCTCCCGTCGGTCCGACTATCGCGACGAGCTGACCCGGCTCGACCTTCAGATTCATGTTTTCGATAAGCGGCACTTCGGGAGTGTAGCTGAAGCTGACATCTCTGAATTCGACTTCGCCCTTAGGTTCTTCGATTCTCGTGTCATAGCAGTCCGCGCACTCGTCGGGCTCATCGAGGAGGTTAAACACGCGCTCCGCACTCGCGAGCGAGGATTGAAGGTTGTTCGCGATGTTGCCGATGCTGACGAGCGGCTGCATGAAGAGCTTTGAATAAGTGAAGAAAGTTGTTATGTCGCCGAGGGAGAAAGTGCCCTTTATGACATACACGCCGCCTATGACGCAGATGAGCACATAGGCTATGTTGCTGACGAAATTTAATATCGGACCGATTATGCCGGAGATGAACTGCGCTTTGTATCCGGCTTTCGCAAGGCTGACATTTATATCATCGAACTCGTCTATCGCCTGCTCCTCGTGGTCAAAGACTTTGATAAGCGTGTGGCCGGTGTACATCTCTTCAATATGACCGTTTATGTTGCCCGTCTCGTCCCACTGGCGGCGGAAGTACCGCTTGGAGCGCTTTGAGATAAGAGATATCACAATAAGGCTCGGCGGGAGCACCGACAGCGTGATGAGCGTCAGCTGCCAGCTGACATAGAACATCAGCGCGAGCATACCGATAAAGCTCACCGCAGAGGTGATTATCTGAATAAGGTTGTTCTGCAGGGTGTTGCTGATATTGTCGATATCGTTCATCATCTTGCTGAGGATATCGCCCTTCGAGTGCGAGTCGATATAGCTCAGCGGCAGGTGGGTCAGCTTGTCGTTGACCTTGTCGCGCAGATCGCGCACGACGGACTGCGTGACGCCCGCCATGATATAGTGCTGAACATAGTTGAGCACCGCGCTCAGACCGTAGATACCGAGAATGGTCAGCAGTATTTTCTGTATCTTTGAAAAGTTTATCTCGCCGCCGGAGAGCTTTATATCCGCCTGCTCTTTTATCGCGTCGACTATGTCGCCGAGGAACATCGGTCCCGTGACGGTCAGCACCGTGCCGATAACGCCCGCTATGAGCACGACAATCATGCCGGGGATAAACGGCTTTAAGAGCGGCACGAAGCGCGAGACGGTCTCTTTGAAATTCTTCGGCTTTTCGCCGGGACGGCGGTTGCCGCCGGAATATCCGCTGTATTTTTTTCTCGATTGAAAGGTGCGCTTTCTCTTCAGAGGTGATCTTCTGCTCATGCGAGTTCCTCCTTTGAAAGCTGGGATTGGGCAATTTCGCGGTAGACCGTACAATTTTCGAGCAGCTCGCGGTGAGTGCCGATGCCTGCGACCTTGCCCTCGTCGAGCACGATTATACGGCTCGCGTCGATTATCGTTCCGACGCGCTGGGCGACGATTATCTTTGTTATATCCGGCATCCTCTCGCGCAGAGCCTTGCGGAGCTTGGCATCGGTCGAGAAATCGAGAGCCGAGAAGCTGTCGTCAAAAACATATATCTCAGCCTTTCTTATCAGCACGCGCGCTATCGCGAGACGCTGGCGCTGACCGCCGGAAAGATTCTTGCCGTTTTGCGAGAGCTCGCTGTCGAGCCCGTCCGGCATGGCTCTGACAAAGTCCGCCGCCTGCGCGGTTTCGAGCGCCTCCCACATCTCCTCTTCTGTAGCGTCGGGCTTGCCCATGCGCAGATTGTCGGCGACGGTGCCGCTGAACAGGAATGCGCTCTGCGGGATGAAGCCTATTTTCTCGTGGAGGGTACGCATAGACATATTCTTTATGTCCACGCCGTCAATGAGAATCCTGCCGCCCGAGACATCGTAGAATCGGGGGATAAGATTGACAAGAGTCGATTTGCCCGAGCCGGTCGAGCCGATAACGGCAGTAGTCTCGCCGGGCATAGTCTTGAAGGATATGCGCGAAAGTATCGGCGAATCAGCGCCGGGATAGCTGAAGCTCACGCAGTCGAACTCAAGCTCGCTGCGGCGGTCTGCGTCGGGGGTTATCGGATGCTCGGTCTCTTTTATCATCGGGACGAGGTCGAGCACCTCGTTGATTCTCTTTGCGGATATCTCCGCTTTCGGGAGCATCACGAACAGCGACGCCGCCATGGAGACCGCGTAGATTATCATTATCATATAGACCATGAACGCCTGCAGATCGCCGACGGTGTTCGCTATCTGCACGCTGTCCGCAACGGCGTCGAGCGCGTCTATCTGATCCGCCGCCATCTTGAGGAGAATGGCGACTATGACATAGCAAAGAAGCGTTGCGAGCGGGATAAGGAACGCGAAAATTCGGTTTATCTTGAGCATGAGTCCGGTCAGGTCGTAGTTTGCCTTTCTGAACTTCTCGTCCTCATATTCCGAGCGGTTGAACGCGCGGATAACCCTGATTCCGCTGAGCTTTTCGCGCAGGATAAGATTGAGTCTGTCGGTCTTTTTCTGCGCCTTGTCGAACATCGGCAGAACCTGCTTTGCGACGACGAGGGCGATGACCAAAATTATTGGAATAGCTATAAACATGACGGTCGAAAGTCTTTTGTTCAGCGTGAACGCCATGAACGCGCCGCCGACCATGACTATCGGCGCGCTGATAATAATGCGTATCATCATCAGGATCATGTCCTGAATCTGGCGGATGTCGTTTGTCGTTCTCGTTATCAGCGAGGGCGTGCCTATCTTATCTATATCGCACTGGCTCAGCGACTCGACCTTGACGAACAGCGCGCGGCGAAGCGACAGACCGAAGCAGGCGGAGACCTTTGAAGAATAGTAGCTGCCCGCAACAGCCGCGCCTATCGCAATGGCGGAGAGCACCGCCATAACGCCGCCGATGAGCTGAACAGTGCCCATGCGCCCGTCGCCGATGCCGGTGTTTATCATCAGAGCCATCATCGCGGGCAGGATCAGCTGCATAAGATTGTTGAACAGCGAGAAAAACAGCGCCGCCACGGTAGCTCCCATATACGGTTTTAAGAATTTAACTATCTTTGTCACGAAGCGCGATACCTCCGTCTGTCGAAAAAAGACATAATTACAATTTATTTTATCATTGAAATGTGAACGGTTCAATAACTTTGGTAAACTTTCGGCGATAAATTGAATATATATTGCACGGACTCAATAAAAAAGGGGAGAAAATATGGACTGGTATTCGATGAGCGCCGCAGACGCAGTCGGCAAGCTCGGCAGCAGCGTTGACAGGGGCTTAAGCTCGCGCGAAGCGGAGAAGCGGCTCGGGCAGGACGGCGAAAACATACTGCGCGGCAAAAAGAAAAAAAGTATTATTGCAGAATTTTTTGAGCAGTTCAAAGATTTCACTGTGATAGTCCTGCTCATAGCGAGCGGAGTGTCGTTCGCGACCTCGTTTTTAGAGGAGCACGGCGACTTCGCCGACCCGATAATGATACTGATAATAGTTATCCTCAACGCCGCAGTCGGGGTCATTCAGCAGCGGCGCGCGGAGCATTCGCTCGAGGCGCTCAAAAGCATGTCCGCGCCGACGGCGACAGTCATAAGAGACGGAAAAGAGACAAAAATCCCTGCGTCGGAAGTTGTTCGCGGGGATATTATAGAAGTCCGCGCGGGCGATCTCGTCCCCGCCGATGCGCGGCTGATATCTTCGCATTCGCTGTCGGCGCAGGAGAGCGCGTTGACGGGCGAATCCATGCCGTGCGAAAAGGACGCTCTCTGCCGTATTCCGGGCGGAAGTCCGCAGGCGGAGCTCAAAAATATGATATTTTCGTCCTCAGTCATAACCGCGGGTCACGCCAGAGCGGTCGTGACTCAGACAGGCATGGACACGGCGGTCGGAAAGATAGCGCATCTTCTGAACACAGAAGACGAACCGACAACGCCGCTGCAAATAAAGCTCGCGAAGATAGGAAAAGTCCTCGGCATCGGCGCGCTGGCGATATGCGCGCTGATATTCGTGCTCAGCATACTGCGCGGCATGGGTGTGCTCAGCGCGTTCATGCTCTCGGTGAGCCTCGCCGTTGCGGCTATCCCCGAGGGGCTGCCCGCAGTCGTCACCGTTGTGCTCTCGCTCGGAGTGCAGAAAATGGCGAAGAGCAACGCGGTCATACGCCGCCTGCCCGCAGTCGAGACGCTCGGCGCGGCGACATATATCTGTTCAGACAAGACGGGCACGCTGACTCAGAACAAAATGACCGTCACTGCCGCCTGCTCGCCGTCGGGCGAAATTCAATTGACCGGCGAAGAGGCGAAAAAGCTTTTCTCGCTCGCCGCGCTCTGCTGCGACGCAAAATATGAGGGCAAGGGCAAGGTGTCCGGCGAGCCGACCGAGGCTGCGATAGTCGCGGCGGCGGAGCGATCCGGTACTGATACGGCGAAGCTCAACCGCCAAAAGCCCAGAACCGATGAAATACCGTTCTCGTCCGAGCGGAAGATGATGTCCGTCGCGATAAAAGACGGAGACAAAATAATAACGGTCGCAAAGGGCGCGCCCGATGTGCTGATAAAAAAGTGTTCCGATATAATATTAAACGGAACGAAAAGCCCGCTGACTTCGGCTCGGCGTGAAAAAATACTGAGTCTCAACGCTTCTCTCGCCGAGCGGGCATTAAGAGTCATCGCCGTCGCCACGGGCGAGACAAACGGGGGAAAAATAAGCGAGACGGGGCTGACATTCTGCGGGCTTATCGGCATGGAGGATCCGCCGCGCGAAGAGGCATATGAGGCGGTCAAAACCTGCCGCCGCGCGGGAATAACGCCTGTTATGATAACCGGCGACCATGCGGGCACCGCCTGCGCCACGGCGAAAAAGCTCGGCATACTCTCGCGCTCCGGCGAATGTCTGACGGGCGCGCAGATAGACAAAATGGGCGAGAACGAATTCGCGCGCGCCGTGCGCTCCTGCCGCGTATATGCGCGTGTGACGCCGGAGCACAAAGTTCGGATAGTCAAGGCTCTGCGCGCCCACGGCGAGGTTGTTGCGATGACGGGCGACGGGGTCAACGACGCGCCCGCATTAAAGGCCGCCGATATCGGCTGCGCCATGGGCAAGGGCGGCACGCAGGTGGCGCAGAACGCCGCCGACATGATTCTGACCGACGACAATTTTGCGACAATAGTCAAAGCCGTCGCCCAGGGGCGCGGAATATATGACAACATCCGCCGCGCCATACACTATCTGCTCGGCTGCAACATCGGCGAGATACTCTGCGTCTTTGCCGCCACTCTCTTCGGCATGCCCGCGCCGCTCCTGCCGATACAGCTTTTGTGGATAAATCTCGTCACAGACTCCCTGCCCGCGCTCGCGCTCGGCGCGGAGAGGCTCGACAGCCGCATCATGCAGCGTCCCCCGCGCGACAGCTCAAAGAGCTTTTTCGCCGACCGCACGGGGCTCGACATAGCCCTCGAGGGAATGTTGATAGGCGCGCTGAGTCTGTTTGCGTTCGTCGCGGGCAACTCGCTCTTTAAAAATTCCTGCGTCGAGCTTGGACGCACCATGGCGTTTGCGACGCAGAGCCTCTGCGAGATAGCTCATTCGTTCAATATGCGCTCGCGCCGCTCGGTTTTCAGCATCGGTATTTTTTCAAACAGAAAGCTCACTATTTGCGCCGCCCTCTGCGCCGCGCTCCAGCTCATTGTTATGACCGTCCCGCCGCTGCGGGTGCTGTTCGATGTGTCCGTGCTCAATATATATGAGTGGCTGACCGTCGCCGCCCTCGCCCTCGCACCGATAGCGTTTTCCGAACTCGGCAAAGCGGTTGGAGGGAAGAGGGAGGAATGATTTGCATGACCTGACAACCCCCAACTTATCGCAAATTATAAAAACAGCCCCGGAAAACTCCGGGGCTTATTATATGTATCACTGTGTCAATCCGAGCTTCTTTGCCATCTCGGCGGTCTTGAGTTCGAGCAGTTTGGAAACCCCGTCCTCCTGCATCGTGACTCCGTAGAGGACATCGGCTTCTTCCATCGTGCCGCGTCTGTGCGTGATGAGGATGAACTGCGTGTTCTTCGTCATGCGGCGTGCATACTGTGCGTAGCGCGTGACGTTTACATCATCGAGCGCCGCCTCGACCTCGTCGAAGAAGCAGAACGGCGCGGGAGTGACCTTGAGTATGGAGAACAGCAGTGCGATTGCCGCAAGTCCCTTTTCGCCGCCCGAGAGCAGGTCGATGTTCTGAACATTCTTGCCCGGGGGCTGAACCTTTATCTCAATGGCGCATTCGAGCACATCGAGCGGATTCTCGAGAATAAGCTCCGCCTTGCCGCCCCCGAACAGCTCCGAGAACGTCTGACCGAAGATAGTGTTTATGCGGTCGAACTGCTCCCTGAACCGTTCCGACATCTTGCCGGTCAGGTCGCCTATGAGCGTGAGAAGTTCCGCGCGCGAGCTTTCGACATCGTCTATCTGAGTTTTCATGAACTCGTAGCGTTCGGAGACCTCTTTGTATTCCTCGATAGCACCGACATTGACATTGCCGAGGGCTCTTATCTTGTTCTTTATATCATTGAGATCGCGCTGTGCTTTCTGCGGGTCTTCAATGACTATGCCGAGCTCTTCCGCCTCGCGGCGAGTGAGCTGATATTCATCATAGAGCTTATTCTGCGCGTTTTCGAGCTCGCGCTGCATCGAGTCACGGCGCTCTTCGAGCCTTGCCCGCTCGCCGGACAGTCTCTCGCGCCTGTCGCTGACCGAGCGCTCCTGCGCGCGCAGTTTAGTGCTCTCGCCCTCGACTCCGCTTCGCTTCTGAGCGAGTGAGGATATCTCATCCTTTTTCTGCTGAGCCTCGGCGCGAAGTGATGCCGCCTCGCCTTTGAGCTGTTCAATCAGCTCGTTCGTCGCGGTCATCTGCTCGGTTATCGAGTCAATCTCCGATTTGAGTTCATCGGCGTGACCCTCATGGGAGCTTCTGCGGCGTTTGAGCGTTTCGATGACTTCCTCTCTCGCCTGAATATCCTTTTTGAACGCGAGGATGCTGAGGTTGATACTGCTCTCTTTGTCCGCGTTCTGCTCGCGGGTACTGAGCAGTTCATCGCGGCGCGATTCGATTTCTGTTATCTTTTCATTGACAGAGTCGAGCTGAGCAGTAAATTCATCTATCTTCTTCTGCGCCTGAGTCTGAATCTCTTCGAGCTTTGCGGTGCGCTCTGCGGAGCTGCGTTTCTCCGCTTCGAGATCATTGAGTGCTGACTCGGCGGTCTCTATCTTGTCGTCTATCATGCGCAGTTCGCCCTCGCGGCGGATTTTTTCTTCCTGCGCTTTCTGGAGCTCCGCCGTCACGCCGTCGTATTCCGCCTGCGCCGCCGAAACTTCGCCCGCGAGTTCTTTGTATCTCTCCTGCCGCTCGGCGAGGTCTTTTTCAAGCTTCGCGACGGTCTTTTTGAGCTGTTCGATATCATTGCCGCGGCTGAGTATACCCGCGTTCTGCCCGCGCGAACCGCCCGTCATCGAGCCGCCCGCGTTCATGACCTGACCGTCGAGCGTGACGACTTTGAATCTGTGGCCGAAGCGCTTGGAGATGGCTATCGCGCTGTCGATATTATCCGCAACGGCGGTGTGGCTGAGCAGATTCTTGATTATCGGCAGATACTCGTCGTCGCACCGAAGAAGCCTGTCCGCCATGTCGATGAATCCGGCGCAGGAGTCGAGTCCGTCCTCCCTGAACGGGCGCGGCTTTATCGCCGTCATCGGCAGAAAAGTCGCGCGTCCTGCGCGGCTCTCTTTAAGATAGGCTATGGCACGCTTTGCCGCCGACTCGTCGTCAGTAACTATATTCTGCACGGCGGCACCGAGAGCCGTCTCGACCGCCGCGGCGTACTTCGCATCAACGGTTATCAGCTGGGACACAGGTCCGTGGATTCCGCGCAGCGTTCCGCGCTTTGCTTCGCGCATGACCGCTTTAACGGAGCCGGAATAGCCCTCCATGTTCTTCTCGAGATCCTCGAGCATTCTGATGCGCGCCTGCTTCTGGTGGATATCGAGCGTTGCGGCATCGAGCTCGCGGCGCATCTTCTCCGCCTTTTCGGAGCGCGAACGGACTATCATCGAATAGCCGTCTATTGAATTTGAAAGCGATTCTATATTTTCAAGGCACGCATCAAGGTTCCTGCGGCTGACTTCGGCTTGCTCACGGAGTGCGTCAAGCAATCCGCCGCGCGAAGCGATGACTTCATCGACTGTGCCGAGGCGCGCGGCTATCTCCTGCGCGGAGGAACGCGCCGTGCTCTGTTCGATTTTTGCTGCGGAGAGAGATTCGTTTATGGTCTTCGCCTGCGCTTCCGCGCTGTCGCGCTCGGCGGTTATCGCGCTCTCCTGCTCCTTGAGCTTGCCCGTGCTATCGAGCAGTTCGAGCAGCTGCGCCTGGCAGTCCTTTATCTCGGCGTCTATAGATTCTATTTCTTTTTGGGCGGCGTCGATCTGCTCCTCGAGGTGCTGCTCGGTGGCGGTCGCCGCCTCCATGTCGCGCTTTATGCGCTCTATCGTCTCGCGGTTATGCGCGAGGTTGTTGTGCTCGACGGCGATTCTGCCGTCAACTGCGGTTGCCTGTTCCTCGTCGGAGGCTGCTTTCGTGCGCAGTTCTTCTATCTGCACGGTTATTCCGCTGCCCGTGCTCATCAGCTCTTCTATCTGAGCCGATATCTGTTCGAGCTCGCGCTCCGCCTGCTCATAGTCAGCGGCGGCGAGGGATATTTTATCCTCCTGCGCCCTGAGTCCCTCGCGGGAGCGCTCTATCGTCTTGAGCCAGAGACCTATCTCAAGCTCCTTCTTCTCCCCTGCAAGCACAAGGAATTTCTGCGCCTTTTCGCTCTGCGTTTTGAGCGGTCCGACGCGCCCTTCGAGTTCGGTCAATATATCGCGCAGGCGAACGAGATTTTCCTCCGCCTGTTCGAGTCTGCGGGTCGCGTCCGCGCGGCGGTATCTGAAATGGGATATTCCAGCCGCCTCTTCGAGCATATCGCGCCTCTGCGGCGAGCGCGAAGAGATGAGGTCGGCGACTCTGCCCTGGCTAACCATGGAATAGCCGTCGCGCCCGAGTCCAGTGTCCATAAACAGCTCGTGGATATCGCGCAGGCGGACAGTCTCGCCATTCAAAAGATACTCGCTCTCGCCCGAGCGGTAGTAGCGGCGGGTGACGGAGACATCGTCCTTGTCGCAGTTGTTGAGGGTGCGGTCGGTATTATCGAGGCGCAGAGTGACCTCGGCAAAGCCCATCGCTTTTCTCAGCGACGTGCCGCCGAAGATGACATCCTCCATTTTCGAGCCGCGCAGGCTCTTTGACGACTGCTCGCCGAGAACCCAGCGAACGGCATCGGAGATGTTGCTCTTGCCGGAGCCGTTGGGTCCTATGACGGCGGTTATGCCTTTTCCGAATTCGAGCGTTGTCTTGTCGGGAAAGGATTTGAAGCCCTGCAGTTCGAGTGCTTTTAGTAACATTTATCTGCCTGCCTTTATAATAAGTTGACTTTTTCCAAGGTTATATCACGCGCCGAGAGAGCCGCATTTTCTTTTATCCTGCATTCATAGCCGAGTTCTCTGAGCTTTTCGATATTGCATCTTCTCTGTCCGGAGGCTTTTGAAATTTCGCGCGGGGCGACATATATTATGTACTTCCCCTTTTCTTTTCCGGAGAGCGCTCTGTTAATAATATCAAAATATATGTGCCCCTCGCACATCTCGCGCAGAGCCGGATGATATGCACCGGCAACGAAAGAGCCCTCGACATCGCCGCCGGAATGGAGTCCGAGGCGGATGACTTTTATCCCCGCATTTTCAAACATCGGCAGTATTTTCGCGCAGAGCACCGCCGCCTCTTCGGGAGTCTGCGGGCGGTATTCGCCACTGCGGTATAGCTCGGCGAGCTCCGTGTTTTCTATAACTACCGTCGGATATATCCGCGCGGTATCGGGCGAAAGCGAGATTATATCCCGCGCAGTCCCGATGCTGTCCTCATCATTAGAACCGTAGAGCCCGGTCATCATCTGAAGCCCCAATTCGAAGCCGCGTTCTTTCAAAAGCCGCGCCGAGCGGAAGATATCCTCGCGCGTGTGCCCTCTGCGGTTCATCGCGAGGACTTTGTCATTCGTGCTCTGCGCGCCGAGTTCGACCGCCGTGACATGATATTTTTCGAGAATATCGCATATCTCGCCGTCGACAGCGTCCGGGCGGGTGGATATTCTGATGCCCTTAAAGCCGTTTTCGCCGATGAACTCCTGTGCCGAAGAGAGCAGCTCGATCATATAATCGCGGTCGATAGCCGTGAAGCTGCCGCCGAAAAATGCTATCTCCCCGTCTTTTATTCCCTCG
>ERZ808258.659-NODE-659-length-12683-cov-3.151964_pt1 | contig 12683 bp, 10 predicted proteins | sample MGYA00521280_ERZ808258 | MGnify/ENA primary metagenome ERZ808258 (study PRJEB31516, sample SAMN03275585) | gut metagenome | biome: mammalia-associated habitat; material: feces | host: Papio cynocephalus | place: Kenya | collected 2012-07-19 ...
CGCTTGTCGCAACTGCTCGAGTATATTACCGCTAAGCTTCTCCCCTGTCAAGCACTTACCACCCAAAAAGTGCTCTTTTTTTACGCGTTTTTTTTTGCGGCATGGGGTGTTTTATGTTGAGTGAGTGTTTAGGGGGAAACAGCAAGCGATCATTTTGTAGATAGTGCGGCATTGCTTCGCCGCCGCACTGCCTTTTTGTTGCGTGGGATACATGTATGAGGCGACCTTGTAAGCTGGCGGAACGTGATAATAGATGGCGAGAGGAAAAATTATAGCGGGAAGGGAGAGTGTGAATTTTTTTCTGTAAATTACCTTCTGTGGTATTTTTTTATAAATTTAACAGTGATTAACAACTGCTAAATTAGCAAAGTAACTCCTAGGGAAGACGTCCCTCATACATTATTTCCAATTCACCATAAACTCTTCCCCAGCCTACAAGCGGTTTCGACCAACTCTTTGTCGCTTCAAAAGTCGCCAGATAAAGTGCCTTTAATAAAGCCTGAGTACTAGGGAATACGCTTCTCTGACTGTTAAGTTTACGGTAAGCAGAATTAAGGCTCTCTATAGCATTGGTAGTATAGATTACCTTTCTTACAGTAGAAGAAAACTTAAAAATAGGAGAAATTGAATCCCAATTTTCTTGCCAAGATTTTATTGCTCGGGGGTATTTGTCTTCCCACTTTGCAGCAATTTCATTGAGAATCTCAATTGCCCTCTTCTCATTGGGAGCATGGTAAACCATTCTAAGATCGGCTGCTAACTGACGGCTCTCTTCATAGGTGACATACTTCAAGCTATTTCTAACTTGATGAACTATACAGCGTTGGTATTCAGCTTTAGGAAATGCCGCTCCTATAGCCTCTTTTATGCCAGTCAGACCGTCAGCACACACAATTAAAACGTCTTTGACTCCGCGATTTTTCAAGCCATTCATCACAGAAAGCCAATATTTAGCGCTCTCATTTTCTTCAGTTTCTATACTGAGAACTTCTTTTTTGCCCTCAACGCTGATGCCTAAAATAACATTTGCAGCTATCTTACTTATAACTCCGCTATTACGAATAGAATAACGAATAGCGTCAATAAATATAACCGGGTACACTTCATCCAAAGGTCTATTTTGCCATTCCTCAATTTGGGGAAGAAGCTTATCTGTTACGTTGGAAATAAAACCTTCAGAAACTTGAAAGCCATAAATATCGTCAATAATATCGGAAATTTGACGTGTCGTTAAACCTTTAGCGTACATGGAAATAATTTTCTGATCAATTTCAGAAATGTCTTTTTGACGCTTTTTTTACTACTTGAGGTTCAAAAGTTGAGTTTCTATCTTGAGGAACTTCAAGTAAAAGACTGCCATAACTAGAATTAACCTGTTTGGTCTTGTAGCCATTCCTGTAGTCTTTACCTAAATTCTCTTCAGAATTTATACGCTTCGACTTTTTTCTCCCCAAATGATCATCCATTTCGGCTTCCATCATTTCTTTAATGGAACTACCTAACAGATCTTTGAGGGCATTTTGAATGTCTTGAGCATTCTTAATGTTGTATTCTTGAATAAGTCTACTGACAATTTCACGCTTTCCGTCAGTCATCTGTACACGATGAACCTAGCGTTTCTTTTTCTTGGCCATAAAAATACCTCCCATGATATTTTTAATTTGCCACAGAAGGCTTAATAGTTTATATCTATTTTTACAGACTTTTATTCACAGGCTCCCATAAGTATTTCCCCTACAATCATCAAAAACGGCATCAGCCCAGACAGGAGGGGCCATGTGCAAAAACAAACACGACAGCAAGAACACTACACACAACAAAAAACGCTTCATTCTGTTCACCTCACTTTTACAATGAAAGTAGCGAACAACCCAAAGCGTTTCAAGTTTTAAAGGTAAATTTTCGCTTAATTGGTTCTCTCAAACCATCTTAAGATTCTCGCAAACCATTTTATGCGTTATAATTTTAATCGACAGTAGAGGCTAATCTGCGACGGTCTTCTTCTTCCAATTCGGCATAATTTTGCGCCATCAAATTATGAATATGCTCAACAAGATCATCTTCATTGGCAAAATCTGCTCGATTTAAAGCTGGCAAAAAGCGCAAAGTAACAACAGAACCAGCTGTAACTCTAGGAAGCCCCTTAGGATAGATCTTAGTTCCATTATGGATAATCATGATAAAAATAGGAGCTTGAGGAGCACATTTGAGAAGCGTCTTCAAACCGCCAGTTTTAAAGTGTTGCAAACCGCCTTGTAAACTGCGAGTGCCTTCAGGAAAAATAATAGCCGAATACTTGCCCTTATTGACTTCTAAGCCAAGCTTTTCAATAGCTTGTAAAGCTTGTTCTCTGTCTTCGCGTTTGATTAAACAATGGCCGCCATTTCTAAGTACAAAACTTACTGAAGGTATGCAACAATGACCTAAAATATTTTTGGAAATATACTTAGGCTTCATAGCGCGTAATTCATAAAAGGGCAGAAAACTCTCTACCAAAGATTGATGGTTGCCTACGATAATCGCGCCACCGCTATTGAGAATATTTTCTTGGCCCTCTACTCTAATTTGGCATAGGCCGGCTTGAATACTGTATTTCAAAACATGAGCCAAATTGACTAACACTTTGTCCATAGGTTCGATACCAAAAATACGTGCTATGCGCAAAGCAGGATCGAAAGCTAGAAGAGAAATTGCAAAACTGCTCCAAGCCCCTATAGTCCCAACAATATCACGAAGTTTCAAAGACTTTTAACCTCAAAAAAAAATACCCCAGCCATCCCTACGAATAAACTGGAGTACCTTCGAAAAAATAGAATAAAAAGCGACGCACGCCAAATTCCTCGCCTAATAATCGAGGAACATACGCAAAACTAGCCTTCTACCTCTACCACGGTCTTGGCGTTGTGCTTGGTGAACTTTACAACACCGGGAGCGGTGGCGAATAAGGTGAAGTCGCGACCCATCATAACGTTTTTCCCAGGGTAGAAACGGGTACCGCGCTGGCGGAGAATGATGTTGCCAGCAATAGCGCTCTGGCCGCCATAAAGTTTGATTCCGAGCATCTTGGGCTGAGAATCACGACCGTTCTTAGAAGAACCGGCACCTTTTTTGTGGGCGAAACGGGTAAGATCCATTAAATACATTGATTGCCTCCGGATATATGGCTTGGGGCCGAATCCACGGCCGCACTTGGCCCGCCGGGTAAACTTGGCCTAGAAAAAATTAATGCCTCCTATTAAGGCCCCGCTATTTTATCACGTTAAAAGAACAAAAGCAAGACTTACCTGTATTTTAGCGCTAGACGACTTTTATGCTGGTTTGTCCAAGCTTGATAAAATCGCCACGTTTCAATTCATACTTTTGATTGCTGACTAAACGATTGCCATTAAGCCAACTTCCGTTAGTCGATCCTAAATCTTCCAAAAAATAGTGACCGTTGAGAGGAGACTTAACTACACGAGCGTGAGTATAAGAAACAGAAGAATCGGAACTCAGCACAATATCTCCACTCTCGCGGCCAATGACCGTGACGCTGCCTTGTAAAGGATAAAGCTTACCCAAAGCTTCCAAGCTAAGTTGTAAATTTGAGTAGTCAGCTTCGGAAATGGTCATAGGCTTAGTAGGCGCAGAAGAAATAGGCTGCGCCTCAAGGGTAGACATATGCACAGTGCGCGGCCCTTCTTCTATAGGTACCGCCTGGATGGGAGGTACAAAAGTCGACCCAGAGTCGAAAATAGCGCTACTAGAATTGGAGTTTTTATCCAATTGAGTAGGAGCAGCAGACGAATCTTGATTGGAAACAACTTGAGAACTAGGCGCAGCAGAACTATTAACGCCAACTTCAATACCTAGGCGTTTAAAGAAACTTACATATTGAGGACATTCTTTAACTATCTGGGCTTCAACTTGAGTACGGCTGCTAGATGAAGTTCGACTTTCACTTTGTGATAAAAGCAAATCGTAACGCACGACTACATCGATATCGGCTCTAGCTAAAGCTTGATCGTAAAGTTCGGCAAGTACTGTAAAGCTGCCCATTTTCTGATAGGCTTTGCCAACTAACAGCAAGCAAGCCGCTTCTATAGTTGATTCTATTTTACAATCGGCAAATAAATTGATAACTTCTGTATATTGGCCAGCTTCTAAACGCAGAATGCCCATAAAGAACTTGGCTAGAGCCGAAGTAGGCATAATGCTAAGAATTTGTTCCAAAACAGAAATAGCCATAGGCAAATTGCCAAAACGACGCCAAGACAAGGCTAAAAGAATATTTACTCCCAATAAATCTGGCAACAGAGCTACAGAGCTCCAGGGAGTCAGAGGCAAAATAACTTTAAACGAAGGCAGGTACTTATTTAATTTGCTGCCTAAGCCTTGCTGGCATAAAAGCGCCTTTTGGAAGAAAGAACCAGCTTCAGAAGCGCTTCCAAATTCCAGAAAAATACATCCTAATAAAAAATAAGCGTCAGTAAATTGCGTATCTAACTGTACTGCTTCACGCAAACTATTGACAGCAGTTTCAGTTTCTATACAAGTTAGACAAGTACAAGCTTCACCAAAAAGACGCTCAGCCCTGGATAAAGTAAGACGTTGCATCATACTAGAAGCAAAGCCTACCCCAACTTGCGGTTCGAAGAAATCTATTTGCGGCGCCAGACCAGATGTAGTACTCCAACTGCCGCGATTCCAAAAAACTCCACTCCGAGGAGAACGAGAATTATCGTCATGTTTAAACATGCCAGATACTTCGTTGACCCCTTTGCCTGCCAATTTGCTAGCTATACCAAAGCCGTCTTTAAGTTTTGATAAAATGTCAGACTGTTCAGCCACAGATTAAAACCTCTCCGGAACAGAGTTTGTTGCCAAGATATAATACTGTTACCTTAAAAAAGCTAAAGAGAAGAAAGAAAACGCCTCACCCTATTATTTTTTTCAAGGAAGACGTTTTCTCTCACTCTACCTTAGTAAAATTAGGCGCGGAAAGTCATTTCCGTGCGGCCTAAGCGTATGGTGTCGCAGTCATGCAATTCAGTTTGAATGCCGAACTGTAAGCGGTTGCCATTTATAAAGGAGCCATTAGAAGAGCCTACATCTTCATATAAATATTTAGAACCTTGACGGGTGATCTGACCATGACGACGAGAGACATAAGATTCGGGATCGAGCTCGGTGAGATCTATTTCAGGATAAATATTGTCGGCCGGTGATTGACGTCCCAATAAAGTATGCTCAGCAGTAATGGGAATCTCTACGCCATTAGGCATAATGAGTCTGGGAGCGGCAGCTGGAGCAGCTTTTACAGCGGTAGACTCATTGGAAACTGACGGAGTAGCAACTGGAGTGCTGGCTCCACCCAAAGTGGCTCCACAATCTTCACAGAATTTGCTTCCAGCTTCATTATGAGCTCCACAAGCAGGGCAAATCTTGTCAGAAACAGCCGGAGCGGCTGCTGGAGCAGCAGCAACCGGAGCGACCGCTGGAGTAGCTACTGGAGCAGCGGCCACAGGGGTTTCAACTACGGGAGTAGCAGAAGCAGCGGCAGTAAAAGGAGCCGGAGTTACAGCCGGAGCCTCAACAACAGGAGCCGGAGCAAAGGGAGCAGGCGCAGCGGCGGGAGCAGCAGCAATCACCGGAGCGGGAGCAGACAACTTGGAACCGCAATCCTCACAAAAAATTGAACCTTCTACGTTATCAGAGCCACAAACGTTGCACTTCATGATTTATCTCCTTAATTAACTCGGTGGGGGGCACAGCACCAAAAGGCTGCCTCCCCTTTGCTTCCTTGGCAGGATAAAATAATTTTTATTTTTTAGTTAAATCTACAACTCCACTGGGAGAGTCAAAATCGGGAACTTCAGAGAGAAGCTGAGTAAGTTTTCGAGTACCATACTCAAGCTTTTTAGTACCAGCAGCACTAGCCGCCGAGCCACGCTCTAAGCGATTAGCTTCGGAAAGAGCTTGATCGGCCAGCTCTTTTTGACCTTGTTGCAAAAGCTGAGTAGCTGCAGAACGAAGCAATTGTGTCGCTTTTCCGCGCTCACCTTCTTGGGCCAATTGTAAAGCTCTAGTTTGCTGGCGGAAAATACTGACGCTATCTACAATTTGCATCACTTTGGGAGTTACAGCCGAAGCCTGAGAGGGATCATCAGTATAAGTAATAGTCACGTCCTGAGAATTGACGTTGTCATAAACTCCCTGGCCAGGAATTTCGTAGCTAACACTAACTGAAGCGATACGATAAACACCAGCATAGCGAGAAGGCAAAATAAGCTCGTAAAGAGCCGATTGCTTTTCATTTCTTTGTAAATCGGCCAACTCAATAGAACATCTTCTGTCGGTAACTTGAGGAGTTCCCAAATCGTTAATGAGCGGCTTAACCTTATAAACTCGACGCACGGTAACATCTTTAGGCAGTTTCAAATTGAGTCGGCAATTCTTGACAACTACATTTTGTACGCCAGCCAATTCGTGAGTGAAAATATCCTGAATATTGCTAGGACGATCGATATAATAGGAAGTTCCTCGACACATACTAGCAATTTGCAAGAGGAATTTTTCGTTAAAGTCGTCACCCACACCGATAGTGGAAATAGAAATACCCTCTTCCGCAGCCATAATGCAACGATCTAAACATTGTTTCTCGTTTAAAGTCTGACCGTCGGTGAGCAAAATAATATGGTTGAGCCTATCGCGAGAGAAATTGCGACGCACTTCATATAAAGCCGCATCGATAGCTTTAAGCATATCGGTACCGGCGCCAACATCAACATGATCGATCTTATTGACCATCAATTTGGCCGTACTCTTATCATAAAGCTGGCTAGAGGGAATAAGCACTCTGGCTCTTTCTGCAAAAGCAATAATAGAGCACAAGTCGTTGGCACGAAGCATATCTATAGCCTGATTGACAGCTTGGATAACATAATTGAGCTTGCCTTCGGCATACATCGAGCCGCTTTTATCTAGAACTATGGCTAAATTTAAGCCCATAGGACCGGCGCCAATCTCTTCGCCAGGACATACTTCGGCCAAAAGATAAGTCAATTTGTTTTCACTGGTAGTCATAACCGCCTGATAACTCAAGCCGGTATAAAGATTTACTTCAGCCACACTTCCTCCTCAATTGCATTTAGTGCAAATATCCTTTAATAATAGTAATTTACTTTAACTAATTTTTTCTGATAACTACTACAGTAGTATTATCGTCAGCTCCGCGCTCCAAACAAGTATTAACTAATAATTCACAGATCTGCGCTGGAGCCAAATTCTTTTGGAAATAAGAGAAAAGCTCTTCGTCGCTGTAATATTCCCATACTCCGTCAGAACTAAGCATAATATATTCGCCCGGCACCAAAGTGCGACGGTAAATTTCTACTTCCACATCTGGCTGGGTTCCCAAAGCTCGATAAATTATAGAGCGCTTAGGAGAGCGACGCGCCTCTTCTCTAGTGAGAGTACCCATTTGCACCAATTGGCCTACCACAGAATGATCAGTAGTAACTTGATCTAGCTCTTTGGACATACGATAACCGCGAGTATCGCCCACATGGCCAAAAGTAACATTCTCTCCATCAAGAAGCACACAGGAAATTGTACATCCCATGCCACGACGGCGCGGAGACTTGCAAGCGTAATTAAAAATAGTCTCGTTAGCTTTTCTTATAGCATGTTCCAAAATAAAAGCATTGCGCTCTAAAGGATTTTCCGGCAGAAGCAAAGTTGTAGCTTCATCATTTTTAAGAGGCATAAAGAGACGCACCAACTCGGCTGCTATTGCTCTAGCAGCTAAAGAAGCCGCCTTGTCTCCTTCAGCTTCTCCACCCATGCCGTCAATAACTCCGACAAATTGGACGGTGGTAGGAATATCACGCTCACAAGCTGAGACAATCAATTCCAAATAGGCGTCTTGATTGATCTTGCGCACCGCTCCGACGTTGGTCTTTTTAGCTATAGTGTAGCCACCAAAGACAGATCTGGTCACTTTGTAGCCTGGCTTTTCTTGGGGCTCGGTAATCTCTTCAGAGCCTACGCCCGGCATTGACGCACAAGAGAGCAAAGCCTCGGCCATTTCCGAAGCGGAAAGCCAGCGTTCTTGAGGATTGCGCTTAATGGCTCGCATAATTACTCTAGTTAAAGCTTTGGCTTTAAGGCGCAGTGCAGCTGGGAAAACATTGGCTGACATATCACTAATACTGATAGTTTTGCCCGTAAGTAAGTAGAAAAGTAAAGCGCCAACACTAAAGATATCGGAACGTCTACTCAGTTCGCCTCCCTCTAAACCATAAGCTTCGGGAGCAGAAAAACCATCTATTACAGTGCAAACATCGTTAGCTTGGAACTTAGCTACTACGCGATCATAGCGCGTAAGCACAGCTCTTTTTTGCGGTGTGATCCAGACAGAGTCCAAAGAAATGCCGTTAAAGAGCTTGCACATATTATGGAAAATTTTTAAAGCGCTAAGAATGTCGCAACCAATTTGGTTTATCTCAGTAAAGTTTAAAGAGTGATCTTGCAAATATTGGCGCAACGGAATGCCAGACTTAGGCCCCAATAAGTAATTTTTATCGCTGCCGTCCTCCGATTGTTTCAAATCCCAAAGAGGCCACATACACTCATGTTCAACAGGAGAAAGATCAGCAAATACTTCGGCCGCTTTAGTAGGATTGGAAGGGAACTCACAAAGCAGAAGGTGGCCTTTTTCCTCTTCACAAACTGAATCGGCAGGCTCAGATTCCTTTTCACTCTCTTTAGCAACCGATTCGGAATTATTTCCTTCTTCGTCTTTAGGCTGCTCATGGGCTGACGCGGCTTTATTGGCTGCCTCGAGATCCTTCAATTCATAAAAAATACAATCGGCATCACTTTGCAATATGGAGATTACTTCGTAATGCTGCCAAACGATCTGTCCAACCTTCAAAGGACCACCCTCGGTTGCCTTTTTATCTTCACTAACTTGTTCTAACTTCAACTGAGCTCCGCATTCATCACAATAATTATCTTCTTTTCCGTTTTCGTAGCCACAAGTTGGACAAATCATCTTTGAGCCTTTCTCCTCCGCCTTAGACTATTTACGGCTCTTTTGCCGCTGACGCACACGTTTGCGCGTCAGACTTCAACGCCGATAAAGAAAAACATTCTGCCCCTTGCTAATGTCCGACACCGACTAAAAATTGTTGCTGTTAGACAAAGTCGGCTCTATTTCTTGCCAAAGCCAAGATATAAATTGGCAAAGCAATTCAAAGCTATACATACTTACAGCAGATATTACTAAACTTATAACAAAAAAAGTTAAAATACGCGGCCGCAGTTCTTTTTCATAGAGAAAACACATTACCAGCAAAATAATAGGAGCGACAAACCCCAGATAAGGTACACACGCCAAAAGGGTTAGACATAAAATAGTCGCCCAATCTAGGCACCCCAGCTTTTTTTCCGAAAGCGTAAAGCTAACTAGCATACTTGCTTTGCCCAATCTTACCTGGGCACTATACTGTCCGGGGCGGCCGACTTTGCTAGGATCGACAAAAATTTCTACAGCGACGTTGCTGCCTTTTACATATTCTGGCTTGCAAGAGAGCCAATCTTCGCTAACTTCCAAGTGTCCATCAACTTCTCCCTGTAGCCAAATCTTCGTTTTTTGAGCGCCTTCAGAAATATAATGTGAGCCAAAGTCAAGATAAGACGAAGCAAAAGGATCGGTGGGAAGTTTTTCCTCTATTACTTTAGTTACAGAAGAAACTTTTGCCTGAGGAGTTGCTGGTGTAGGGACTTGCTTAGTCGCCGACGTTGTAGTACGAACAACTAATTCTGAGGATTTTTTTTCAAAATTTGGAGAAGATGTCTTACTAGAATCGAATTTGGAAGAAATCGGTTCTGAAGTTATAGAGCCAGTTCTGAATAAATTGATGGCAAAAGCTTTAGCATAAGCTGAATCAGGGGAGACTAAGCTGGCTGGAACGGCCTTAAAAAGTGCTTGTTCAAAGTCTTTTACGCTATTCCAACGTTCTTCCGGCTTTAAGCGACAGCATTTGAGAATAACTTCGTCAAGCTCTTTGGGCAAAGAGGGTACCAATTCGCTAGGAGCTTGAAAAGAAAACATCTTATCTTCAGGATTTTTTCCGGTAAGACAATGGTGTAAAGAAGCTCCCAAAGCGTAAATATCGGTGCGTGGATCGGATTGCCCGCGCCCATATTGCTCGGGAGCGGCATAGCCAGGCGTTCCCAGTACCCTAGTATCGACATTTTTACCTTTAGTAAAAAAGCGAGCGATACCGAAATCGATTAGCTTAACGGTGCCAGCAGAGGTCACCATAATATTGCCAGGCTTCAAATCGCGAAAAATAATTGGCGGATTATGCTTATGCAAATAATCTAAAACGTCGGCAAGCTGGACAGCAATATCCAATACCTGACCTAAAGGTAAGCGCCCTTGAGGGCTAGAGCGTATGAGCTCTTCAACGGTTTTTCCCTCTACCAAGTCCATGACGATGTACTGGCGTCCATTTTCTTCAAAACTTTGGTACATGCGCGGCAAACTTGGATGTTCCAAGTCGCACAATATTTCGAACTCGGTTTTAAAACTGTCTAAAGCTTCCTGGCGCTCTTCAGAATCGTCAAAGCCGTCGTTCATCTCTTTTATGGCCCAGCAACGCTTTGAATCTGAGTCAGAAGCTTTATAAACAGCTCCCATTCCGCCGCGTCCTAAAATAGCTTCTATAGTGTAACGCTGAGCCAATACGTCGCCTACTTGTAAATTTGCAGCCATATAAATTACTAAAACTCCTCTGCAAAGCGTGCCAATAGACTAGAAACTAAAGCTCATTCATATACACGCGTTCTACCAAACGGCGCCTTTCCACATATTGAGGATGGGTATCAAAACCTGTAGAACGTCGTCCTTGAGCCTTTTCCACTAAACCAAGAAACCAGAATCCTTCTTCAAAATCTTGCACACGCAAACCAATAGATTTACCCAATTTAGCGGCATAGATATCAGCTTCACACTCTTGATCGGGAGTTAATTTGGCTGTTAAAAAGCGACGGACTTCTGAATTGGCTTCTCCAGGAGTCATAAGTTCATCGAGGCGTTTTTTCAAAGATACGGTTTTAGTTAAGCGAGCTTGGCTGTGTCCCAAAAGACAATGGCTAATTTCATGGCACAACACCGGAGCTAACAATCTTTCAAAATTGCGCGTAGCCTCCCGATCTGACAAACTTGAATCATAACCATGAGGCAAAGGAATATGAGCAGGATTGGCCCACTTTATGCCATCTCTATCTATAGAGTGAAAAGACATGGCCTCCCACTTCAATCCCGATTTATTGCCAAAATAATTTTCACTTAAAGAAAAAGGTAAATAGGGATTGGCTATATTGGCGTTGGGTCTATGTAACAAACCGTGAGAAATATCAGTAAATTTTGAAATCATACCGCGCTTAGAAGACAGACCGCTTACTTTTGTTGTATATACGGCTAAAGCTTGTTCATAAGCATTGTCATAGCTGCCACAATAGGCTTTGTATTGGGCTACGCGGTACAAAGTATCGAGCATAAAGCTATCAAGCAAAACAATGCGGTAAGAAGCAAAACTGTTATAAGACTTGTTAGCGGCAAAAGAGCCTATTACTAAACGTTTGTCGGTAGGAGCGTATTGTCCAAGCGTATTTGAAGTATATCTATTGCCTTGATAGGGAGGCAGCTGATTTATAGCTTTTAGCTCAACATAATAAGGCAAGGAATATACTTTGGACAGATTCGGAGTCAGAGAAGCGCAAATTCGTCCTAAAGTGTTGGCATAGCGCACATCTAAAGCGTAACTTTCCAAGGCTAGAGCCAATGATTTTCTGCTACTAGTCAGCACAGCTTTTTTTATAGCCCTGGGCAGTTCTTTTTCGGGAACACCACGTAATTTTTCATAAGTAGGCAAAGAAGCTTCGGAAAATTCAAAATTGTCCCAAGCAAAACTAGCAGCCGTAAAACCTAAAACAGCAGCCAAACCGAAAAATGTGGTGATAATGCTTAGACAATGTTTCTTTAATGCTGTAAACACTTTCTGCCTGCTCCTTCTCTAGATCCGTTGCGGTAATATACATTCTACTCCAACAAGTGAAGTCCCATTCCTTTTCAATCTATCTTGTACCCGTATTGTTTCTTTCCACAATCAATTCCGCGCCTAACAGTTAAATATTCTCCGTGACCAGATTGCAAAAGCTCTACCAAGAAACGGCAAGCCTCCTCCGGTTTGATATTAGAGCCACAAGTGTAAAAATCACAAGCTGCGTAGCCACATTCCGGCCAGGTATGAATTGATAAATGAGATTCGGCGATTATCACTACTCCGCTGACTCCTCCATTACCAAAATGGTAAAAGGAAGAATCGAGAACTGTAGCTTCGGCAACTTCGGCCGCTTTAAATAAAGCTTCTCTAATAAAAGCTAAATCTCTCAATATATTTGAATTACATTCCGAAAATTCAGCAATGATATGTTGTCCTAAAGTAGCTTCGCAAGAAGCCTTTAATTCCATATTTGTTCTCCGTGAACTTAATTTGGCTCGAATCTTGTTACTTCGCTCTTATTTTTTTCTAAAGCGACAATTTTTCTCAAAACTCTAGACCCTTTTGCCAAAATTTGCAAATTTTTCTCTAAAAATTTCCCAAAATAAACAAAACAAGGAATTAGCC
>ERZ808258.668-NODE-668-length-12583-cov-6.102411_pt1 | contig 12583 bp, 12 predicted proteins | sample MGYA00521280_ERZ808258 | MGnify/ENA primary metagenome ERZ808258 (study PRJEB31516, sample SAMN03275585) | gut metagenome | biome: mammalia-associated habitat; material: feces | host: Papio cynocephalus | place: Kenya | collected 2012-07-19 ...
GACGGCTTCGTTTTCAGCCGTTTGACGGTAGCCGCATGCGCGCTTCCCGCCGGAAGCAAAGTCCACGAACCCGATCCCAGCCTTCCTACTGCGATTTTTAGGTTAAAGGACAGGACATCCATCGTCTATATTTTGCATTCCTTACGCGGATAAAAAGCGTGCGACGCGGTGACGGAAGACGTGGAACCCCGGCGGGCGAAGGACTGCCCAGGCAGAAGAGGACTGCCTCCGGACGCCTATTCTATTTCGTTATGGGAGACATGAAATTCATGCTTGACGGTTATGGATGAAAAATGATAGACTATAAGCATGGAAATGAGGCAGATCAGATATTTCGCCACGATTGCCCGCGAGGGGAACATCTCGCGCGCGGCGAAGAAGCTCGGCATCAGCCAGCCCGCGCTCTCGAAACAGCTGGGCGAACTGGAGGCCTGTCTCGGGCAGACGCTTTTCGAACGCGGCGCGCGCACGGTAAAGTTGACGGACAAGGGCGAAGTCTTCCGCAAGCGGGCGGAGGAGATCCTTTCGCTCGTGGACTGCACGGTGCGCGAGGTGTCGTGCGGCAAGTCCAAGCTTTCGGGGCGCATCACCATCGGTGCGGCGGAGACGTTCGGCTTCGCGCTCGTCGCCTCCGCCCTGCGCGATCTCAACCGAAAGAATCCCGCCGTCTCGTTCCAGATCGTCTCGGGGAACGGAGAGGATCTCGCGGAGCGCGTCCAGAAGGGGACGCTCGATCTCGCGGTGCTGATCGGTCCGGGGCGGCTCGACGGATGCGACACGCTGTCGCTTGGCGTGTACCACTCGCTCGGGCTCGTTCTGCCCAAAGACGATCCGCTCGCGAAAAAGAAAGGCATCCAGCCGAAGGATCTGCCCGGGCGTCCTCTTCTCATGCCGCGCCGGATGCGGATTTCCGCCGAGATAGCGGGCTGGGCGGGCTACGACTACGCGAAGCTGAACGTGGTCGGCACGTTCAACCTGCTCTACAACGCCGCGCACGCCGTGGCGGAGGGCGTGGGCGCGGCGGTTTCCATCGACGGGCTCGTCCCTGAAATGCTGGCAAGGCGGCTTGTGTTCCGGCCGTTCGCCCCCGAGATCTACAGCGAGGCCTATCTCGCGTGGAAGGACAATGCGGAACTCACGCCAGCCGCGGCAGAACTCGTGAGACTGCTGCGCGGGCGCGTAAAGGAGTGTGCGGACATCAATGATTTCACGAAACGGGAATCCAAAGGAAAGGAGAACGCAAAATGAACAGAAGAGACTTCATCAAACAATCGGCGACATTCGCCGCGGCAAGCGTCCTTTTGCCTGCCTGCGCCGAGAAGCCGTCCCAAACGAAAGGAGAAACCGCCATGCCGGTCAAAGTAAAGAAAGACAAGATCCTCATCGTCTATTTCTCGCGCAGCGGCAACACGCGCTATGCCGCGGAGACGTTCGCCAAAGCGTGCGGGGGCGTGCGGCTGGCCGAAATTGTGCCGGTGAAGCCGTACGCGCCCGACTACGACGACTGCTGCGACGAGGCCAAGCCCGAATGCCGCGCGGGGACGTTGCGTCCGATCCGGAAGATCGACGGGCTGGACGTCGCCGCGTACGACGTCGTGCTCGTGGGCACGCCCAACTGGTGGGGGACGATCGCGCCGCCCGTGCGCACGTGGGTGAGCGAAAACGCCGCGGTTCTGAAGACGAAGACGGTCGGGCTCTTCCAGACGCACGGCGGGGGCGGACTGCAGAACTGCGGACGCGACTTCGCCGCGCTGGTCGAGGGCGCGCACATCCTTCCGCCCAAGGCGTTCCTGGGCGCGACGATCAAGCTGGGAATCGGCCTCAAGGGCTACATCGCCGACCGTTTGGCGGTCGAAGAGTAAGGGGGCGCGGAGTTTTAACACAGAGCCACAGAGGCACGGAGGCACAGAGAATATAGCGGTTTGTACGGTCCATGATTGAAAGGAACGGATAGCGATGGACGAAAATGCAATAAGCCAGATCATTCTCGATTCCGCCATTTGCGTACACAAGGCATTGGGTGGTCCGGGGTTGCTGGAATCTGTCTACCGCGATTCGCTTGCGTACGAATTGGCAAGCAGAGGACTGAAAGTCAGTAAAGAAGTTGCCGTCCCCGTGATGTACAAGGGCATAGCCGTAGGCGAACCCTTGCGAATGGACATCTTGGTTGAAGATTGCGTTGTAATCGAATGCAAGGCAACCGAGAAAGACAATCCCGTGTTTGCTTCTCAACTCCTGACCTATCTGAGGCTTCAAAACCGGCATCTTGGCCTGCTCATCAATTTTGGGAAGGCGAGAATAGTAGACGGTTTCCGACGCATCATCAACGGATACAGAGCTACCGAGGCGGCGAACGCACGGGATCAGCATCCCTCTCTGTGACTCTGAGTCTTTGTGTCTCTGTGTTAAAAACAAGCTAAACAGAAACGGCGAAAGGCATGACATGAAACGACTTCTTTTTACAATCACACTGCTCATCGGAGGAACGGTCATGGCGTTGACGGAAAAGGAACGGACGCTCTGCGACGTCGCGGCCTGCACGGCGCGCGGCGATCTGCAGGGACTCGAAGGTGCGTATGCGATGGCGTACGGATCCGGATGGACGACGAAGGAACTGAAGGATGCCGCAACGCAGCTCTACGCCTACTGCGGATTCCCGAGGGCACTCAACGCGCTTGGCGTTCTCTACAAGGTCGCACCTGACGCGGACAAGGGCAAGGCGGACTACAATCCGTCTCGGCCCGGCGGCGATTCGCTCGCGCGCGGCACGGCGAACCAGACGAAGCTCTGCGGGCGCGAGGTCGCCGGGCCGTTCTTCGACTGGTGTCCCGCGATCAGTGATTACCTGCGCGCACATCTCTTCGGCGACATCTTCGGACGCGATGCGCTCGACTGGCGGACGCGCGAAATCGCGACGGTCGCCGCGCTCGCGGCGATCGGGAACGTGAAGCCGCAGCTCGACGCGCACATTGGCATCGCGAAGCACAACGGCGTGACGGACGCGGAGATTTCGGAGATTCTCGCGACCGTCTGCACGGAGGATACGGTGAGCCCTTTTCGAGCGGGGACGCCCAACACGCGCTACCGGCAGTACTTCAGCGGACGCAGTTGGCTCGCCGCGCTCACGAAGAATGAAAAGGAAACAGACGTACCGATCCACAACGTCACCTTCGAGCCGGGCTGCCGCAACAACTGGCATGCGCATACGGGCGGACAGATTCTCGTCTGCGTTGGCGGCGAGGGCTGGTACCAGGCGCGCGGCGAAAAGGCCGTGAAGATGGTGCCGGGTTCGGTCATCGAGATTCCGGCGAACGTCGAGCACTGGCACGGCGCGGGACCGAAGACGTGGTTCAGCCACCTCGCCGTCGAGTGCCATCCCGACACGAACAAGAACACGTGGCTCGAACCCGTCTCCGACGCGGACTACGCCGAGGCGACAAAGGAGTAAGGTCGCGAATCGGACACGAAAGGTTGGCGGCATGGGCGAGACGATGCAGAAACAGACGATGAAGCGGCTGAAGGGGTTTGACTACCGCCTCCCGTTCTTCTACATGGTCACGCTCAAGCGACTGAAGGGGCTTCGGCCGTTTTGCGAAATCTGCCGTGACAATCCGCCGCCGGAGGATGCGCAGGGCCGTGCGCGCTATCTCGTCGCGAACGATCTCACGGAGGCGTTTGCAAGCGTCATTCGCGCGTTCCACACGCATTGGCGGGGGCTGTGGCCGATCGAGACGTTCATTGTCATGCCCGATCATCTTCATCTGCTCATCCGCATCAGGGATACGGGCGACCAGCTTGTGCTGGGCAAGTACGTCTATCAGCTGATGAAGACCCTCTCGGCGGTCTATTGGGAGACGGTGGGGGGAATGGCCGACAGGGCGGCCATTGACAGAACACGGATTCCCCCTCCTCCTCATCAGAGTGTTGTGTTGCCCGCCCCGTCGGGCGACAAGCCCACCCCCGCCCCGTCGGGCAACAAGCCTTTGCCCGTCTTCGCGCGCGATTGGCACGACTGGATTGTGAAGAAGGACGGGCAGCTCGCCGCGTTCACGCGCTATATCCGCGAGAACCCCCAGCGCGCCTGGCTGCGGCAGCAGAACCGCCGCTATTTTGGGCAGGTGACGAAAGCCCGTTTCCTTGGGCGCGACTGGTTCGCCTACGGAAACCTCGCGATTCTCGACCTGCCCGTTCTGAAGGCGATCAAGGGCCACCGGACGGCGAAACCCGATTCGCCCGAATGGAAGGCCCTGATAGACGAATGCATGCGAATCGGACCGGGCGGAGCCGGTGTCGGAACCTTCATGAGCCCGCTTGAAAAGGCGTGCGGCAACGCCCTCGCGGCGGCTGGCGGAAAGTGGGTCGTTCTTTCGCCCGAAGGATTTCACGAACGCTGGCATCCGGGACGTCGGTACGAGCGGTTCTGTGCGGAAGGGCGCATGCTCTTCCTTTCCCTCTACCCCGTCTTGAATCGCATGCCGACGAAGAAGGAACTCTACCGGCGGTGTCACGAGATGGGCGATCTTGCCGTAGCGGGATTGTCCGAACCGAAAGAACAAGGCACGTCGCATCAACTGCGGAGAACGGAAAATGAATGAAACAGCACCCAAGTGGAAAGTCCGGGCGTCGAAGCGCATCCTCGCGAAGCCGTGGCTGACGGTGCGGCAGGATGCCGTCGAACTGCCCAACGGACACGTCATCCCCGAATACTTCGTCTTCGAGTGCCCGGACTGGGTGAACGTCATCCCCGTGACGGAGGACGGGCGCATCGTCCTCGTGCGCCAGTACCGGCACGGCATCGGCCGCGTCTGCTGGGAGATTCCCGCCGGAGTGGTCGAGAAGACGGATGCCTCGCCCCTCGCGGGAGCCCGGCGCGAACTGCTGGAGGAGACGGGTTTCTCCGGCGGCGTCTGGGAGGAACTGATGCAGGCGAGCGCCGATCTGGCGGCATTCACCAACCTGACGCACTGCTACGTCGCGCGCGGCGTCCGGGCGACGGACGTTCCGCACCTCGATGCGGGCGAAGACCTTGCGTGGAGCCTGCACACGCTGGACGAGGTCTACGCCTTGCTCGAACACGGCGCATTCGTGCAGTCCCTCATGGCCGCCCCGCTTTGGAAATTCTTTTCACAATGCTCTCTCGGCAACAAACGGGAAGGAGAATGCGAATGACCTCACACTATGCGATGGACGGGAAGAAGGTTTCGCTTCTGGGCTACGGGGCGATGCGCATGGCGACGGTCGACGGCAAGCATGCGACGAGTTGGGCGCAGGGGTACTCCGCTTCGGCGATCGACCAGGATCTTCTGAACCGCCAGATCAAAATGCTCCTGGACGGCGGCGTCAACTATTTCGACACGTCGCCCGCCTATTGCCGCGGCGAATCGGAGGCCGCGCTGGGCAAGGCCCTGAAGGCGAGCGGCTACGACCGCAAGGACTACATCCTCGCGACCAAACTCTCGAACTTCGCCCCGCGGCAGTATCCGCTCGCGGAATGCAAGAAGATGTTCGCCGACTCGCTCAAGTTCCTGCAGACGGACTACATCGACAACTACCTTCTGCATTCCATCGGCAACGGCAAGGACTTCTCGACGTTTTCGAAGCGCTACCTGGAGAACGGCGCCTTGGACTGGTGCGCCGACCTGCGCGCGCAGGGGAAGATCCGCCATCTCGGGTTTTCCTACCACGGCGACCCGAAGGCGTTCGAGTGGTGCATTGCGCATCACGGCACGTACAAGTGGGATTTCGCGCAGATCCAGATGAACTACGTCGACTGGCGGCACGCGAAGGAGGTGAATGCGCGCAACCTCGACGCCGAATACCTGTACCGGACTCTGGCGAAGCTGGACATCCCCGTCGTCATCATGGAGCCGCTGCTGGGCGGACGCCTCGCGCGCTACAACTACGCGCTGGCGCACGAGCTGACGCCGCTCGACCCCGAGGCGACGCTCGCGAAGTGGGCGTTTCGTTTCTGCGGCAGTTTCCCGAAGGTCTTGACGGTCCTCTCGGGCATGACGCGGACGGAACACATCGAGGAGAACCTCGCGACGTTCTCCCCGCTCAAGCCGTGCGACGCGAACGAATTCGCCGCGCTCGAACGCGCCGCGCGGCGCATGCTTTCGCTCAACACGATACCCTGCAACAGCTGCAACTACTGCATGCCGTGTCCGTACGGACTGGACATCGTGGCCATCCTGCAGTTCCGCAACAACTTCCTCGTCGCGCAGACGCAACCTTCCGCGAAGGACGTCCTGAAGGCGTACCGCAAGGCCATTCCCGAGGAACTGCGCCGCGCGGACCACTGCACGGGGTGCGGACGCTGTTCGCCGCATTGTCCCCAGTCCATCGACATTCCGCGCGAAATCGCCGCGATCGACGAATGGATCGATTCGCTCGAAGACGACGTGGCCGCGAAGGGATGAGCGTTCGGGTGAACGGAACACGAAAGGAGAAAAACGATGAACTTCAGAGAGATGAGACGCGCGAAGCAGGCTCTCGCCCGGGAAGAAAGCCTGGCGGTTCTGAAATCCGCAAAGCGCGGCGTGCTGTCCATGACGGGCGACGGGGGGTATCCCTACGGCATCTACATGAATCCCTTGTACAGCGAGGAGGATGGAAAGATCTATTTCCACGGTTCGCGCGTCGGGCACAAGATCGAATCGCTGAAAAGGGATCCCCGGGCGTCGTTCACCGTGATCGACGAGGGCGTGAAGGACGAGGGCGGATGGGCCTACACATTCCGGAGCGTCGTCGTTTTCGGGCATGTGGAGTTCGTAGAGGACCCGGAAGCGGCCATTCGCATCTGCCGCGCCCTCGCGCGGCGGTTTAATCCGAATGCGGCGGACATAGAGGACGAAATCCGCCGCGGGGGGGCGTTCGTCCAAGTGTTCACCCTGGTCCCCGAACACATGACGGGCAAGCGCGTGCACGAAGCCTAGCGGAGAGCACGGGAAAGGAGACAAAGGCATGAAAACACAGGCGAAAACATGGTGGACGGCAATCGCGTTGCGTCTTCTGGCGCTCGCGGCGCTTGCCGTCACGTGCGGCGCGTTCTACGGACTGCCCACGGCGAAGGCGCTGCGCATCCAGCCCGCGCCGACGCTCGTGTTTCTGGCGGTTCTGCTGTCCGCGGCGGTCGTCGGTCGGTTCTTCTGCGCGTGGCTGTGTCCGCTGGGGGTTCTGCAGAGCGTCTGCAATGCGCTCACGCACCCCAAAACGCACATCCGCCGCGTCTGCACGCGCCTGCCCGAAACGAAGAGGCAGCGTATCGTGCGGTGGAGCGTTTTCGCGCTCGCGGTCGTACTGATCGCAACCGGATTCGGCGGAATCGGCTGGGCGCTGACGCCGTATTCGCTCATGGGCAAGGCGCTGATCGGTTTCGGACCCGGGCTCGCCCTGGCGGCGGGCGTGCTGGTTCTCGCCGCGGCCACTTCGGGGCGCATCTGGTGCAACTGGGTCTGCCCGGCGGGGACGCTCTTCGACGTGCTCGCGCGGAAGGCGCGGTTTCCGAACAGGATCAACATGAAGGATGGCTGCGTAAACTGCCGAAAGTGTTTCGCCGCGCAAGCGCCGTCCGCGAAGCCGACGACGGACGGGAAGGGTGGCGCAAACGTGACGCGGCGCGAGACGCTTTCGGGGATCGGGCTCTTCGCAGCGGCGGAACTCGCGGAAAAGACGGTGGACGGCGGCTATGCGCCCGTTTCCCTCCCGGGCGTGCCGAAGCGTCCGGCGGAAGTCCTGCCGCCCGGATCCGTGGAGCGTCCGCTTTTCAACCGTCTGTGCGTGGGTTGCGGGGCGTGCGTCGCGGCGTGTCCCGGGAAGTGCCTCGCGCCGTCGACGTCCCTGCGAACCTTCGGACAGCCGCAGATGGACTTCCGGCGCGGACATTGCCGACTCGCCTGTCCGCAAAGATGCGCCGCGGCGTGTCCGGCGGGCGCGCTGCGCGTCTTGGAGGGCGTCCCCCGGCGCGACATCCACATGGGCCACGCCATCTGGAAGAAGGATCGCTGCCTGCGCGAGACGGAAGGCGTGCCTTGCACCGCCTGTTCGCGCAAGTGCCCGGTCAAGGCGATCGCGCTCGTGGACGGCTTCCCGGTCGTCGACAAGGACCGCTGCATCGGCTGCGGCGCCTGCGAGCATGTCTGCCCGGCGCGTCCTTTGCCTGCCATCTTCGTGAAGGGGTTCGACCGGCAGCGGATCGTCCGGCCCATGGGAACGGAGGACCTCATCGCCGAAATGGCGACTTTGATTCGCCGCGGCGAGGCGTCCGCCGTGGTGGCCCGGAACGGGGCCATCAGCACGCGTGAAAGCGGGCACGGCGTCCAGCCGCTCCTCGGCCTGCTCGCCGCGGACAAACTGCGCGGGGCGCTTGTCGTGGACAAGGTGATCGGACGCGCCGCGGCGGCCATCTGCATCGTGGGCGGCGTACGGCAGGTCCACGGACTTCTCATGGGCGAAGAGGCGAAGCGTTTCCTCGCCGCGCATGGCGTGCCGGCGACCGCCGACCGGGTCGTCCCCAAGATCTTGAACCGGGACCTCTCCGCCTCATGCCCCCTCGAGGCGCGTGTGGCGGACGAGACCGATCCCCAAAAGATGGTGGAGGCGCTTCGGCGGTTTCTCTCGCGAGGCGGAATCCCCGACAAGTAAACACAGGAACAACTAGTAAACACAGGAACAAACCAACAAAGGAACCAAGATATGCACGTGAACCGAATTCTCGCATGCGCGTTGATAGCCGGCGGCACGGCAGGCTGCTGCCTGCTGCCCCAGGACACCCTGCCGCCAGACATAGGGGAGACCGCCGTCGTCGTGGCGGAAGGCCACAGCCTCAAGGAGACGGTGATATTCGCCGCGACCCGCCGCAGGTGGATGCCGCAGGAAATCGACGGCACGACCGTCCGCTGCACGCTCGTACAGCGCGGCCATAAAGTCGTTGTCGACTTCCGCCTGCTGGACGACCGCCACTACGCCATCCATATGGTGGAAAGCAACATCCCGGCGCGCAAGGTCTCGCAATGGGTCGCCAACCTGCAGCGCGACATCGCCCGGTACGCCGTGCGTTGACCCCGTTGGGCGCCCCCTCAAATGAAAGGAACGGATCCATGACAAAGAAGAAAGTACTGATCATCTCGTCCTCCTTGCGTCCGAATTCGAATTCGCACGCACTCTGCGAGGAAGTCGCCAAGGGCGTCGAAGCCGCCGGAGGCGAAGCGCAACTCGTGCGCCTGCTCGGGAAGAAAATCAACTTCTGCACGGGCTGCTACGCCTGCCGGCCGTCGCACCGCTGCGTCCAGCAGGACGACGCGAACGCCATCTGCCGCGCGATCTGCGAGGCGGACGCGGTCGTTTTCGGCACGCCGGTCTACTATTTCACGATCTGCGCCCAGCTGAAGGCGGTTCTGGACCGCTCGGTGCAGTTCTGGCCCGAACCGAAGGGCAAGCCCTACTACGTCGTCGCGACCATGGCGGAGAACGCCTCCTTCGCGCATGTGCTCTCGGCGATCCAGGGCTACATGGACTGCTTTGACGGCGCGCGAATCGCCGGCAGCGTCCTCGCGACGGAAGTCTACGAGCCGGGTGCGGTGAAGTCCACGAAGTTCATGCAGGAGGCGTTCGCCCTCGGCAAGGCCATCATGCAGGAGGTCTCCAAATGAAAGCTTTGCTCGTAAACGGCAGTCCGCATGCGGCGGGCAACACGTTCCGTGCGCTCGAAGAGGTCGCCGCGGCGCTTCAAGCCGGGGACGTGGAGACCGAAATCCTCCAGCTGGGCGTGAAGCCCGTGCGCGGCTGCATCGCCTGCGGACGGTGTTCGGAGCTCGGCCGCTGCGCTTTCGCGGACGACGTCGCCAACACGATCCTCGAGAAGGCCCTCGCGGCGGATGCGTTGGTCCTGGCTTCGCCCGTCTACTATGCCCAGCCGAACGGGGCGCTTCTGGCGGTGATGCAGCGCGTGTGCTACGCCGCGGCGGGACGTATGCGCGGCAAACCGGCCGCGTCCGTCGCCGTCTGCCGGAGGGGTGGCGCGAGCGCGGCATTCCAGTCGCTCAATATGTTCTTCGGCATTCTCGGCATGCCGGTCGCCGGTTCCCAGTACTGGAACATCGCCTACGGCTGCGCCCCCGGCGAAGTCGCGCAGGACGCGGAAGGGCTGCAGACGATGCGCCTTCTCGGCCGCAATCTCGCCTGGATGGCGAAGAATCTCAAATCGGGCGTTCCGGCCCCCGAACAGCCCTGGCTGATGACGAATTTCATTCGCTAAACCACAAAGGAACTAAACCACACAGGAAAGGAAATCATCCATGTTTGACTTGATGTCCATCAAGGGTCCCGCCGACGTGAAAGCCGTGCCGGCGGACAAGGTGAACGAGCTCTGCGACGCCATGCGCCAGGCGCTCATCTTGCGCGCCTCGCGCCATACCGGGCATGTCGGGCCGAATCTCGGCTTCGTCGAGGCGGCCGTCGCTCTGCACCGCGTCTTCAATTCGCCGACGGACAAAATCGTCTTCGACGTCTCGCACCAGTGCTATCCGCACAAGATGCTGACCGGGCGCATGCGGGCGTACGTCGACCCCGCCCACTACAACGACGTGTCGGGGTATACGGAACCGGGCGAATCGCCCCACGACCATTTCGTCGTCGGCCATACCTCCACCAGCGTCTCGCTGGCGACGGGACTGGCCAAGGCGCGCGACCTGCGCGGCGAAAAGTTCAACGTCGTGGCCGTCATCGGCGACGGTTCGCTTTCGGGCGGCGAGGCGTTCGAAGGCCTGGACAACGCCGCGGAGCAGGGGACGAACCTGATCGTCGTCTTCAACGACAACCAGATGTCCATCGCCGAACCCCACGGCGGACTCTACAAATCGCTGACGCGGTTGCGCGAGACGAACGGTGCCGACCCCTGCAACTATTTCAAGGCCATGGGCTTCGACTACCTCTATGTCGCGCACGGAAACGACGAAGCGGCCGTCGAGGCGGCGTTCCGCCAGGTGAAGGATGCGCCGCGGCCCGTCGTCGTGCATCTCAACACCGAAAAGGGCCACGGCTGGAAGCCCGCGGTGGAGGACAAGGAAGCCTGGCACTGGGGCGTCGCCCCCTTCGACCCGGTGACGGGCAAGTCGCTCCTGCCTCCGCCGGCGGACCCGGGCTGGATCGGCAGCCGCTTCGCGGACCATATGCTCGCGAAAATGGCGGCGGATCCGACGGTCGTCGTCGTGACCGCGGCGGTTCCCGCCATGCTCGGCTTCACGCCCGAGAACCGCCGCAAGGCCGGCAAGCAGTTCGTGGACGTGGGCATCTGCGAGGAACACGCGGTCGCCTTCGCGAGCGCACTCGCCAAGGGCGGCGCGAAACCCGTCCTCAGCCTGGCCTCGACCTTCATCCAGCGCACGTACGACCAGTTGAGCCAGGACCTCTGCATCAACGACAACCCGGCGACGATCGTCGTCACGACGGGCGGACTGTCCACCATGAACGATGTTACGCACCTGTGCTGGTTCGATATTCCGCTTTTGTCGAACATCCCGAACCTCGTCTACCTGTGCCCGACGAGCGAAAAGGAGTTTTTCGCGATGCTGGACTGGTCCATCGGGCATAAAACGCACCCGGTCGCCATCCGGGAGCCGTCCAACGGCGTGCGCACGAACGACGTCGAGATCCTGACGGACTACTCCGGGCCCGTTCGCTACAACGTCACGCGCCGCGGGAAGGACGTCGCGATTCTTGGCCTTGGCACCTACTATGCGCTCGGGACGGAGCTTGCGGACGCCCTCGCGGCGAAGGGGATTGCCGCCACGCTCGTCAACCCGCGCACGGCGACGGAGCTCGACACCGCGGCGTTGGAGGCGCTCAAGGCGGACCACCGCCTGGTCGTCACTTTGGAGGACGGCGCCGTGGACGGCGGTTTCGGCGAGAAGATCGCCCGCTATTACGGCACGAGCGGCATGAAGGTGCTCGTCCGCGGCGCGGCGAAGAAGTTCGCCGACCGCTATGACGTGGAGTCCTTCCTCGCGGCCAATGGACTTGCGGTTCCCGAACTTGTGAAGGCTGTGTGCGCGATTGCGTGATGCAAGAGGGCGGTGCGCGCAGAGAGGGAAGGCCGTGGGACGACCAGGACGGACGGGACGCCCGCGACGCGTCCCGCCAATCCTGTAAATCCTGTCAATCCTGTCTAAAACTCGCGTCTACACGACGGTGGGGCCCAACCCACCCAATGGTAGGGGCCGCAGTCCCCTGCGGCCCGCCGCGCCTAGCCGACGGTGGCGCCGACGCCCGATCCGAAGATCGAGCAGCCGGAGAACAGACCGCCCGCGGCGCCCGCCACGAACGGCCAGACGGCCTTCAGCGCGGCTTTCAGCATGCCGCGCCAATCGATTGTCCATTTCATTTCGTTTCCTTTCCTTTCGTTGTCGTTTGTTGTCGTTGTTTCGAATATCTCACGCAGAGACGCAGAGAACGCAGAGGGGAGGGTGAAATATCTCACGCAGAGAGCGCAGAGAACACAGAGGGTGTTGTTTCTCTGCGTTCTCCGCGTATCTCTGCGTGCGAAATTCCCCCACTCTACATTTTCTACACGGTTGAAACCGATAGG
>ERZ808258.669-NODE-669-length-12578-cov-2.939950_pt1 | contig 12578 bp, 11 predicted proteins | sample MGYA00521280_ERZ808258 | MGnify/ENA primary metagenome ERZ808258 (study PRJEB31516, sample SAMN03275585) | gut metagenome | biome: mammalia-associated habitat; material: feces | host: Papio cynocephalus | place: Kenya | collected 2012-07-19 ...
GCGGCGGTTCCGTGCGTATCCATCGCGCCGACGTACAAAGCAAAGTTTTCTCGGCCTTAAGAATCGGACCGGAAGAAGCGCGTCTAAAATTCGGATTCCTGCTCGATGCCCTGCAGTACGGAGCTCCTCCTCACGGAGGCATTGCTTTCGGCCTGGACCGTATCGTGACGATGATGACCGGAGCTCCCTCCATCCGTGACGTAATTGCTTTCCCGAAGACACAACGTGCACAATGTCTACTGACCGGTGCACCGAGTCCTGTGGATGAAAAGCAGTTACGTGAGCTGCACATCCGTTTGCGTAAAGAACCGAAGGCATAAACCAACGGAAATTCGCACAGAAAGCCGCGGGTTTTCCCGCGGTTTTTTAGTCATGACAGCGCATCTTTGTAACCTGTGTCCACGCCGATGTAATACAGACCGAGACACTCCGGACGGGTTTAAACGCGCCCTGTGTCGGAGCCCTTGGGCTCCGAAAGTGGCCCTTGTAAGCCTACATGCCTGGGAAGAACCTTGTCTGAGCGGAAAAAACGGAGCTGGGACCGTCTTTTTCTCACACTGCACAATGCGGTGTTGCTTTTGCCAAAACTACCCGATTAGTCACGAAGGCAAGGGACTTACCGTCAGCCCCGAGCGCCTGCGCGACATTTTCCTTGAGCAACAGGACCGCAAAGCCTCTTGTCTGGAACTTGTTACGCCGTCGCACTACGCCGAAAGTCTTGTTTTTGCTCTGAAAGAAGCAAAAAAAGCCGGTCTAACCATTCCGGTTGTCTACAACACCAATGCCTATGACCTACCAGAAACATTACGACGCTTCGACGGGCTTGTGGATATTTTCATGCCCGATCTTAAATACTTTGATTCTCGGTACGGCGCTCGCTATTCAGGCGTTCCCGATTACTTTGACATCGCTCGCTTAGCCATACAAACGATTTTGATCTGGTTGGTCCGGTTCAAAAAAATATCTCCGGCCTCATGACTCGCGGTGTTCTTATTCGGCATCTCGTACTTCCGTGGTTGTGGCGCGACAGTTGTCGGTGTTTAGACTGGATATACGGGACTTTCGGCGATGCCGTTGTCGTTTCCATTATGAATCAGTACATGCCGCTATTTAAGGCAACTCGGCATCCGGAAATCAACCGCCCCCTGACAACCCTGGAATACCAACGTGTCCTCAAACACGCCGAAAAGCTCGGCATGTCCAACGTATATGTTCAGGTCGGAAAAACAAATTCTGATATATTCATTCCGATTTTTGACGGAAGTCATGTTTTGACATCACACGAAAACTGACGTCACCACGCATACGATATAGACTTATCGGGCACGATTGAGGAACTCCCTATGGCGCTTGTCACTCTCAAACAGCACAAAGCAGTCGCAGCGCGGCTACGAGCCGAGCGCGAACGGTTGGGCTTTACAGAAAAGCAAATCGCCCAATTAATTGGAATTCCTATCGAGCAATACCAGAAGGTCGAGGACGGTCAAGTCGATCCGGGTCTGTTTTGTATGGCACGTCTTACAGCTTGCGGATTTGATGCCAATTACATCATCACGAATGAACGATTAAGACCTTTACAGGAAGAAAGTGATTTGCTACGTCGCTTTCGAGAGCTTTCCAACAAAGGAAAAAGTTCCATCTTCATGACACTCGATGCTTTGGAACGTTTAGCGCCGAATCTGCAATCGAATATTCGGAAAAACATTCGGTCCAATCTTGATGCAATCAGAGGAAAATTCAAGATCGACTAACCGAGGCAATCGCCATGGCGTTTGGTTTTCATTTCAAGATTCCGAAATTACACATCCGAGAGCGTCTGTCATCTTTACGAGCAAAAGGAACCTCTTTCTTAGGTGCTCCGTTTCGCAGACTCCGTTTGCGACAAAACAAAGATTCCTTCGTGCAAAGCAATTACGCCGAGAGTCGCTTCGGACAGTTTATTCACACAATCGGACGCGTTGTACGCCGCATCACTCAGGTTCTTTTCGTTTTTGTCTGCCTAAGTATCGTAGCTATAGGAATCGGTGTCGGAGCACTCTACTATTTTGTGACGCCGCAAACAGCTCAGGAGACATTAACTCGCTTTGCGCGTCATGCCCTTGACGCGCAAGTGACACTTTCCGGCCCGATAACATTAAAGCGACTCCCCGACCTTGTTATTGAGTTTCCGAAACTACAACTGACTCGTCTAGATGATGACTCTGTCCTAGCCGACATTGATTCAATCCGAGCCCGCATCTCCCTTTGGAGTCTGCCTTTGGGGGTCGTACGCGTGCAGGACATGATAATTCGCGGGCTAAAGACCTGTCTTAACCAGAACTCCCTTGTCCGGACAACAAATTTCCAAGACGCCTTCGGTTCGGTTACGTTTCCGGAAGGGTTACTCATTAAAAATGTCCGTTTGCAAAACACTTCGGTACAAGTTTTTACGACAGATACCGATCCCCCGATTATTTTCGATCAACTGGCACTATCGCTCGGGAGCATTTCACCGGAAATGGAATCTCCTGTAGAAGCGAGCTTTCACGTCAGTCAAGCTCTAGGCGGGCAAACAGCCGCCGAACCGATCGGGACACTTAGTCTAAAGGCCTCACTGCAGTTTTCCGCCTCCGAAAGTTGCCTGACACTCAGAGACTTTACGGCCAGCGGATCTCTGGTCGGCAACACGGGCGAGCACATCGTTCTTGCTTCGGCAAAACGCCTGCGCTTGACACCCTCACAAGCAAGCGGTCTGGCGGTACGCACCTCCGTTTGCGCCTCCGACAAAACGCGTGGTGAAGTGACGTTGGAACTCGCAGACTTTCTGATTGACGACACACGACTTGCAACGCCGGAGATCAAACTTTCCTACCGAAAGGCCTTGGAAAGCACCCAAGCAGATTTCACGGTTTCAGCCGGCCTTAACATCAACCGAGAAACGCACGCAGTCGATGTAACCAACATTTCAGGCTCGGCCGATGCACAAGGATTCGGCGCATCCTCTTTACCCATAACAGCCACCGTAAAAGGTAAAGCCTCGGGAAATACCGATGAGGAGAGCCTCGTTTTAGATTTGGTCGGTTCCGTCGGATCCTCGTCATTTGCTTATGAAGGGACGGCTACGTGGGATGACTTTCCCCACCTGAACGGTACGATTCGCATAGACGGAATAGAGCTTGAGAACTTACCGGAAATCTCGGATGCCTCGTGGTTGCATTCGATGGGCTTTTCCGGTGAGATTCGAGTCGGAAAACTGCGTTATGCCGCGTTAACGGCAGAACAGCTTTCGGCAAACCTGAAACTTACCGATGGCGTGCTTCACGTCACGGATGCCGTTTTCACTTTAGCCGGCGGTCGCATCGAAAGCGTTGCACAACTGAACGATGACGCCCAATGGTCGTGGGAGGGAACAAGCGAGGCCTGTTCCGTAGAAAGTCTTTTTGTCAACGACACAAACCCGGCTCCGCTCACAGGAACAATGACAGGACACATGAGACTTTCCGGACACGGAACCGACCCGAATGCTCTTACCGGGTCCGGCAAAGCGCGGATTTTTCGAGGGCAGATTCGCGGTATTGAGATTGCGCCGGACCATACCCGAACACCAAAAGGTCCTCATGAAATTTTGGCCACGGATTTTGATGAAATGACGTGTGATTTGTTTGTTTCCGGCACAACGCTTTCCGTTTCCGATCTTGTAGTACGCAATGCGTCAAGCCGTCTCACCGGTACCTTGACCGTTCAACTCGCAGAAAAAACGCTTTCCGGTTCTGCTCAAGTCCTCACAGTCCCGGGAACACAACACGCGCCGGGAATTCTGACGGTCAACATGACCGGCCCGATAACAAATCCGACTTGGGCAATTCAGTCACCCGAACAAGGTGCTGAGGGGGCAAAAAACCCGAAAAGCGAAAGCCTCATAAAACGCCTTCGCCTGTGGAAAAATATCCGAGATTTCTTTTCGTTTTAGGACCGCCGTGAGACTTCATCAACAATCACGGCGTCCTCCACTTCCGTTACGCGTTTAATACCGACGCGCGCGCGTTTGCCTTGCGGCGTTTGACGCTCTCGGGAATTAAAGGGTTGCTCCTTTTCGCTCTCGCGTTCGACTTGCTCCTCAAATTCCTGAGCCTGCTTCATTTGCGCATCGAGATCTTCCTGCATCCGTTTAAGCGGATCCCCATGGCGCCAACGCCAGTAAATTCCATAAAGCGAAAGTCCGACAACCACTGCCAGAAAGACTAGAAACAGACCGCCGATAATCGGCAACAGAAGAATGCCGAGAAAAATAATAACGGCGATAACTGCGATTGTTACAAGCGGATTGATTCCGCGACCGTTGATAAATATCATTTTTCAAACCTGCTCGACCGCTCCGGTCATAAGGAAAAAATTGTCCCGAACGTTTGTGTGGATTGTAGCGATGAATATTCTTTCAATGTGTAAGCAATGTTGTGCAATTTATGGGAAAATTGCGCCCCATGTCTGAGATTTCGAGAAAAAACATGCCGAATTGCCTCCCTGACGTTCAGAGTCTTGAAGACGAACGTCACATCGACATTGATCGTGTCGGTATCAAGGGGCTTACCTTCCCGATGCGCGTTGCCTGCGAAAACGGCACGCAACCGACTGTAGCCCAGGTCTGTATGTGTGTGGCTTTGGGCGCCGAACATCGCGGCACCCATATGTCGCGTTACGTATCTTTGCTCTCTGAAAACAAAGAGGCGCTAAGCGTCACGATGATTCGACATCTTTTGGAAAAGATGCTCGCTCTTTTGGACTCGGAAAGCGGCTATATAACCATTCGTTGCCCGTTCTTTATCAACAAAAAAAGTCCCGTCTCCGGCCTTCGCTCCCTGATGAACTACCAAATCGGCTTTACGGCGGAAAAGAAAAACGGCCAAACACGCATTGTTCAGGAGATTCAGGCCCCAGTCACGAGCCTTTGCCCTTGCAGTAAAGAAATCAGCCGGTACGGCGCCCATAATCAGCGCTCGCACATCACCATTGCCGCCGAAATTGACGGAAACCTTTCCTTAGAAGAACAAATTCGTATTGCCGAGTCGGGAGCCTCCTGCGAACTGTGGAGCCGTCTGAAGCGTAGCGACGAAAAATTCGTCACCGAATACGCCTATGAGCACCCCAAGTTCGTTGAAGATGCCGTGCGTGATGTTGCAGGAAAACTCAATGCGGACAAGCGCATTTTGGCGTACCGTGTTGAAGTTGAAAACTTCGAATCCATTCACAATCACTCTGCATACGCCATGCTCGAGCGCGACAAACGTCGACGTTCCTAAAAAGCAAAGGCAAATCCGTGGTTATTCCAAAAAAAGCCGGAACCTTGAGGCCGGCTTTTTCGCCTGGCACGAAATTGCTGCTTATGCGACATTGTTGCGATTTTCCGCAGTTTGCTACAGTTACGGGTTACGGAATTTCCTTTTGGCCTATCCCTCGCATATTTAATTAACCATGATTGAAAACGAAAAACTTGTCCGATTCATTACGAAAGCTCTTAATGCCATCGGCATTACAAACGTCACGCCTCGCGTAGAAAAACCCAAAGATCTTTCGCACGGGGATTTAGCTTGTACGGTTGCCATGCAATGCGCTCGGACATTAGAACGCAATCCGCGCGAGATTGCCGCGTCTCTTGTGCAGACCATGAAAGAGGATCCGGAATTCTCAACCCTTTTGAGCGACGTACAGATTGCCGGCCCCGGGTTTATTAATTTTCGCTTGAATGCAGGGTCCAAGTTTGCCGTAATTACCGAGATTCTGACGAAAAAAGAGTCCTACGGCACAAGTGATATATGCCGAGGAAAACGCGTTCTTTTGGAGTACGTTTCAGCCAATCCCACAGGACCCTTGCACTTAGGTCATGCTCGCCAAGGGGCACTCGGCGATGTTCTTGCACGCATCATGACCACCCAAGGTTATGGTGTGACGCGCGAGTTTTACTACAACGATGCCGGTGTTCAAATTGACAACTTAACGCTTTCGGTTCAGGCCCGAGCCAAAGAAATGCAAGGCCTTGCAAAACCTGAAGACTTTCCCGAAAACGGCTACCACGGAGACTATATTTACGACATAGCTCGCGATTATCTCAAACGCGTGACCATCACGGCACCGGATAAAACCGTCATCGAAAGTACAGGCGATATTGATGATACGCAAACCGTTCGTCGCTATGCAGTTGCCTTTTTACGCAACGAACAAGACTCGGACTTAAAAGCGCTCGGTGTGAGTTTTGATAACTTTTATCTGGAAAGTTCGCTTTACACGCAAGGCCGCGTTGAGCGGACCGTTAAGGCAATCGTCGACTCCGGTTACACCTATGAGGCTGATGGCGCTCTCTGGCTCAAAACCACCGATCCTGCATTTGCCGATTTCCACGATGACAAAGACCGTGTCATGCGAAAAAAAGACGGTCACTATACGTACTTTGTCCCTGATGTAGCCTACCATCTGACAAAATTCGAGCGCGGCTACAATCGAGCCATTAACATTCAGGGGTCGGACCATCACGGTACCGTAGCCCGCGTTAAAATCGGTTTGCAGGTAGCTGGACCTGCCTTCGGGATGTCCATTCCGAAAACTTTCCCTGAATACGTCTTGCACAAAATGCTTCTTGTCGTCAAAGACGGGCAAGAGGTCAAGATGAGTAAGCGCTCCGGCACCTATATCACGCTACGCGATATCGTCGACTGGGTCGGACGCGATGCAGCTCGCTTTTTCCTCGTGTCACGCAAATCCGATGCTGAATTTGTTTTCGACGTCAACTTAGCCTTAAGTAAGAGCGAAGAAAATCCCGTGTATTACTTACAATATGCCCACGCACGCATCTGTTCTGTACTCTCGCAAGCGAAGGAAAAAGGCTTTTCCGTCCCGACCTATGCGGAAGCGGCAAAAGCCGATTTTTCCGTTTTGAGAAGCGAGGCTGCCGGCGCTCTTGCCCGGTGTCTTTCTTCGTACGGAAATACTTTGAGCGTTGCCGCACGGGACTTAGCTCCGCACTTGGTGTGCGTGTATCTAAAAGAACTCGCAGCGGCTTTTCACGCCTTTTACAATGCCGAACGGATTCTTGTTGACGATACGCGTGAGCGTAATGCGCGACTGGCATTGCTCTTGGCCAGTCGTCAAGTGCTTGCAAACGGTCTAGCCGTCCTGGGAATCAGTACACCGGAACATATGTAAACCTTTTTGGGAAAATCCGATGAGTCAAACGCGTGCCAATTTCAATCTCAAAGCGCTTTTCTGGTCTTTCACGCTTGGAGCCGTCTTCGCCTTTGCCGTATCCGCGGGTGTAGCTCTGTGGATTACCAAAGCGCCGATTCCTTTTGTCGCCAAGGTACAACAAGGTTCAAAACTTGTGGACATAACGCTCGATGGGAAACAAGATCCAAATAAAGAGCTTTATTCCGAGGGACAAGGTGTGGAACTGAATACGGCCAAAGTCGCCACAGTCAAAGCCGGTGACGTCTCTGCTGAACAAGACAGCGCCGTCCCTGTCAAATACTGGGTTCAAGCCGGAGCTTTCAGCCAAAATGTCGATGCCGAAAGCATGCGAGCCCGAATTGCCTTTATCGGACTTGACGCACAAATCGTCTACCGTAATGAGCGCGGACAACGTCTTTACCGCGTTCGAATCGGGCCGTTTGAAACTCAGCAGCAAGCCGAAGAAATCAATCAAACTTTGGCAGATAACTCCATTAAAGGCGAGCTTTTGCGTTTAAGAGACTAATGATATGACCTCACGACGTACCCTTTTAGCCGGTGCAGCAACTCTTGGGATATCCTCGCCGACCTTTTGTCTTGCTCACGAACAAAAACCTTTTGTCGAAGGCAAAGATTTCATCCTCGTCGACCCGCCCGTTACCTACCCGGCGCGTCCGATTCTGGTACACGAATTTTTTGCCTACACCTGTCCGCATTGCTATCGGCTTGCCCCGCTGATGCATGAGTATGCCGAGTCAGTGGCTTCCGATCCGCAAGTGCAAGTCATTCCCGTTCCCGTAGCCTGGGAAGAAAGTTTCGAGCTTTTCCCGAAAATTTATTATGCCTTTGAAGCTCTCGGTCGCTTACAAGAGCTCCATATGCCGTTTTGGGAATGGATGCTTCAAGGCGAACACCCGTGGAATAGCGTTCCGGAAGCTCAAGTTGACATTGAAAAGTGGGTCGGCGAGCACGGTATCGATGCGTCACACTGGAACAATACACTCGAGAGTTTTGTCGTTCGCAACAAAGTGCGCCAAGCCACGCAAACTTGGCAACAGTACGATATCGACTCAACACCTGTTATCGGTATTGCGGGGCGTTTTATCACTGCCCCGCACATGATCGGCTCGCGACCGCGAGCCATTGATGCCGTTCGCATGCTCGTTGACCGCATCAAACGTGAGACCGCCTAAAGGAGAGTCATCATGCGCGTTTTCATTACCGGAGCTTCAAGCGGAATCGGCGCAGCACTGAGTCGGGCTTTTGCCGCCCGCGGAGATACTCTCGGTCTTGTAGCACGCAATCGGGAAAAATTGATCGCCTTTACTCAAACACTGCCCTGTAGCGAAAAGCACATTCCCTACGCAGTCGATGTAACCGACAGAGACGCACTTTTACACGCCGCAGCAGATTTCGAATCACGAGGAGAAACGGATCTCGTCATTGCCAGTGCCGGCATTTCCATCGGGGTAAAAACCGAATTTCTGGAAGACCTTGATGTTTTAGAACGCATCTATAAAACCAATGTCTTTGCTATGGCCTCAACCTTCCACGGTTTTATCGCGCCGATGAGAGCACGAGGACGCGGACAGTTTGTCGGCATCGGGTCGGTAGCTGGAATTCGAGGCCTGCCGGGAAGTGAAGCCTATTGCTCCAGCAAAGCCGCTGTGATCAGCTACCTGGAGAGCCTGCGCAACGATGTACGTCCCTACGGCATCACGGTCACGACGCTCTCGCCCGGATTTGTGAAAACACCGCTCACGGCCAAAAACCCCTACAAAATGCCGTTCCTTTTAGAACCCGATGCATTTGCGCGCATTGCCGTTCAGGCCATTGACGCGAAAGTCAGTTATAAAACCATTCCTTGGCAAATGGGCGTCCTTGCCAAGCTGATGCGCATCCTTCCGAACGGACTTTTCGATGCCTGTGTGGCTCACAGGAAACAAAAACCACGTGACAAGGACTTACATCCGAATTAATCTGCTTCAGATGCGTTTTTCTCTTGCAGAAGAATCTTATATAGGACTTCCCGCTTAAAACCCGAAATTTTGGCAGCGACCGCAGCAGCACGGCTGACTGGCATTTCGGAGGCTAACGCTCTGGCCCATCGCAGTGTCTGCCCGTCAGGCGTCTCGAAACTTCGTGAGACCTTCTCGTCAACCAGTACGACATACTCGCCTTTGGGCTCATGGGCCTTGGCCCAAGAAGCCAGATTTTCCGACTTGACCGTATAAAACGACTCGAAACGTTTGGTGATTTCCCGCGCAATGACGACACGGCGACCGGCATGAAGTTTTTCAGACAAAAGAATCAAGAGTTCACAAATACGGTGCGGCGCCTCATACAAGACAAAGGCATCTCCCCTCTGACACAGTTCAGCAACGGTCTCGCTCCGTGTTTTTTTATTCGGCTCAACGAAACCGGCAAATGTAAAGCGGTATGCATCCAGTCCAGCCGCACTCAATGCCGAAATACAAGCGCAGGCTCCCGGAACGGGAACGATACGAAAGCCGGCCTCACGCACGCTTTGAACAACACGAGCACCCGGGTCGCTTACGGCCGGAGTCCCGGCATCGGTCACAAGAGCGACCCGTTCCCCGGCTTTTAAATGCTCAATAAGCTTTTGTGCTCCGGAGCGTTCGTTATGTTCATGAACGGAGACAGAAGGTGTTGAAATTGCATACCTATCAAGCAATTTTCGCGTTTCTCGCGTATCCTCACAGGCAATCGTGTCACAGACAGACAGCGTCCACAGGGCGCGCAACGTGATGTCGGCGGCATTTCCGATGGGAAGCCCTACAATATAAAGCGTTGCACTCGGGAACGACTGTTCGTCAAGACACGCTGCCCGCATCAGTGCACTGTTTTGTAAACCATTCATTTTTTCGGATTGCATCGTGAAGCACCCCTTGTTTGTCGGTCTAGTTTTTCCTCTCATGGCAACTGTCTGCGCGAGTGTTTTTGCTCAAACACTTCCGACATCTGAGGCTGAAGTTGGGCAAAAGCCTACCGCCGAAGGCGAAACAATCGCCAAAGCTGAACCCATTAAGCTTGCCTTCATTCTTCCGAGAAAAAAATCACGGTTTGACGCCGTGACGCAGTATGCCTTAGACGGAGTCTTGGCCGCCAATTATGCCTCGCCCGATCCGGCTCATGTACTTTTAATTCGTCCCGGAGCAGATGATAACGTCGCCAACCAGCTTAAAGCAGCCGCCAATGCCGGCGCTTTAGCGGCCATCGGTCCGCTCGACCGCAATGCCATTGAGCAAATTGCCAAAATGGACTACTTACCGCTCCCTGTCATCACGCTCAATCAAGTCGAGCTTGATACGGTCGTGCCGCTTACACCGGAAGAAATCCAGGAACGGCAAATGCAAGAAGAAGCACGGAAAATGGCCGATGCTGCCGCTCGGGAACTCAATGCCACAACACTGGCGCAACAAGAAGCACTTACAGAGGAAAATTCGACATCCGAAACAACGACCTCCTCCGAATCAAGCGGCTCGATTGCCACCGACTTGAAAGTACCCGGCCTCGTTTTAGCCAAGGATATTGCACTGGAAAACGTTCGCTATGAACCGCGTCTTTTCCCTCGCGGTCTTTTGATGACAGGGCTGTCACTCGAGACCGATGCTGCTTATGTAGCCGAACTCGGCGTCAAGGCACTGCCGCGTTTAACGGAAACGGGTGAACGGCCCAAAGTATTGGTCCTTGACCAAGACAAGCCCCTGCAAAAACGCATCTCGGCGGCATTCTGCCAGAAGTTGACGGAACTCGGATTTGCTCCGGACCGTCTGACCATTGACTTGAAAGACCTTCAACGCATTACACAGTTTTTCGAGCTTGTCGTTGAAGATGACGATCCGGAAATCGAGCCGGAAGAACCGATTGATCAAGAAATTGATCCGCTAGGCTGGCGTCAGCAACAACTGCGCCAAACGCGCGAATCGGCCGAGCGCCGCGCTCAGGCCGCTCTGGCCGAGCCCCCGTATTACGCCGTCTTTATGGCCTTGGATGCTTCAACGGCTTCGCAAATTCGACCGCGTCTGCCGCTACGTACGCGCCTGTGGGGCACGTCACTTCTGTATCCGGGGAATCCTCAGACTGATTCGTCGGCCAAGGCATTAACGTACGATCTAAAGCAAGTTGGTTTTGTCGACTCTCCGTTTATTCTGACCTACAACGATGAAACGTTCGAAGCCACATACAAAGTTCCACCCCCTGCCGGCCTTGTGGGCAAACAACTCTTTGCTCTCGGTGTCGACGCATTGAGCATTGCCAACGCCATCGCACGCGGACAAACCGCCGGGAAGATTTCCGGTCTTACCGGATCGTTAAGTTTTAATCTGGACCTTTCGCCCGTTGTGACGCGACACGGGACTTGTGCCATGATTGCGAGCGGATCGGTTCGCATGCTATCGCCCGAAGAACTCATTGACTTCCACGTTATCGATCCGATCTCTCGCCTCGAAAGCTCGAAAGAAAAAGCCGGGAAATCGACGCATGCCGCCTCCGTTCAAGAGGCATCATCGAAAGCTTCTAAGACGCCTGAGGCGCCGACTCCCATGTAGCGATGCCTGTACTGACTCTTTCCGATGCTCTACTTAGTTGGGGCGATTTGCCTGTCTTGGACAAGGCCGATTTTTCTCTGCAAGCCGGGGAACGAATCGGTCTGATCGGACGCAACGGCACGGGTAAAACCTCCCTGCTCAGGGTCCTGGCCAAACAAGTCCCTTTGGACGAAGGCGACCTAAGCATAATTTCGGGAATGCAATGTATTCTTGTTGAACAGGAACCCGTTTTGCCGCCTGCGTCGACCCTTGTCGAAAGTCTCCGTCTGCGCGCCGGCGCGCTCTTTAAGAGCGATGAGCAAACAATTTTCGCCAAGCAAGCTCTTTTAAATTCCTACATGGACAAGCTCGGTGTAAACGGCACCGTCAATCCGACAAGTGCTTCGGGCGGTGAAAAAAAACGAGCCGCCCTAGCGCTTGCCTTTGCGCTTAAGCCCGATTTACTACTCCTTGACGAACCGACCAATCACCTGGACATTGAAACCATTTGTGTCCTTGAGCGTCTTATCCAGGACGAATTTCGATCAGCTCGCTCTTTAGTTGTCGTCACGCATGACCGCGCGTTCCTCGATGCCGTCGCAACACGCATCATCGAACTTGACCGCGGAACGCTACGGTCCTATGAAGGAAACTTTCAGACCTATGAGGAGACAAAAGAAACGGAGCTGCATGCCGAATCGCTACAACGCAGACGTTTCGATAAATTCTGGGCACAAGAAGAGGTTTGGATACGCAAGGGAATCGAGGCTCGACGTACCCGAAACGAAGGTCGCGTCAGGCGCCTGGAGCGCTTACGACAGGAACGCGAAGCCA
>ERZ808258.671-NODE-671-length-12538-cov-2.331971_pt1 | contig 12538 bp, 9 predicted proteins | sample MGYA00521280_ERZ808258 | MGnify/ENA primary metagenome ERZ808258 (study PRJEB31516, sample SAMN03275585) | gut metagenome | biome: mammalia-associated habitat; material: feces | host: Papio cynocephalus | place: Kenya | collected 2012-07-19 ...
GGTTCGACTCCGCCTCGCGCCTCCACAAAACTCTCGTTGCGGGAGTAGCTCAGTTGGTAGAGCGCAACCTTGCCAAGGTTGAGGTCGCGAGTTCGAGACTCGTCTCCCGCTCCAGATTTTCCTTTCCCCGTGTTCCTTTCCGTCATTTTTCTTTGCGATCGACGGACGACAAAGGAGTATTCCCGTTCGCGTCGTAAGAGAACGATAGAATTGTCCGAACACGTGCAATAAAGACGCCGCGACTTCAATTTTTTCTCCCGGGAATAATTTGAAATTTCCCCGTAAACCCGATGCCTTTGCGGTAAAATCCCCCGCGATAAGAAACGAAGCCCGCTTTGAAGGGCAAGGCCACACGTTATGGGAAATTCGCAAAAAAAACAGACCTTTGAGCAAGCAATAGCCGAACTTGAAACCATTGTTCAAGCGATGGAAGAGGGTAATCTCACGCTTGATGAATGCGTCGAGAAATACCAGCGCGGCGAGAAACTTGCCGCCTTTTGTCAGCAAGCCTTGGCGTCGGCCCGGAAAAAACTGCAGGTCTTAAAACCCGACGGAACGCTTGCCGTGCAAGATGACACGAATGACAGCCCCTTTTAAAGAGCGCGCGTTCCATGTCATTGACTAAAAACCATGCGTTCGACGCAGACGCCTTTGATACCTGGGCCGCACCGCGCCGTGCAGCAGTCGAAAACTTTGCCCGGTCCGTTTTAAAAACACACGATCCGAACACGGCGACCCTCGTTGATGCGATGGCTTATGCGGTTACCGGAGGCGGCAAGCGGATTCGCGCCCTCCTGACGTACGCGGCAGGGGAGCTGACGGGAGCACCTGAAAACGCGTTAACTCCCGTTGCGACGGCCGTTGAATTCGTGCATGCGTATTCGCTTGTGCACGACGATTTGCCGTGTATGGATAACGATACCTTGCGTCGCGGTAAGCCGACTTGCCACGTGCGCTTCGGAGTTGCCGAAGCGATGCTCGCAGGTGACGCGTTGCAACCGGAGGCCTTTTCCCTTTTAACACAAATTCCGGTCTGTGAAACGGCGCGTCTGGAAATTATCCGTATTTTTGCGACTTCCTGCGGCTGTCACGGGATGTGTGCCGGGCAAGCGATTGATTTGGAACATGTCGGAAAGACCGTATCACTCGATCTTTTGCGTCAGATGCATCGCCTGAAAACCGGGGCCCTTATCGATGCCTCCCTTCGCATGGGGGCGCTGTGCGGCGATGCCACGCTTTTTTCGACCATACAAAATCCTCTTGCTGACTTCAGTGCGGCAGTCGGACTCGGATTTCAAGTCGTCGATGACATTCTTGATGTAACGGGGGATACGGCGACACTCGGGAAATCGGCCGGAAAAGATGCGCTCACGAACAAACCGACGTATGTCTCACTGCTCGGCCTTGAGCAATCCGAACAGCTTGCGACCGAGTGCCTGGAGCGGGCCTTAAGTGCCCTGGACGATATCGAACACATCGGACGCTTTCATACGACGTCTTTGAGACATCTTTCGGACCTTGCGTATACCATGATCGGGCGAAAAAAATGACGGAAAAAAATTTATTACAAACAATCGATAGCCCGGAGGATTTGCGAAAGCTCCCTCTTGAGGCGTTGCCCGGGCTGGCGCGTGAAATTCGCTCCTACATCATTGACTGCGTCAGTCACACGGGGGGCCACCTGTCCAGTTCCCTCGGCAGTGTCGAATTGGCCTTGGCACTGCACTACGTCTTTAACACGCCCGATGACCGTCTTGTTTGGGACGTCGGTCACCAAGCCTATGCGCACAAAATTTTAACGGGACGGCGTGAGGGACTAAAGCACGTTCGTCAGTACAAGGGACTTTCCGGTTTCCCGCGTCGCGACGAGAGCCCGTACGATGCCTTCGGAACGGCACACTCCTCGACGTCGATTTCCGCGGCTCTCGGAATGGCCGTTGCCTCCCATCTTCAAGGCCATGACAAGCGTTGGCATGTGGCCGTTATCGGGGACGGGGCGTTAACGGGCGGCATGGCAAGCGAAGCTTTAAATCATGCAGGGGACTACAAGGACGGCGTCAGACTTCTCATTATCCTCAATGACAATAACTGCTCGATTTCACCGCCTGTCGGAGCCCTGTGCGGACACCTGGGGAAACTTGTGAGCACGAGTCCTTTTTGGAAAATGCGCAACCTCGGAAAGTCGATTTTAAAAAACACACCGACGCTCCATGAGCTTGCCAAGCGTATGGAAAAACAGACGGTGAATTTTTTAAGTCCTCCGTCGTCGATTTTCTCCACGTACGATTTGAATTACTTCGGTCCGATTGACGGGCACGATGTGGTCGGTTTAGTGCGTATGCTGACAAAGCTCAGGGATTTGGAAGGCCCCATGGGGCCGATTGTGCTCCATGTGCGCACAACGAAGGGCAAGGGGTACGCACCGGCTGAGAAAGATCCGACGACGTATCACGGCGTCGGCGCCTTTAACCCGGCTTTCCCGATCCCGTCGCGCGTTGACCCGGTGCACCCGACGTATACGGAAGTTTTTTCCAAGTGGATTTGCGACATGGCCTCGGTTGATCCGAAGCTTTATGCCATTACGCCGGCGATGCGCGAGGGCAGCGGTCTTGTTGAATTTGAGAAACGCTTCCCGGAGCGCTACCGGGACGTTGCCATCTGTGAGCAACATGCCGTGACGTTTGCCGCCGGTCTTGCCTGTGAGGGGCAGCATCCGGTTGTGGCCATTTATTCGACGTTTGCGCAACGCGCCTACGATCAGATTTTGCACGATGTGGCGCTACAAAACCTGCCGGTCACGTTTGCCGTCGATCGCGCAGGACTTGTCGGGGCTGACGGCGCAACGCATCACGGGGCTTTTGATTTAGCCTATTTACGCAGTATGCCGAACATGACGATTATGGCACCGAGTGATGAGGCCGAATGCCGTAAGATGCTCACGACGGCCGTGAAACTCGGGGCGCCCGCTGCGGTGCGCTATCCGAGAGCGACGGGGCGTGGTGTTGCGGCCGGTGACGGCTTTGAAACAATTCCGATCGGTCGGGCGCGTATTTTGCGACAAACGAAAAAAAATGACTTCGGTCGCGTTGTGTTTTTTGCGTTCGGCTCCATGGTGAAAAATCTTTGGGAGACGGCTTTAAAGTTCGATGCTACTGTTGTCGATATGCGGTTTGTCAAGCCGCTTGATGTCGAAACGATTTGCCGATGTGCGCGTGAACATGACTTGGTGGTGACGGCCGAAGAGGGTGTTATTGCCGGAGGTGCCGGTAGCGGCGTCCTTGAAGTGCTTTCCCGGGAGGGTATTGTTGTGCCGACCTTGCAGATCGGGCTCCCGGATCGCTTCATTGCTCAGGGTACAGCTTCCGAACTTTTTGTTGATGCCCGAATCGATAACGCGTCGGTTCAGTCGAAAATTTCTTCTCGCCTGCAGCAGTTGACGGGAGCCGTTGATGGCCGATTTGCTTGAAAACGTCGAGTTACGCGATAAGAATACCTTTCGACTTCCGGCTAAGGCTCGCTACTACGCCGATTACACGACGCTCGATGAATTAAGGAATCTGTTAAGGCATCCGCTTGTTGCAGGGCTTCCCGTGTTTATTCTCGGCGGCGGCTCGAATCTTGTCGTGACCAAAGATTACGACGGTCTCGTGTTGCATCCGATCGATCAGTCCGTTCAAATCGTACGAGAAGATAAAAAAAAGGTTGTCGTGCGCGTCGGGGCCGGAAAAAACTGGTCTGAGTTTGTTTCTCAAATGGTCAAGAAGCACCGAACCGGTATCGAAAACCTGTCGGGCATTCCCGGAACCGTCGGTGGCGCTGCCGTCCAAAATATCGGCGCTTACGGGATGGAAGTGAAAAATGCCATCGTTTCGGTGACCTGTTATGACCCGGCAACGGATACGGTTATCGAAATCATGCGTCGAGACTTGGGCTATCGGTATCGGATGAGCTATTTCAAAACGCCCGAGGGAGCGGGCCTGATTGTCCTTAAAGTCACGTTTCATTTATCCAAAGTCTTTGTGCCGAATTTAAAGTACAAGGCGCTTGCCGAGCGCATTCGCGCCTTGCCGAAAAAAAAGATCACGCCGGCCGATGTGGCCGAACAAGTGCTTGCACTGCGAAAATCCAAACTGCCGAACGTCAAGCGACTCGGGAGCGCCGGCAGTTTTTTCAAAAACCCGATTCTTTCGCCCATGCACGGGCAGCGTGTCCTGAAACGTGACCCGAATATTCCGTTTCATCCGATGTCGTCGGGTCGCATCAAAATTCCCGCCGCATGGCTCATTGCCCATGGGCGCATTCGCGGCAAGCGCCATGAGCAAGCTCATATCTTTCGCAAGGCACCGCTTGTGATCGTCAACAGCGGACAGGCCAGGGCATCGGACGTTTTGGCCGTGGCTTACGCTGTTCGGGAAGGGATCAGGCGGCGCTACAGCATTGCTTTGCAGTTCGAGCCCGTGATTTTGTAGTTTTTGCTTTTTTCACGGGCTCTTTCACGGCAAAAGCTTTAAAAGCCTGACCCTGCGGCCAAGCCGTTAAGCGTTCATGGGCGAGAATATTGACGGCGTTCGGACCGATGTAAGACGTATTGACGGCGTAATTGAGTTTGGCATATAGGGCCGGAATTTCATGCTCGAGAACGCCTTGCGCGTGACGGGGATCGCTTTCGAGTAATTCAATGGCTTTATCCAAGGTTTCTTGCGCATCGGTTAACGTGTCCGTGAGCCAATTTGTATCAATCGGTTCGTTTTGCATCATGCTCTCTTTCGGGTTTTGATGCCGTAATGATAGGGCAAACGTTACAATAGAACCCTTCGGTAGATTTAACGGGGAGTAAATTGTGCCTTCATCGAGTATCGGGGAAATTTTTGTCGTGACGAATTTCGGCGAAAGCCACGGTCCGGCCGTCGGATGTGTGATTGACGGCTGCCCGCCCGGGTTGGAACTGTCCGTTAAGGACATTGCCTGCGAATTAAAACGCCGTCGCCCCGGTACGTCGCGCTTTGTGACACAACGCAAGGAAACCGATGACGTGCAAATCCTTTCAGGTCTTTATGAAGGCAGGACGACGGGAACTCCCATTGCACTTTTAATTCCGAACACAGATCAAAAAAGCCAGGATTACAGTCAAATTGCTGACTCGTTTCGACCTTCGCATGCCGACTGGGGATATTTTGCCAAATTCGGCTTTCGTGATCCGAGAGGAGGCGGCAGGTCCTCGGCTCGTCTGACCGCTCCGACCGTTGCCGCCGGTGCCGTGGCAAAAAAGTGGCTTTTGGAAAATCTCGGGATTACGATCCGGGCACGTGTGACGAAAATCGGTGTGCGCCGCGTGCGCTTTAAAGATTGGTCCTACGTTAATCAAAATCCTTTCTTTGCCGCGAACGAAGATCAAATTGAGGAACTGACGGCGTATGTTGATTCCGTGCGTAAAGACGGAGACAGTATCGGAGGCGAGTTGCTCGTTGAAGCGAGAGGGGTGCCGGCAGGCCTCGGCAATCCCGTCTACGGTCGCCTTGATGCGAAATTAGCGTACGCACTGATGGGGGTTAATGCCGTCAAGGGCGTTTCGATCGGTGACGGATTTGCCGCCAGCGGCAAGCGCGGTTCCGAAAATGCCGATGAAATGCTCGACGACGGGTTTGCGTCCAATCACGCAGGAGGTATCCTCGGAGGCATCTCGTCGAGTGCGCCGATTGTTGTTCACGTTGCCGTCAAACCCACGCCTTCGGTAAGCTTGCCGTTGCGAAGCCTCAATGAGGCCGGCGAAGACGTACAAATTGCCACGCGAGGTCGCCACGATCCGTGCGTGGCCCTGCGTGCTGCGCCGATTCTCGAGGCTCTTGTGGCGTTGGTCTTGATTGATGCGGCGCTTTTGCAGCGTGCGCAGTGCGATAACTTCGGACTAATTTACGATAACCCGACGCGGTAAAGACAGTCCGGAATATCGAAAAAAAACACCCCGACCGCAGTCAGGGTGTTTTTGTCGAACCGATCGAACTATTCCGATTTTTTCGTTTGAACCTGAATTAAGGGTTCTTCCTTAACAGGCTCAAGTACGGGTCTTGGGCGACCCAAGTGTTTGACGGGTTCGTAGGTCGGAGTCACGGCAAGCCCGGCTTGTGTGGACACTTGCGTTAGACCGGCTTTCTTTAAGTTATCTTCTAATCCGTCCGCAATGCTTTTTTCGGCTGGTAGATCGGTCGATACGTTCTTAACTTCGGGATTTAAAGCGCCTTTGAGCTCTTTTTTCTCTTCTGTCTTAGATGCGCTTTGGCCGTCGGAGCCGGCTAAAACCGGATTTTCGGAAACGGGCTCAGGCGTTTGCAGACCTTCGGAATTAGGCGCAGAAGCGTTATCCGCGGGCTCGATTGCCTCGGAGGTTGCCGAATCGGCAATCACGCGGACGGCTTCGGGCGTCTTGACCGGGCGGCGTCTTCTCGGACGGCGGCGCCGACTGTCGCTTTCGATCACCGGTTCGGCGTCTTGTTCGGGCATGTCCGTCGGAACGGCTTCGGTAGCCGGAGCGTTTTGAGAGGCCGTTTTCTTGGGGCGACGCGCGCTGCGCTCTTGGATTCGAGCCATTTCAAGTTCTTGATTGACGGCGTCTACATCGACTTCGGAGGATTCAGCGGATGCATTTTGCGTAAGAGCCGTCTCCGGAATCGGTTCCTCTTGTGGTACGACTTGAGGCGCTTTAACGGGAGTTTCAACGGGTGTTGCGTCGCTTACAGGCTCCGTGCGTGCCGCACTCTCAGGGGTTTCCGGGCGACGGCGCTGCCGTGTCCTGCGATTGACCTTACGGGGCTCTTCTTGAATCGCCTCGGGCGCCTCCTGCGCCGTTACGGGTTCGGGTACGGTCGGCCGTTCGGTCGTCTCCGCATTTTTACGAACCTTTTCGCGACGCTCCTTGGTGCGTTCGCGACGACGCTCGGCGCGGGCAGTCCGATTCTCCTGCGTTGTACGTGCGCTCTTACGACGGGTTGTCTCGCGTTTTCCCTTGGTTTCTTTCGATTTTTCAGCGTCTTTATCTTTGCCGAAGCCGAAAAATCCCAGGATTTTATCGACAAGGCTTTCGGAAGCAGGCTCTTGTTTAACCGGCTCTTCGTGTTTGGGTGCGACGTCCTTCGGCAAAATGTTCTTGATGACCGGAATTTGCTTGGGACGATCGGGCTTTTCCTCGGCCTTCTTTATTGCATACGGATCGTCGGCCACAGCCGTCAATTCTTCGGCGCGTTTGTAGCTTGCGACATCATCATCAAGACGTTCGTCATCGGCTCTCAGACGCTCGATATGGTAGTGCGGCGTCTCAAGGAACGTATTGGGTATAAGGACGATCGGCACACGGTACCGATGCTCGAGTTTTGTGACTTCGGCGCGCTTTTCATTCAGGAGGTAAGTTGCGACATCCACCGGGACCTGAGCGTGCAGGGCACCGGTTCCTTCTTTTGTGGCTTCTTCTTGCAAAATACGTAGCACCTGTAAGGCGCTTGATTCGGTATCGCGAATCACTCCGACGCCGTTACAGCGCGGGCAGGTGATGTGATTGCCCTCGGAAAGCGAGGGGCGCAGTCTCTGGCGCGAAAGCTCTAAAAGTCCGAAGCGACTGATTTTTCCGATTTGTACGCGTGCGCGATCGGGACGAATGGCTTCTTTCATGCGTTGCTCGATGGCGCGCTGATTTTTAACGTCGTCCATATCGATAAAGTCGATGACGATCAGGCCTCCGAGGTCGCGCAGTCGCATCTGACGCGCCACTTCATCGGCGGCTTCACAGTTTGTGCGAAAAGCTGTTTCTTCAATGTCAGAACCGCGGGTAGCACGGGCTGAGTTCACGTCGACGGCAACCAAGGCTTCGGTATGGTCGATCACAATGGCTCCGCCCGAGGGAAGCGGGACGGTTCTTGCGTAGGCCGTTTCGATTTGGTGTTCAACTTGAAAGCGCGAGAAAAGCGGCGTGTCTTCTTTGTAGAGCTTAACGCGGTCGACCATGTCGGGCATGACGTGGCTCATGAACTGACGCGCCTGCTCATAGATGCTTTCCGTATCGACGAGAATTTCTCCGATATCCGGTTGAAAGTAATCGCGAATGGCACGAATAACTAAATTGCTCTCTTCGACAATGAGGAAGGGCGGGGGATTGGCACGCTTTAATTTTTTACCGTTTTTCTCCGGTTCCGTGACGTAGTGCGTGACCTTTTTCCCGTCCTCGGTTGTCTCAAAGACGTACTGCGGGGTCGCTGCCTCCTTAATGGCATCCCAGAGTTTCAGAAGGTAATTTAAGTCCCACTGCAACTCTTCTAACGAGCGACCGATGCCGGCCGTTCGCGCAATGGTACTCATGCCGCGCGGCAAATCAAGTTGCTCCATCGTTTGGCGCAGCTCCTGGCGTTCTTCCCCTTCGATACGCCGGCTCACACCGCCGCCACGCGGATTGTTCGGCATTAAAACGAGGTAACGTCCCGCCAAACTGATAAAGGTCGTTAGGGCCGCACCTTTGTTGCCGCGCTCTTCTTTTTCGACCTGGACGATGATTTCCTGACCTTCGGAGACGGCATCGCGGATGCCGACGGTACGCACGTCGACACCCTCCTTAAAGTAGCTGCGGGAAATCTCTTTAAAGGGCAAAAACCCGTGACGTTCCTCGCCGTAATCGACGAAACATGCCTCAAGACTCGGCTCGATGCGTGTGATGATGCCCTTGTAAATGTTGGATTTTTTTTGTTCTCGGCCGTATGTCTCAATATCGACATCAATTAACTGCTGACCGTCTACGATGCACACGCGCGTTTCTTCGGCGTGTGTCGCATTAAACAGCATGCGTTTCACTTTCGTTTCCCTTTTAAGCGCCATTAACGTAGACGCCTAACTGATACGTGCAGGACGATCAGGGAAAACTCAGGTAGAAGGGTGACTTACGGACAAGACGCCATAGGCATGCACCGTCGCAAAAATGCCCTGTGCATCCATGGTCGATTAACCGTGCGGGGAAACCTAAAAAGGGAATTTTCGGAGAAAGTTCTCCGACCCGTATTCGTCAATTTTGTACCGGCAGGCGACAACACGAAGTTTTCCGCCTGCTTTAAAAGCGGAAAACACCATAAATAGAAAATAAGCCCGAATCCTGTCAACACAAACATATCTCTTCGACCCGAGACCCTTTATCGTCTCGGCAGTTGCCGCGTCTTATGACACGGCGCGCAGCTCAATTGCCGATTTCATTTCGTCCGTATCGCACCCCGGGCGTTTAAAACGCGGCTTGGAATCGGGACGTTTAGGGAATCAAAAGCAACTTTTCTGCGTTAATAAACAGTTCCTTTGCGCCGATCCGGGACTTGCTTTAACGACGTAAAACAGTTTCTTCGGATACATGCGCCGTGTTACCGAAATCAACGGCAACGGTATCGGCTAAAATTTACAGGCCGACACAACACAACGGGGGTTCGTCCGAACTCCCGGTTCGTGTACGCGACATTATAACCGAAACCTATGCCCCAGAGTCCAAAAAAACTCATTGAAAATCCGAAGGTTGCTTTCGATAAGCCCGATAACGCTTGTGTTCGTTTTTTTACGATCGATGCGGCCCATGAGGGACAAAGACTGGATAATTTCCTTTTGTCCGTTGCTAAGGGCGTTCCTAAAAGTCACATTTATCGCATTGTTCGTGCCGGAGAGGTCCGTGTCAACAAGAAGCGCGCTTCAGTCTCGCAACACCTCAACTTAAACGATTGCGTTCGCGTACCTCCGATGCGTATTGCAAAAAAAAATGAAGAAAATCAAGCACGTCCGTTCGGTGCAACGGAACTTAAGATTCTTTACGAGGACAGAGATCTGTTGATTGTGGATAAGCCGGCGGGACTTGCGTGCCACGGGGGATCGGGCGTCTCTTTCGGATTAATCGAGCGCTTGCGGGCCACGCGTCCGGAGGCGCCGATGATTGAACTGGCTCATCGCCTCGATCGAGATACGTCAGGCGCGATTGTTCTATGCAAAACCCGTAAAGCACTCGTTCGATTTCAAGAGGAAATTCGCGAAGGGCGTATGCACAAAGAGTATCGCCTGATGGTGGTCGGCACGTGGCTTAACGATCGTCAAAACGTCAAGCTCCCTTTAACCAAGTACACGCTCCCCTCAGGAGAGAGGCGTGTTCGGGTCGATGAAATACACGGTCAACGTGCCCACACGATTTTTACCTTGCTTTCGCGCTTTGAGAAAGTCTCGTATCTTTCGGCGGAACTTAAAACCGGTCGTACGCATCAAATTCGTGTCCATGCGGCTTCTTTGGGTTTCCCTTTAGTCGGTGATTCAAAGTACGGGGACTATGCACTTAACGAACGAATTGCTCAGGGACTTCTCGGAATTCCTTTTAAACGGATGTTTCTCCATGCGTACCGTATCGGCTTTACGCATCCGATTACGGGACAGGCGATGGACATTGTCTCTCCGCTCCCTTGCGAATGTGAGCGATTACTCACTGCGCTGAATTCAAAGGAAAAGTTAAATGAAACCGCGGTTTAATCTTGTTATTTTCGATTGGGACGGCACCTTGATGCCGACAACCGATGCGATTATCGAGGGATTTACTTTTGCTGCGCGAGAGCTCGGTTATACGCCGCCCGATCCGGACAAAACGCGACGCGCCATCGGGATGGGTCGGGCCGATGCGATGCACTTTTTGATGCCCGATTGCCCGGAAAGTTGCTGGGCGGTTTTTGAAGAGACGTATCGCAATTTTTACCTGGAGCGTGAAAAAACGATTGCTCTTTTTCCGGGAGTTCGGGAGCTTTTAACCGATCTACATACAAGCAAAGTTAAGATTGCCCTTGCCACGGGAAAAAGCGAACGGGGAATCAAGCGGGTTTTAACGCGCACGGCATTGACGGAGCTATTTGACACAACGCGCGCCGGAAACCGCGTCAATCCCAAACCCGAACCGGGGATGATCCTTGAGATTTGTCGGCAACTGAATGTAGCTCATGACCGCACGGTCATGGTCGGGGATTCGACCTTGGATTTGCAAATGGCGCTTAATGCGAAGGTTTCGGGAATCGGTGTGACGTACGGGGCCTGTACGCGCCGGGAGCTTGCCGCTTTACCGCATGTGGGACTGGCTGATTCCGTTCGGGATCTTCGGGCACTTTTATTTGTCGACTAGTTTTTTAGCAATCTGTTATCGGACGCTTCTCAGACAAAGGCCTTTTCCTTTCGAAACAACTTTTCGATCGAAAGTTGCATTTCTTTAAAAAATCGCTAGCAGATTTTTTCTTAAAGGGTATGGTTTTCGTCTCTAGGGTGTTGTAATTAGACGACGGAAAAAACCTTTTAATATCAATCCTTGCCACCCCCTGGGCATGTAAAAATCCGACGGTCCTTTACAGAACTCTTGTATGTAACGAGCACTGTAGTCATGGCATCGGATCGGGGATTTTCCCCGAAACATATGAAGTTTCGGTAGCGGACTTATCGAATCGAACGCCTGAGGGTATTCGAACAACTCGATTCATTTTACAGAGGGGGAGTATATGAGAGCAACACAAATTGCCGTTGCGGTTTGCGCGGTTTTTGCGGCCGGTTCTGCGTTCGCTGATTTCGGCACAGCAAAAGATAAACTTACAGATGCTAGTCCGACTATGGAGTCACTTACTGTTGGAGTTGATTGGGACCAAGGGCTATGGAATGAGGCCACTAATGCCTCTCTCGGCACGGCGACGATACAAAACAGTGACAAGAAAAGTTATATCAAAAACGCCGGAGGGACGCTGAGCATCGGTACATTGACCCTACAACAAGGAACAACTGACAAGATTACAAAGGGATCTTTGGAGTTCTATCCCAAAACGGCGAACACAGACGACCCTACGAATAAGACCATTGAGGTAAATAAGGTCGTTCTTGAAGCGAGATCATCGCTTCGTGTGATGAAATCCAATGACTCCAATACTGCTAAAGGTCAAAACGGCAACGGCAAATTTATTAAGGGGAAAACATCTGTTCGGTTCGGGGAAGTGACGATGGCCGAGAATACCGCATTGGCTTTCTCGGCAGGTAAAGCACACCAGAAAATTAATGAAAGCGATACAGAGAATAAAATCGGAATGCCCGATTCAATCATCATCGATCACATCACGGTTAATGGGGACGCCGGAATTGTCAGTGGAAATCAGGCAGATAAGACAGCCGTGATTCGCGTCGGATCGATGGATATTAACGCGGGAGAACTCGATCTTTCCGGAGTCAGTACGGATGCATCCAAGGCGTATGATCAAGACGAGAACTTTGCCAGCAAAACTGTTTCCTTAGCAGCCCTCAATCAAAGTGTTCAAATCAACATGAACACGGCGACTTCCAAACTGACTCTCGGAAATCTCGGAAGCGATGAGAAGACACCGGTTGCACTTGATGTTCGTTTCAAAAAAGATGCGTTGGAAAGCGACAATAGTTCTGTGACCGTCAAGAATGGCTCGACGATTGCTGAGGGGGCGGCCATTGAGGTCACAGCTGTTGACGGTATTTTGGCTGGGAAAACAGCCCAAGAAAC
>ERZ808258.672-NODE-672-length-12526-cov-3.528346_pt1 | contig 12526 bp, 17 predicted proteins | sample MGYA00521280_ERZ808258 | MGnify/ENA primary metagenome ERZ808258 (study PRJEB31516, sample SAMN03275585) | gut metagenome | biome: mammalia-associated habitat; material: feces | host: Papio cynocephalus | place: Kenya | collected 2012-07-19 ...
CTTCTTCTAAAGATTTTAACTCTTTATCAGTTAGTGAGTCTGTGCCTTTAGATTGCATTTTTTCAATCAATTCAGAAAGAGAATCAATAGTATCATCAGAAACACCTTTAAATTTCTAAGTCTCATCATCAGCATTTTTAATAGCATTAGTGAAATCTCCCCAACCACGATTGCCAGAGAACACCGTATTCATTAAGTCATCAAGAGTAATGCTTAATTTATCTGCAGCACCTTGCATGTCTGTTAAAGTAGTTTCATCAAGAATGTCTGCCCAAGAATTATCTTTTGTCTTATTTTCTTTTTCAGAAAGAATTTTATTAAATTCTTCTTCTCCACCGCTTAAGGCAGCTTTGACTGCATTATCCGTAGTTGCTTGAAGAGTCCCTGCAGAAGCCATAGCTCCAAGAATATGCTAACTTAATTCCTCAGGTATTTGCTTTTCTTCGTCTAAATAAGCTTGTGCTGTATCTTGCCAAGTTTGTAAATTTTCACTATTAAACTAAATAATTTCTTGAAGTGCTTTCTCTCGTGCAGCTTTCGCAGCTTCTAACCTTTTATCTAGTTCTGCTGCAGCTTTTTCATTATCTTCTGTCCGATATTTAGCTGCGGCACTTTCCATAGAATCTTGATACATCTACCAAGCTTTTTCATCATTGGCATCAATCTAATAAACATTTCCATTAGCAACGCCTTCGACTCTAAAAGAAGAACTATTATCATAAGCGCCTTTTGTTTCAGCATCTTCATAATTACTAATGGTCTCTTCTCTATCCTTATGAGCTAATTTCTTCTCTAAGGCAATCTTAGTTTCAAGTAAAGCATTCTAAGATTGCAAATTAGCAATTTCATCTTCTTGTTCTTTTGTTCGAGAAGAAGCATCAATAGCTAAAAGTTCTTCTAATTTTTCTTTATTAGTGGTTAATTCATTATTTAAAGACTCTAAATTTTCCGCAGCTTCTTGATAAGATTTTACAGATTCATCTACTTTATTCCTTGCATTCTCTGCGGCTTTAGCAAAATTATTCCATATTGTTGTTCCAATACTAATTGCAGCGCCTATACCCATGACAGCCAAAGCAACTTGAGGTGCGGCTGTGGCACTTGCACCCAATAAAGGCAAAACTGTTGTTAAACCGCTTTGTAGAGAATTATAAGTCATTGCTGCAGATGCGATAGTTGAAGTTAATCCCGTAATAGTCTAAGTTAATTTTTCAGTTCCACTTAAACTACTATTAGTCCAAACATCCCAAAGATTTTTTACATTAGAAATAGTTGCCGCTAAAGAAGTTACTCCTCCAGCTAGCTACACAATGCCTTGAATATTAGCAGGGTTAGAAACTGTTTTAATAAATTCATCAAATTTTATTTTATTATCAGTAATTTTCTATTCAATTTCAGCTCCAGCTCCATTAGATTCATTCGCGATAGCTTCAGCAGTGTTGTTGGCTTCAGTTATCATGTTAGATAGCATTCTGCTATAAGTAGAAGAAATACTTTCAAAAATTTTCTTAAAATTATCATCTTTAAAAGCAGCAGCCACATCTCTTGAAGAGACATCTGCCATATTTTTGCCAAAATAATTTTCTAATTTTTCAGTATCTTTTACAAAAGCAGTTTGATTAGTTTTGCTAAACCCATCAGGGTTAGAAGCCATTTCTTTATTTAATAACTCATAAGTTTCTAATAAATCTTTAGCAACTAAAACTTTCTATTCAAGAGCTTCTTTTGTTGAAGCAATAGGTTTTAGCTCTGCATTATAAGAGTCTTTAGCTTCATCTAAAGATTTTTTTAATGTACTATAATTATCTACTTCTTCTACTAACTATACATTTAAATCGTCTAAGATACCTTCTAATGCACTGGCATTATTTAAGGTAGTATCATCATCAGTTAAATTTAAATTCTAGGTTGATTGATGATTTTTTAAATAATCAACAGCAGAAGCACTGGCTTTATCATAAGCTGCTTTTTCATTTAATAATTCTGTCTAAGTTTCAATTAGGCTATTAGAATATTGCTATTGAGCATCTGACATAATACTAGCATATTTAGTTGTATTATTTGCCATTTCAGCGATAGCACGAGACTCTTCATCATAAGAATCATTATTTCTAACTTCATCCGTAAAAGCTAATCTTGCTTTAGTCTCTTCAATCTACTGCTATTGACTCTTTAAATTGTTAATACTAATAGCAATACTGCTTGCAATCTACTTACTAAATACATTGGTAGCAATAGCTCCAAGATTCAATAAAGCTCCTTTGCCGCCGCCAATACTTTGAATCCAGTTATCAGTTAGCTTAACTAATACTTTTAACCCATCGGTAACAGCATTAATAGTACCTGCATCAAGAGTAGAATTATATAAACTATCCCAAGCAGTGTTCAGTTCATTAATATGCGCGGTTGTAGACTCTAGGTAGACATTCTGCTGTTGCTGTAAAGTGCCAGCTGCCTTCTAAGATACATTTAATGCAGATTGATATTGCTCCCAGTTGTCAAACAGAGCGATTAAGTTGTTGTACTAACGAGTACCAGCCATGGTCTGTGCTAGATAAATCTATTGCTCGCGGCTTAGATTTTCCCAGTCATTACCAATTTCTTCCATGACTTCGCCTAGGTCACGCATCTTGCCTTCAGAATCTAGAACATTAAATCCTAGCTCCGCCATTTTACCAGAATAATTACCTAGAGAAACTTCTGCGTCTTCAGAACCCGCTTCAATATCAGCGATACGAGAATAAATTGTCTTTAATGCGGTACCGACAGAGGACGCATCTTGGCGGGTAGTAGACACGATGGTTGCTAGACTTGCAGTTAATTGGTCAATATTGACACCCATACTGGCAGCACCAGATGCAACCTTAGCCATACCAGTAGATAGTTCTTCCAAATCAGATGCGGTTGCAGCACCAACAGCAGCAAGTTTATCCACATATTCTTCAGTATCTTCTGCAGCTACTTTAAAGCCATTCCAAACTGCGGTTAGCTGCTCTGCTACGTCATCAGTACTCTGTCCAGTAACGTTAGAAGCCTTCATTGTGACTTCAGTACGAGCGGCAACCTCATCGTCAGATAGACCTTGCTGATAATAAGTTAATGCGGCTTTGGTGTAGTCTAGGGTAGATTTACCTAAGCTCTCTGCGGCTTTATTAGCTTTAACCGCAAATTTATCCATCTCATCCGCAGACTATCCAGTAACAATGCGGATATCATTCAGAGAGCTATTGAGTCTTTCAACATAGGAAACCGCGCCAGAAATCTTAGCTGTAAGGGCATTTACAGCTCCGCTAGCCGCATTCCATTTAATAGTATTACTTAGAGTAGTAGCAATATTATCTAAGAAAGTATGTGTCTATTTTAATTCTTTATTTGTAGTCAACAAAGAGGTCTCTAAGTTTCTAAAAGCATTTTGACCTGTTGTGCCAACTTTATTAAAATTATCATAAATCTATTTAACTGTTAAATTAGACTTAGCTAATTCAGCATTAAATTTAGTAATATTAACACTATTAATCTTAGGATTATAAGCCTTATTAATAGCGTTACTTACTTCTGTGGCAACAGAACGAATCTTCTACATTTCGTCTGTTGAAAAAATACCATTTTGTTTGAATTTAGTATTAGTTAGCTTAGAGATTTCTTGCAACTATTTTTTAACTTCATCAAGCTATTTAGTATCAGTATTAAAGCCAACGTCATACTAAATTCTTTTTCTAGTATTATTTGCCATAAACTCCTTTTCCTCCTTGCATTATTTTAGATATAAAAAAATGCTTCTACTATTTTTATATAATAGTAGAAGCATGAATTTTAATCTATTTTACCCAGTTACTCTCTATTTCCAGTAGCAGCAGCTAATCTCAATACATTCTAATACTTTTCTTTATCAAATCCATCTACCATCTTTGCGGCGGCTTCTGCATTGCGAGGAAGATCAGATACAATTTTCTGTACAAGAGCTGAAACACTATGATTATGTGCGGTTAGCCGTTCTACCATGACATTAACCTGAGTCTGAAGCATCTCATACTCTGCAGCGGGCATATGCTCAACAACTGCATCAATTAATCCATTACTTTGCATAGCATCATAGAGTTTATATTCATCCTCCCGTTGTTTTTCAGTGAAAGAAATATTAGTATACATATAAATTAAATGCAAATGGAAATACATATCCAATTTATTTTCATTATAAATGCCATCCTCTTCTGATTTCTGAAGAGTTAGCATAATAAAATCATATTTATCTGCGGCAGGCAGATATTGAAGAACCTCAATCTCATTGCCCTTGAAATCAAAATGATTTACTGTGGTATCCACCTTAAGATTCATTTTAGCGTAGCTAATTTTATTTGTTGCCATAATTATATTATTAACTCCTTTTATCTCAACTATCTTCTTTTTTATATTATACTTTAATTTTTTGTGTTTGTCAAGTTACTTGAAGATAATACCAGTAACACTTTCTAAGTTTTCTCGCAATGCCTAATCAGTAATTTCAGCTAAAGTTTGAGCCATTTCTTTTGCGTTACGAGTTGTGCCTTCATATCTAGGATATTCTTTTTTAATCTATTTAACCAAATCTTCAGCTGAGACATCTTCCATAGAAATAATAATTTTAGCTGTATTATAATATTGTGATAAAGAAGGCGGACGAGAACCTGCAGTTTTAATAGCATACTAAATACCATTACCCGCATCAATATCTGCTCCAAGAACAGCCGCCATACTATCAACTTTAGTTATATAATAATTATAAAAATTCTTAATTTGAGTTTCTAACTAAGATTTTTGTTTAATATATTTTTCTTCATTAACTAAAGCTCCCACAAATGCTTCTCCAATGTCACCTTTATTATAAACTCGACCAATACCCCATTTAGCGCCTTTAGCATCAACATAAGCATCTTTAGCGTTAGAACGCTCTTTCCATAAAACCGCATGGAAATTAGCATTTTTCTTTTGTCCAATATAATAACGTTTTAATGTTTCTTCATATACTGGTGATAAATAAGTAATATTTGTATTTAATTGATTCAGCTACTCTTCAACTTGTGACTATTCTACTCTTGCGGCCCGTCTGCTAGGTAAACGACCTTCATTGGTTAATTTAGAATAGGCTTTTGTCTCATCTAATTCATAAATTAACTATTGATTAGATAAATTTTTACCACTAGTTTTAACCCATAAAGTAGTAACACTACGTCCAAAAAAATTATCTAACTATTCAGCAAAAGTAGCCATTAATTTATACTGCTCTCGGACATTTTTAATATTTTGTTTAACTACACTTCTATCTATGCTAGACAAGTCTCTTAATGCAATATTATCAAGCCCATAGCTATCAATTTTAGCGACAAATAACTAAGCTACTCTTTTTAATGTTTTAAAATCATTAGGTTTAACAAAATATTCATCTGGATTTTCCGCCATTATATCAAGGATAGTATCAACAGTCTCTTGATATAAAGCATCTTCATCTATTTCTATCCCTTTATAAATCATAATTTTTCTCCATATAAACAAAAAATAGGGGATACTAATATTAGTATCCCCTATAATTAATCATTTAAGATTATTCGCCGTCATCAGCTTCGCCCTTGGCGGTAGTAGAATCATTTGCAGACTCTTCAATCTCAAAACCAGTCTTATGTGGCATTACGCTCTCATCAGAATCAGAGCCATCAATAGCTTCATCAATCATCTGCATTACACACAGAACCTTATGTTTTCTATCAAACATAGTGTAGCCAGGGAATGCATCCATAGTGAAATCAAAAGTAGATGGATCTCCAGTAGGAGCCATACTAAAGGTGAAGTTAGACTGAATCTTTACATTAGGTAGAGTCAATACAACAGGCATATCCTGGTTGTCAGACTCACGACGGAAGAAAGTATTGCCTTCTACATAGAAACTGCATCCAAAAGCAGAAGCCTTAATCTGAAGTTCAGAAACAGCAGATGCTTTCTTTAGTACATAGAAGTCAACATAAACAGTCTTACCCGCTTCAGTGCTAACAGTGCCTGCATCAGTCTTAGTTAATTTCTTACCAGTACCATCAACAGTATAACCAGTTGCAATTTCACCAGTGATAGAATCATCAGCTTCAGTATAGCAAATAAAGACAGGTGCGGTTGCATCAATCTTTTCATTAGCTTCAAGAGCATCAGTCAAGTCAATCTCTAAAGTATTGTCTGGAGTAGCTGCTTTAGAAATATAAGCATTAGCATGAGAGTGGACATGAACTTCTGCGCTATCTTCGCCCTTAAACAGACCAGCTCCAGATAGAATAGCAAAGCCAATAGGAGAAAGCAAAGCATCAGTGACAGTAAAGGTCAAAGTCTTATCGCCTTCCCATGCGATCAAACGAGCATTACCACGTCCACCCTGAGCGTAAACAGTGGTAACAGCCTGCTCCAGACTTGAAGCGGTTGCTGAGTCAATGAACAAGACAGGCTGACCTTTTGCAAATGTACGACTACCAATCTTAACACTAGATTTAGCCTTAAATACGACATCAGTAATATCGCGTACACCAAATTTCATAGGTATATATCCTCCTTGAAAAAATTATACATGAATATCTTTTTTCCAGTTTTCAGGCTGTTCTTGACTATCAGGCTTACCGCCAGCTAGGATTATCGAAACATGAGAATCCCATGCATCTTTTAAGATAAATCTATCATATTCATCAAAAAGCTAATAAACAGTATAATTAAATAATTGATTCATATCCTTACTTTCGCCAACAGCCAAAGTAGAGATAAATCTTGAAAAAACTGCTATTTTCTCATTTGCGGGTTTCAACTCTTTTAAGCGTTTATCGCGCTCTTTCAGCTTATCCGCAATCTATTGAGACATTTTACCCTTGCCAAAATTATACTCTTTTTCTTTTGATTTTAGACAGAACATATCAGTCAAAATTCTCTAAAAATCTGAAAAATTATCATTGTTTAAGAAATGGGGTTTTTGCTCTTCATCAATTAGCATAATTGCCTATTTAGAGAGCTAAATTTGATATTTCGGAAAAATCATTGTAAGTATCAAAAAAGCACTTTCACCATTTTCCCGCCCCATCTGTTTGTCTAACATTATTGACATAATAATATCAAAATTAGATTGTGAAGATAAATTATTTCTGTCCTTCGTTGTTAATTGTTCTTTATCAAAACAAAGTAACGAACAACCTATAAAGAAATTTTCTTCATTAATATATGCAATTTCTCTTATTGTTGGTTGATGAATGTTGACCTCTGCTTTCATAAAAGGTATGTCATTTCCTGACAAAAGCAAGAGATCATCTGCTGTAATCAAGACTTCTTATCCTCGCTTCCATGGATTGCTTTATAAGTTAAACTATATCCAGCAAAATTCTCATCAAGAATTAACTCTTTCATAGTAACTTTCTAAAGCTAACCAATACCAGACAGGCGGCTACCATTAAGGATCCCATCAATATAACCCGCAATCATTAAAGGTCTTAATCTAAAATTACCAATATCCCAATAGTCAAGATTGGATATAATATCAAAACTAATGGTATAATCAAGATAATAAGGATTACTAGCATTAGGAGTAAAATTGTCAACAGAAATAATAATATAACTTTTTACTTCCTCATGCTCAGGAATTTTAATCTTAGGTTCTAACTTAATGTATTCATCCTATCTCAGTTTGGCTAGAGACATTGCATTTATTTTTTGAGTATATAAAGGTTCAGTTTTATTATCTAAACAATCTTTAGTATTAATAACAAGTAAACGTTTCAAATCATCACTAAAAGGTTTACTTGATAAAAATAATTTTCTAAGGATTTCTTCAATATCCTTAGGGCAAGAGAGGAAAGAAGATTGAAAATCTTTAGCTTTCATAATAAGATTTGTTTCTTTTACAGGCATTATTTATCTCCTCTCTTTAAAATGCGGCGATCTAGACGTCTAGAGTCACATCATCTACGGCATAGTTGCGGTATATAACCTAGAAACCGCCACACTTTTTATTTGTAATATCTAGTGAAATAGAGGCATCTGTAATTTTAAGAGCCTTTTCTTCACTGCCATTTTCTTTTATAAGCCACTCGCCGCCAGTTAGATTTACAATAGTGTAAGTAACAGTATCATACAATGTGGCTTTTGTGGGACCATTGATATAAGGTTTATCTTTCTCAATTTCTGTTTCAGAATCTTTATTTTTTACAGCATCTTCGATTTCATTGTTAAAGGTTTCATTTAAACAAACCTATATAATTCCAGTTCCGTAATAAGGGTTCTAACTGGCAACTTCCCATTTTTGTGTTTTACCAAATTCATCAGTAATATCTACTTTTGTGAATCTATGAAAATACTCTGCGGTTTCCTCATTTTTAGTTACGAACATAATTAAGGAATAGTTTCCATCATTCCAGTTGATTCCACCTTTTTGATTCCATGGAATATCTGTTTCTACTGGACCACGGATATAGACCCAATATTTATGACCATTAATTTCAATAGTCTACTCACACAAACGCGCGTTTCCAGTAAAATATGCAGCTTCATTTAGGTTCTAACTATAAACAATCCAGTGAGTATTTGTTTCTACCCAAGTAAAAGTATCTCCAACTTTAATCCCAGTTTCTTCTTGTCCTTCAGAAGTTTTTTCATGACGGCTGACCTCAGGATTAAGACATATATCTTTATATGGAATAGAAAGAATCTAATCGTAATAATCCATAGTTTCTTTGTTCTTATTCATAAGAGCTCTAAACCTACGTCCATCCGCAAATTCTGCGGTCATGCTTTGATATGAATAAATAAGCGGTTTTGCTAAAGAATTTCTTTTATCTTGAACCATTCGGTTTTGAGCAGAGCCGCCGCGATAGTTTAATCTTTTATTTAATGTTTCTATTGACATAGCGACTCCTTTATTCCATTTAGTAAAGATAAACATTCAAAGATAATGCGTCTATATAATGCAAAATCTTCATCAGAAGAAAGAGATTTAAGTCCTTTTAATTTACATAGTAGCTAAAAAAAACTACTCTATTCAGAATTTAACAAATCTCCCATTCCCGCAAGTTCTTCAGTGATACTATCTAAAGGTTTTATCCAATCTAAACCTTCTTCTCTATTTGGTAATAACTTATATATCTAATTAATTAATCTAGTTAAATTATTGCTGAGAGTTTCTTCAGAAATTTCTATTCCATTTTTCAGGTAAAGCATCTTTCAACTCATCTTCAGTAAACATAATTGAGCCAAAAGTAGACTTATACACATTAGTTTCAGAATCCTTTTGACGTCTTTTATAAAGTCTCTGAAGATGAAAACCTTCTCTTTCATAATCTTTCTTTAACTAGAGTAATTTCTGCATATGGTTAGCTTGAGAAGTAAATTTAAAATCGCTACCAGAATATTTCATTCTAGTATTCTCAACGCTAGCTAGCTATTGTCCTAGCCATTCAACTACCATATATGTTGCAAGAATATTAATTTCTTCTGCGGTTAAGGCACTTGTAAAAGAGCCACCTTCGTATAAAATTGCGGGAACCTCTTCCTAACCGCTCTCTGCACCAGTATATTTAATTTCATCAGTAATAGATACTAACTCATATTCAGTTAAGTCTACTCTTGGAAATTCAAATTTCTGAATTGCAGATAATAATAATTCTTCCAATAGTTGATATGTATCTAGTTCAGTTAATTCCATATACATATCATCTGTAATCTTAGATAAAAAGCTATCATAAATATAAGAAAAAGGTGTACTAGTTATATTTGACATAATACACCTCCACTTAATTATTTTACTACATTATATTTTTGAATAGGAGCTGCCTTACGAGTTGGAGCTGCAACCTCTGTTTTCTTAATAGGAGCTGCACGACGACCAGAAGTCTCTTCTTTAGTTTCCTCTGCTTCAGTTTCATGCTTAATCATAACTGCAGAATCCACATTAAAACCAGTTTTATCATAAATAGCTTTACGCTTAGAAATGTCATTAATTTCTTCTTTAACTGCGATATCCTTAATCATATCGATAACACCAGCAGGAGCGAAATCAAGACAATCTTGCAACTGATCAAGAGTGCCAGAACCAGTCAGCAATTCACGAACTTCAGCTTCAGTATAATAATATTCTGGCTGAACATCATCACCTAAAAGTTCAGTAACGGCATCTTCATTATCAATCTGCAAACAATTTCTAATAATATAGTCACCGCCAGGCAAATAAGACAACTTACGAAGTTCTTCCATAGTAACTTCTTTAGTTTCTCCCTTTTGATACTAACGTTCAATACGTAAATCTGGTACGGTATATCCAACACTACCAGCATCTCTATTTGTGACCTTAATCACAGTGTTTTTATCCAACATATTCAATTTATCTCCTTTTATCTCATATAAAAAAAATGGGGAGATAATAACCTTATTAAATTATTATCTCCCCATACAAGTTATCTATATTTAATTAGCGAGTTAGGCTAGAGTTCTTATAGACACAGATGTTATTGGTTACAATAGTACCAACACCAAACTTCTTGTACATCTGGATTTCCATAGACTGATCGCGGTTAGTGATATTCTGAACAATAGTCTGACCTTCAAAAGCAATCTTAATTGGCTTCTGGGCACCAGTAGGAATAATCCAAGCATAAGCAGGGTCGATAACCTTCTTACTATTGGTCTCATCTTCATAAGACTGATTCAGAACGATAACCTGATGACCCTTATAGTTGCCTAGGTAGCCATTATTCCACTTCTGGTCCTTCATGTTCTCAGAGACCCAGCCCTCAGCAGGAACCATAGTAGCAGCAAACTCATAAGTGCAATAAATAACTGCCTTACCATAAGAATCAGCTACGCTAATCAGCTTGTCCATTTCAGCTTCCTTGAAAGCAGTATCAGTATGAACATTTGCGGCAGGTAGACTAGTAACAGTTGCCTTTAAAGCACGCTCAATCTCCAGATAGACCGCTTCATCTAGACCTTCATAAACAATATCTAGAACATCAGACATCTGAACGCGGCCATCAAGGAACTCTTCAAATGCAATCTGAGCAGCTCCGCCGAATGCACTGGTCTTCACTTCGAAGCTCTTGCCATCCAGCTTGAAGACTTCGTAAATACCATTCAGACCGACCTTAGTAATAAACTGCTTTGCACGACGCTTAGCCGCAACAGTAATCTTCTGAGTAAAGATAGGACGATCACCCTGAGCAAAATTCTTAACCTCAGCGAAAGCGCCATACTGCTCAAGAACCTTCTTAGGAAGAACATCATCAATAGTCTGAGCCATCAGAGAGAAAATAGTATTCTGATTAGCCTGGAACTGGTAATAGTTGCCATTACCACATAGCTCATTTAACTCTGAGCGAAGAGTATTATTCAAATCAGCATAGCTAAAAGACTCATTCTTACCATCAATATTGAAAGAATAAGAAGTCATAGAAGTCGGATTAGCATTTGCAGTTGCCTTGGCAAGAGCCAAAAGATTTTTAGTATCTAAAGCCATTATTCTTTTCCTCCTTCTTCAAATTAGCGAATGCGCTGAACTTTTACTGCGGGCTGACCATCAGGCATAGTAGTAACCTTAGCAACCTGCCATAGCATAGCTTCAGTTGCTGCAGCCTGCTTCTCAACTTTCTCAAAGAAGCCCTTATCGTTAATCTTTAGCAAGTCCTTATCAGCAAGTTCAATGCCAGCATACTTAGTCTTACCATCGGTATTACCAGCACCAACACAGTTAGTAGTAAAAATATCACCAACATTGGTCTTAAATACACGAGGAGTCATCTGACCAGGGAAAGGACCAAGACCATCATGAGTAATCTCATTATCGCCAGGAGTATAGTGATCCTTAATCAAGGCAAAGTCCTTATAAGTCTCTCTCCAGAAGTCATCATACAACTTAACTTCATTGTAAACCAACATCCACTCGCCTTCGCCAGTAAAGTCGCAAACGCCCTCAGCGTAATCATACTTTACGAACTGACCATTCTCAAGAATGTCAATGTCAGACTTGGCAGGAAGCTGTGCATAAATCTGTGCGGTTCTCTGGGCAGACAGATGATTAGGCTCTACCTGACCAAAACCAATTCTACTAATAGTAGCCATAGTTTATATTTCCTCCTTAAACCTTATGGGCGTCGCGAGTATTCTTCAAAGCACTAAGCCAAGCTGGAACACTACTATCCCCATTATCATTTAAATTAAATGTCATTGAAGGATTTTCCTTCTTCTCTGTCTCATCTTCATTTGCGGTGAAGCTAACTTTCTTCTCAAAGCAAATAACAGACAGATTCTTTTTAATATCATCATAAGAATAAGTATCAAAATGCTCATTTACATCTGCCTTATCCTCATCTGACAACATATAGAAGCTATCAATAAGTTCTTTCTTTTTAGTATCATCAATAGACTTCTTAAAAGCAGTTAACTCTATGCACTGTGCAGTCAAAGCATCAAACTTGGTCTGCAACTCAGTGAACTTAGTCTGAAGATCTTCATGCTCAGCAACGAGTAGGTCATACTTTTCTGCTTT
>ERZ808258.673-NODE-673-length-12521-cov-2.608936_pt1 | contig 12521 bp, 8 predicted proteins | sample MGYA00521280_ERZ808258 | MGnify/ENA primary metagenome ERZ808258 (study PRJEB31516, sample SAMN03275585) | gut metagenome | biome: mammalia-associated habitat; material: feces | host: Papio cynocephalus | place: Kenya | collected 2012-07-19 ...
ATTCATCACCTTGCACACCTTGAAACGAGAAATGCCCGTTTTGGTAAGTCAGATCTATTTGTAAAGTGCCCGGATTGATTTCCAATGTCAACGGTTGCTCGGGTATCTCTTTCAAGATGTTCATGATTTGTTTCGATTCCAACGCAAACTTGCAGTCGCCATTGGCTTCTTGCAGCTCTATATTGGTTTTCAACATGGTATCCTGGTCGGTAGCGACAACCATCATGTTATTCCCCTTGATGTCAAAGAGGAAACAAGATAATATCTGAATGGTGTTCTTGGGTTGGATAACACGCTCTATATTTTGCAAACGGCTATAGAGCAAAGTGCTTGTTACAACATATCTCATATTCTTCAACAGTTTCTTTTTGTGAGTTACAAAGGTAATGGAATTTGGAAGAAGCGCAAAGTTTTTTCATCTTTTTTGGACTGACAGCAATATGTATGGCTTATTCCGGTATGCCGCTGTCAACAAAATATTTCCACAGAGGGGCAATCATAAGTGACTGTTTGAACACGCCATTCTGCAACCATTCGTATACTTCCTTGCGTGTTGCCAGGAAAGGCTCCAGGTCTTCTGTTGCATCCAGGTGTTGCCCCGAAGTGCGTTTCACGCCTTCTGCCACAAAACAATGGCACCAGTTGTTTTGCGATCCCGGATTGCTTGAAATGACCATCAGCTCGCGCCATGTGCCACCGGTATATCCTGTTTCCTCCCACAATTCGCGCTTGGCCGCAGCAAGGGGCTCTTCGCCTTTTTCCACAACGCCGGCACATATCTCGGTCGACAGGATTCCTGCACCATGGCGATATTGACGTTCCATCAACATCATCCCGTTTTCATCTATGGCGATGACATTCACCCAGTCGGGATATTCAAGCACGTAATATTCATCGTAGATCTTTCCGGTCGGCAGTTTAACGACGTCACGCCTGGCTGTAAGCCAGGGACGTTTTATGAGATACTCGGATTGGAGAGTTTCCCATTTCCATGATTTCTTTTCCATCTGACAGTGCGTTTATGATTTATACCTGTAAAGAACGCCGTTTTTCCCAAAATCGTATAACTTTGCGGCACAAAAAAAATGCGTTGCATGTTAAAAAAACAGCTTTGTTTATTGGTCGAATTGCTGAAGCGCCCTTTTACCGAAGAATGGTGTTTTGTTGCATTCATGTTCGCATTAGGTTTGACTTGCATCATCTTTGAGCCTTGGAACAGTCTGCGTCTCTACTCATTGTCGGAACTGCCGGGCGATGTTTATCTGCTTGCTTTGCTCCTGACTTTGCTGCCTGCCAAATGGCGTCGCCCGCTGACAGCATTTACAGCTGCATTGCTTTATGTCATAGCTTTCATCGACAATTTGTTTTATGTGGCCATAGGCTCGCCTCTGTCGGCATCACTCTTGCGCGCTGTCATAAATACCACATCGCGTGAGGCCGGTGAAGCCATACACGCTTTTTCGGGATGGCATTTGCTCTTTTCCCAATTGCCCATAATTCTGTCATTGGCAGTTGCACACATTTATTGTGCCGGGCACCGGTCTATGCGTCGGTTTCAGTTTGAATCTCATCCGTCATTGCTTTCTGCTGCTATGGTATTGGCAATTTGTTCTTTAGTTTTCGGGAGCAATAACAAGCGTTATTTGTTTCATCGGTTAGTGCTGTCCAGGTCCGACACCGAATTGCCGCAGTCAATCATGGACATGAGCGTGAAAACAGGCTATTATCTTCCGGTGTATCGGTGTTGGAAATCCGTCATTGAATTGTCGCGCCATTTACATGCGGTGCGCATGCTTCCCCTTGCCCAGCAAGATATTCCAATTGACAATTGCACGTTCCGGTCGCCTCGTATTTTGCTTGTCATTGGAGAGAGCCTGAACAAAAGCCATTGCGGACTATACGGTTATCATCTTCCTACGACACCCCGTCTGTGCAAAAGAGAAAAACAAGGTGAACTTATCGCTTTTTCAAACGTCATAAGTCCTTGGAACTTCACATCGGAAGCTTTGGAACATTTGCTCTCGCTCCATAGTTATGGAGATAAAGGGCAGTGGTACGAATATCCCCTTTTCACATCTGTATTCAGACAGGCGGGATATGGCGTGGCTTTTATTTCCAACCAATATACGCTCCAGGCCAAAAAGGCAGAATCTTTCATTGATACGCAATTGCTCAACGACAGTCTGTTGGATACTTTCCAGTTTACATGGCGCAACTCTCATACCCACACCTACGATGAAGGACTGTTGGCTGATTATGACTCGCTGGCACCAAAAATGTCGGCCCATAACCTCATGATAGTACATTTGCTCGGTCAGCACGTCGAATTTTCAGACCGGGTGCCACCGGCACGTCATCATTTCCAACCGTCGGACTATGATCGTCGCGACTTGTCACCCGGCAAGCGTGCCATCCTGGCCGATTACGACAATGCAGTGCTTTACGGAGATTCCGTAACGGATATGCTCCTAAGCCGCGAGAACAACCGTGAAAGCATTGTCATCTTTGTTTCAGACCACGGAGAGCGCGTCTTTGATGCCAATTCACAACAATATGGTCGCAGCAACAGCCTCAGTCCTGTAGACGTGCGGCAGCAATATGAGGTTCCAATGTGGATATGGGCTTCACCCTCTTACCGCAGGCGCCATCCCGAAATTATACGTGCATTGAGACATGCCGCCAATTTGCCGTTTTCGACAGACCGCCTGTCGCATCTTCTGTTGTTCCTTGCAGGAATCAGAACTCCATTGTACCGGCCTCAACTCAATCCGCTCAGCACCCGATATTCCGCTACGCGGCCAAGGCTTGTACGCGGCCTATACAACTATGAAAGCCTTATTTTTCCCTGAGTCATTGCGAAAATTGCAACTTGGCAAGTAATAATTGCAGGATTGGAGCCTTAAATTGCAGAATCAAGTCTTGGTTACTTAAAACCAAGTCCTGATTTTTAATAACCAAGTCTTGGTCGATAATAATCAAGTCTTGGTTTTGCAAAATAAGACCTCAATTCCGCAATTTATAACGATGAAACGACAACAACGACAAACCTTCTTACAAAAATATTATTGCTGTCCGCTAAAGTGTAAATCTCCAAATCCAACCTACTGAAAGATAGGAGTCTGGCTTAGAATTAGTCATGGACAAGCCCCCTGTTGGCTTTCAGATTCATCCGGAGGTACTTCCGCAACATATTCAAGCATGATTTTGAGGTCGGCATCGGGTTGGTTGAAGAAGCTTTCAAGATTTATGTAGTACATCAGCATGATGCGTACCATCGTGGCAAGCCCCGAGAAGCTCCGGTGTCTTTTTAATGAGCTTTGCTGCACTGAAAGCAGCAGGTTGGCAATTAATGTCACCCAAATCCGGATTTTGATGGTGATAGCGGAGGTGAACCTTCTCGTTGGCATGAATGGCATCCGCCGGTTTTTTGTCGTGACAAGGATAAACATATTGGGGCGACGCTGTAACCGCGCCGCCCCAATATGCTATAGAGGGTTTGCTGCTCTCGCTGCCCTTATTTATTTTACGAGCACTTTCTTCACTGTGCCATCGCTCATTCTGATGATGTTGATGCCCTTTTGCGGGGAGGCGATGTGCGTGCCGTCTATGGTGTAGCGCTCCACCTCAATAGCCGAAGCGGATGTGGATGTGGATACAGCCTTTATGCCCGTCTCGATGCTGAAGAAATCTTTCCACTGCGGGGCAGATTTGTAGGCGTTCAAACTTTCCTTTGGAACGTAAAGAGTGCAATTGCGCTTGTTGATACCGTTAAAGACCAATGCCTTGCATACAGGAGGTGTTGCTGCCTTGCACTCCAACTTCTTGAGACTGCTGCAGCTGGCGAAAGCCCACTTCTCTATGCTCGTAACGGAATTGGGGATGACAACGGAGGCAAGGCTCTTGCAACCATAGAAGGTATAGTCATCTATGCTTGCAACGGATTCGGGGATGACAACGGAGGTAAGGCTTTTGCAGCCTCTGAAAGCATTTTTTCCTATGCTCGTAACGGAATTCGGAATGGCAATGGAGACGAGGTCGGTGCTACCAGAGAAAGCATCGTCACCTATGCCTGTAACTGTATAGTCTGTTCCCTCAATGTCTAACTTCTCGGGAATGTCGGCTGACAACACAGAGTCACCCGCTTCGGAAACGTAGGCTGTATAGTCACCTGTCAGCCTGTATACGAAAACGTTGTTGCAATCCTTGAAAACAGTGCTCTCCAAGTTCGTAACGGAGCTTGGGATGGTAACGAATGCAAGATTGTTGCAACCCGTGAAAGCATCATTCTTTATGCTTGTAACAGTGTAGTCTTTCTCCTCATAGTTTATCTTTTCGGGGATAACGGCTGTTAATGCAGAATCTCCCACTTCGGAAACATAGGCCGTATAATCGCTTTTCAGTCTGTATTCTACGCGTCTGTCGCAACCCTTGAACGCACCGTCCTCTATGCTCGTAACGGAGCCGGGAATAATAACGGACGCAAGGCTGTCACAATCCTTAAAAGCATTTTTCCCTATGCTCGTAACTGAGCTGGGTATGATGGCCGAGGCAAGACTGCTGCAATTCTGAAAAGCACTTTCCCCTATGCTCGTGATGGTATTTGGTATTGTAACGGAGGCAAGGCTGCTGCAACCATAGAATGTTCTTTCTTCTATGCTTGTAACAGAATTAGGGATGACAACAGAGGCCAGGCTGCTACAACCTAAGAAAGCACTTTTTCCTATGCTTGTAACAGTGCTTGGAATTGTAACGGAGGCAAGGCTGCGGCATTTCCAAAACATGCCTTCTCCTATACTTTTAGTGGAGCTCGGGAAGGTGATGGAGACAAGACCACAACCATAGAAAGCACTTTTTCCTATGTTCGTAACGGAATTAGGAATGGTAATGGAGGCAAGGCTGCTGCAATTCCGGAAAGCGTTGTCACCTATGCTTGTAACGGAATTAGGAATGGTAATAGAGGCCAGGCTGCTGCAACCATAGAAAGCACTTTTTCCTATGCTTGTAACAGCGCTTGGAATTGTAACGGAGGCCAGGCTGCGGCAATTCCAGAAGATGCTTTCTTCTATGCTTTTAATGGAATTGGGAATGGTAATGGAGGACAGGCTGCTGCAATTTCGGAATACGTTGTCGCCTATGCTCGTAACGGAGTTAGGAATTGTAATGGAGGCCAGGCTGCTGCAATCTCGGAAAGCGTTGTTGCCTATGCTCGTAACGGAGCCGGGGATGGTAACGAAGGTAAGTTTGTTGCAACCCTTGAAAGCATCGTTCTCTATGCTTGTAACGGTGTAGTCTTTCTCCTCATAAGTTATCTTTTCGGGAATATCGGCTGTTTTTACAGATTTGCCCACTTCGGAAATGTAGGCCGTATAATCGCTTTTCAGTCTGTATTCTATGCGTTTGTCACAACCCGAGAAAGTACCGTCAGCTATGCTCGTTACGGTAGTGGGGATGATTGCCGATGCAAGGTTGCTGCAATCCTTAAAAGCATTTTTCCCTATGCTCGTAACTGAGCCGGGTATGATGGCCGAGGCCAGGCTGCTGCAATTCTGGAAAGCCCGGTCAGCTATGCTTGTGACGGAATTCGGAATGTCAATGGAGGTAAGGCCGCTACAATTATAGAAAGCCCGGAACCCTATGGTCGTAACGGAGCTTGGGATGGTGACGGTGGCAAGGCTCTTACAACCCGAGAATGCATCGCTTCCTATACCTGTAACAGTATAATATGTATCTTTATACAAAACCTTTTCGGGAATATTAAACATCTCCTTTCTGTAAATTTCATCGGAATAAATTCCCGCATTAAGAAGTGTGGCTGTTCCATCCTTTTTATATTGGTATAAGTAAAGTCTGTTGCAACCCTTAAAAGCACCGTTTCCTATGCTCGTAACAGATTTCGGAATGGTGACTGAGGCAAGGCTCTCGCAATCATAGAAAGCATCGCTTCCTATGGTTGTAACGGAGTTCGGGATGTCAACAGAGGCAAGGCTGCTGCAATACGAAAAAACGCCGTTTCCTATGGTCGTGACGGATTTCGGGATGGTGACGGTGGTCAGGCTGCTGCAACCCCGAAAAGTCTGGTCGCCTATGGTTGTAACGGAATTCGGGAGGTCAATGGCGGTAAGGCTGCTGCAATTATAGAAAGCCCGGAGCCCTATGGCCGTGACGGAATTCGGGATGGTGGCGGTGACAAGGCTCTTGCACCCCGAGAAAGCATCGTCTCGGATGGTCGTGACGGAATTCGGAATGATGACTGAGGCAAGGCTCTCGCAATCGCAGAAAGCATATTCTCCTATGCTTGTAACGGAATTTGGGATGTCAACGGAGGCAAGGTTCTTACACCCCGAGAAGGCATCGTCTCCTATGCTTGTAACGGAGTTTGGGATGGCGACGGAGGTAAGGCTGCTGCAACCCCGAAAAGTCTGACCGTCTATGGTCGTAACGGATTTCGGGATGCTAATGGAGACAAGGCTCTTGCAATCATTGAAAGCCCGGTATCCTATGGTCGTGACAGAATTCGGGATAGTGACGGAGGCAAGGCTCTTGCACCCGGAGAATGCGCTTCGTCCTATGCTAATAACGGTATAGTCTTTTCCCTCATAGGTTATTTTTTCGGGAATGTCGGCGGTTCTGATGCTGCTTTTGCTGCTGCTGACTTCTGCGGTGCCGCTATCATAAAGCTTGAAGTTCAAATCATTTTGCGATAGTTCATCCGCAAATGCGGGAATGCCGCAAAGCATTACTGCCAACAGGAGCATAATCTTTAACTTGTAAATTGTCATTGTTCTTTTCGTTTTTATCGGTTTATAGTTTAAATTCAATGCAAAGGTATGAGTTTTTTTCTTAAAAGCGAAAAACAGGCATCAAAAATCGTATTCGCGCTCGATTTATAATAAATAATGAATGTTTTGAGAAGCGCAATATCTCTATGCTGATGCCCTCTCGTAATCATTGCGTTCAAGATGTTGTTCCCGCTGTCGGTTCCGAAGGCTTCGGCTGTAGCGGAAAGAGCTATGGTTGCCAAGTCTGTAAATTTGGGAACTACACCTCTGCGAGGTATGTTCCCGAGGGCGGTGACACGATTTTCGGCAAAATCTTTGAATATATCGAGGATTTTTCCGAACTTTACGATGAAATTGTGTGTAAGCGCAGCTTTTGCATTGTGAATGTTTTAGGAAATTAATTCAACCAACAAGTTGCTGAGTATTTTTGCAGAGCAATTATGGAGCATCGGATTTTACTTGAAACCCTTAAGAGATATTTCGGTTATGACATGTTTCGTCCCGGACAGGAAGACATAGTCCGTTGCGTACTTTCGGGACGCGATTGTTTGGTGTTGATGCCCACAGGTGGCGGCAAAAGCCTTTGTTATCAACTGCCCGCCCTGTTAATGAAAGGAACAGTCGTTGTCGTTTCTCCGCTTATTTCATTAATGAAAGACCAAGTCGATGCCCTTCGTGCCGCCGGCATTCAGGCTGCCACGCTCAATAGTTCAATGAGCGAAAACGACAGTCTGCAGGTTACACGCGATTGTTTGAAAGGCAATGTAAAACTGGTGTATATGTCGCCCGAAGCCGTCCTGGCACGGGCTCCATACCTGCTGCATGATTTTCAAATATCGCTCTTTGCCATCGATGAAGCACATTGTGTCAGTCAATGGGGACACGACTTCCGGCCGGAATATACCCAATTGCACTTGCTGAGAAAAGAATTTCCGAATGTCCCGATGATAGCCCTTACAGCAACAGCCGATAAGGTAACGCGCAGCGACATTTTGAAACAGCTCGGTCTGAGCAATCCTAAGGTATTCGTCAGCAGCTTCGACCGTCCCAATCTGAGTCTGTCGGTAGTTCAGGGCATGCAAAAGAAATCGAAAGACAAAATGATTCAAGCTTTTATCCGTGAGCATCGTGAGCAAAGCGGCATCATTTATTGCCTGAGCCGCAAGATCACGGAGGCCGTGTCGGCCATGCTGAATGAAAACGGCATCAAGTCGCGCCCTTATCACGCCGGTTTGCCGCCGGACATGCGCGATTGCATTCAAGAAGATTTTGTACACGACCGTTTACAAGTGATATGCGCGACGGTTGCCTTCGGCATGGGCATCGATAAAAGTAATATTCGCTGGGTTATCCACTATAACCTGCCTAAATGCATCGAAAACTTCTACCAGGAAATAGGGCGCGCCGGACGCGACGGGATGCCCGCCGACACCTTGCTGTTCTACAGTTATGGCGATGTGATACAACTGTCTTCGTTTGCCCGCGAAAGCGGTCAGCGCGAAATCAACATGGAACGTCTGAAACGAATGCAAGAATATGCCGAATCCAAAATCTGCCGTCGGCGAATCTTATTGAACTACTTTGGTGAGACCACTTCAAAAAATTGCGGCAATTGCGATGTGTGCAACAATCCGCCGCAAACATTCGATGGAACCACAATCGTCCAAAAAGCTCTTAGTGCCATCATGCGCGCACAAGAGCATATAGGCTTCAATATTGTGATTGACATCCTGAGAGGGACCTATTCGCCAGAAATAAAAGCTCACAGCTACGACCGTCTGAAAACATTCGGTGTAGGCCGTAATATTCCGCGCGGCGATTGGCACCGATATTTGCTGCAAATGCTGCAAATGGGCATCATCGAATTGGCTTACGATGAGAATAACCATTTGAAAGTGACTCGACAGGGGCACGATATACTTTTTAATGGCAAGACTGTCGGCCTCACGATTTTGGAGCACGACAGCCCTACAAAGGGAAAACAAGCCAAAAAGATCAGCACAACAGAACGACTGCTTTTTGACGCTAAGTCCCATAAGCAGGAAGAAGACGAAGAGCTGTTTGAAGCCCTGCGGCTTCTGCGCCGACAGATAGCCGACCGGCAAGGCTTGCCACCCTATACAGTCTTCAGCGACCGTACCCTGCACGAAATGGCTTGCGTCAAACCACGCTCGCTCGAAGAGCTGGGAGACATAGTGGGAGTCGGAGCATTCAAACTAAAGAAATACGGAATGGATTTTGTTGCTGAAATTCGCAAATGCAGCAAAGTGTAAAGTCTGGAGTCAAAAAGTCGAACATGTGTAAAGAATATCAGCCGAAAAGTGCAGAAACGGGAGTTTTTTGATACCTTTGCAAATACAAATTCAAATTCAAACCAAAAAACATATATCAGTCATGAGTAATAGAATCAAGAAATTCCTGCTGCCCGAAAGCGAAATACCTACGCAATGGTATAACATACAGGCCGACATGAAGACCAAGCCGCTTCCTTTCCTGCATCCGGCCACAAAACAACCGCTGAAGGCTTCAGATCTATACCCGATTTTCTGCGAAGAGTGTGCCAACCAAGAATTAGATCAGACACATTCCTGGATAGATATTCCCGAAGAAGTTCGTGAGCAATACAAGAATTATCGCTGCACACCTTTGGTGCGCGCATACGGACTGGAAAAGGCACTTGACACTCCGGCTCATATTTATTTCAAAAACGAAAGCGTAAGCCCCGTAGGCAGCCATAAATTAAACAGCGCCTTAGCACAAGTATATTATAACAAGGAACAAGGCGTAAGCAACATTACGACGGAAACCGGCGCCGGTCAATGGGGAACAGCCCTATCTTACGCATGCCGTTTATTCGGCATTGATGCGGCCGTCTATATGGTAAAAATCAGCTACGAACAGAAGCCCTACCGCCGCAGCATGATGCATGTGTTCGGTGCACAGGTAACTCCGAGCCCCTCCATGTCAACCCGTGCCGGGAAAGACGTTCTGACAACAGACCCCGAATGCAACGGCTCATTGGGCATTGCCATATCGGAAGCCATCGAATTGGCTACTCAAACAAAAAATTGCAAATACGCATTAGGTTCGGTACTCAATCACGTAAGTCTTCACCAAACCGTTATCGGCTTGGAAGCTGAAAAGCAAATGGAAATGGCCGGCGAATATCCCGACAAGATAATAGCCTGCTTCGGAGGCGGTTCCAATTTCAGCGGTGCTTTCCCTTTCATGCGCCATAACATTTTAGAAGGGAAAACGACCGAGTTCATTGCCGCCGAACCCGAAAGCTGCCCAAAACTGACAAAAGGAAAGTTTGAATATGACTTCGGAGATGAATCCGGCTACACCCCCCTGCTTCCCATGTATACTTTGGGACACAATTTCCAACCGGCCAGCATTCATGCCGGAGGTTTGCGTTACCACGGCGCCGGTGTCATCCTTTCGCAATTGCTGAAAGACGGCTATTTGCGCGGTGTAGACATTCCTCAATCGGAGACATTCAAATACGGAATCCTCTTTGCACGTACTGAAGGTATCATTCCGGCTCCAGAAAGCTGCCATGCCATTGCCGCTACAGTACGCGAAGCCATGAAATGCAAGGCAGAAGGCAAAAAGAAAGTCCTGCTATTCAACTTGAGCGGACACGGCCTTATTGATCTGGCATCCTATGAACGTTACTTGCAAGGTGATCTTCAAGATTATACTCCGACTGAACAGGAACTGAACAAATATTTGAGCGAGGTTGCACCACTGCAGCCATGATTTCACATTAGAAAGCAGCAAAAAACCATTCCGGAAGGCTTGAAATCCAATATTTGCTCTGTAAAAGTGCCTCATATAAAAATTAAAGTCGTACTTTTGCAAGCGCTATCACGTGATGGTAGCATATTCAAACCTATTTAATAAATAACTTAAAGACCAAATGGCAACAAAAATCAGATTGCAACGCAACGGGCGCAAAGGCTATGCCTTTTTTAGCATCGTTATTGCAAATTCGAACGCTCCACGCGATGGAAAGTTCACAGAAAAATTGGGTACTTACAACCCTAACACACAACCTTCAACTGTAGATTTGAATTTTGACCGCGCTCTCTATTGGTTAGAGGTCGGCGCACAGCCCACGGATACCGTCCGAAACATTTTGTCACGCGAAGGCGTGCTTCTGATGAAGCATCTGCGTGGAGGTGTTCGTAAGGGGGCTTTCGACGAAGCAACTGCACAGGCTAAATTTGAAGCTTGGAAAAACGAACGCGATCAGAAAGTAGGCAAAGCCATTGCCAAGGTTGCCGAAGAGAAAAAGGCCGCCAGCGCAAATCGTTTGGAAGCTGAAAAGAAAATCAACGAAACAATCGCAAAGAAAGTAGCTGAAAAGAAAGCCGAAGCTATCAAGGCTGCTGAAGAAGCCGCTGCTGCGGCAGCGGCTGAGGCTGCAACAGCCGAAGCAACTGCCGAGGGTGAAACTCCTGCCCCCGAAGCAACTACAGCAGAATAAGGCTCGCCATTTTCACAACTTACTAACTAAAACGTATAATCAAGTTGGCTGTTATCCTATCGGCCAACTTGATTTTTTTGAACTTTTCGCGACAAACAGTTTTTGTTGTTATAAAAACTGCCTATCTTTGTTTGTCACATCAAACATCAATATAAGCAACATGAAAAAACTACTTGCCTTTTTAGCATTGCTAATCTTTTCAACAAGTTTTGCCGGCACTGCAAAAGCCGACGGAACAGCAAAGGAAAGACCCCAATTGGTCATTTTCGAAACTGACATGGGAAATGATATTGACGACGCTCTCGCCTTGGATCTTCTCTATAAATATATGGATCAAGGAAAAATCAAGCTTTTGGCCATTATGACAAACAAGGAGGGTGCGAGTTCTGCACATTTCATTGATATCATGAACACCTGGTATGGCTATCCAAAGATACCCATTGGCATCGTCCGCAACGGTGCAGAGTGCAAACATCCAAACGACTATACGTTGGCAGTCTCTGATATGAAAGCCAACGGAAAGCCGGCATTTAAAACCTCCGTCAAAGACGTTACCAAACTACCTGATGCGGAACAACTGTATCGCAAAATACTATCCAAACAGCCCGACCACTCTGTTGTTATCATTTCCGTCGGTTTTTCTACCAATTTGGCTCGTCTGCTTGATACCCGGCCTGATTCTTACTCTTCTTTGAACGGGCGGGAACTGATTAAAAAGAAAGTGAAGTTATTTTCGCTCATGGCAGGAAATTTTGACCAGCGTCACCTTACGGAATACAACGTTGTCAAAGACATTGCCGCATGTGCCAAGCTGTTTAAGGAGAGTCCGATTCCCATCGTGACTTCGCCATTTGAATTGGGAGAAGCCGTACAATATCCGGGAAAAAGCATCGAAAACGATTTTGGCTGGACTACACGCCACCCAATGGTTGAAGCTTACAAGGCTTACGCAAAAATGCCCTACGACAGACCCACATGGGACTTAACGGCCGTTTTAGAAGTGTTGGAGCCCGGCAAATTCATGACACAATCGCCCAAAGGTACGATCGTTGTTGATGAAAAAGGGCACACTGATTTCACACAGGAAGCAAACGGGCTTCATTCATACCTTACTATTACGCCCGAACAGGGAAGACGCATCAAGCAATTTTTCGTTGAAACCATTCCGCAAAAAGCCAAACGCGTAAAAGATTGAATTCATAGCACAAGAGGCTGAACTTTCAGCCTACCATATCATTTTTGCTCCTTTC
>ERZ808258.678-NODE-678-length-12431-cov-4.557692_pt1 | contig 12431 bp, 8 predicted proteins | sample MGYA00521280_ERZ808258 | MGnify/ENA primary metagenome ERZ808258 (study PRJEB31516, sample SAMN03275585) | gut metagenome | biome: mammalia-associated habitat; material: feces | host: Papio cynocephalus | place: Kenya | collected 2012-07-19 ...
CGAGACATTGTTCTGAACTCGAAAACCGAAGGAAAACATGGGTGGTGAAATATATCCCGGTATGGTGGAGATGCGTTTGCGTGCGGAAGCCGTGAAGGCTGCTGCACGAAATCGTAATGGTTTGACTTATAAAGGATTCGGCGTGCTGTCGGGTAACGCTACATCCAGTTTGTTGCTGGATTAACAAGGCTGAGCAGCCGGTGGCGAATTGGCGAATTGGCGAATGGTGAAGACCTTGTTTGGCGGGCAACGACCGCTGATGAACACCGTCAAAATCGAAATGGGCAATGACCGCAACAATTCGACTGGTCCCAACGTGGCGACCATGCGCGACCGTGATGATTATCCGGTGGTGGCGCGTGGACCTAGCTCCCAGCTCGCCTCCGATGCGTGCCGCTACGATCCGGATATCAAAGTGAGCATCCTGCGTTGGATGGCGCCGACTTGGGTGCATTCCAACGACGATGTGTACCGCTGGTACAAGAACACAATTCTGGCGGCGTACCGGGAATATGGCATTATGGTGGGTTCCGTCAATCCCGACGTTAACGAGCGCACTGCCGATTTGGATCGGGTGGCCGAATTCGCGCATCGCGTGCATACCGATGAAATCGGTTTCGAAGGTAATGGCGCGAGCGATCCGAATGCTGGCTGGCGTTCCGACAAGGAGCGTGAACTGTTTCATCGCATCAAAATCATCACTTCGGATGAGGAGGTGACCGGCACGTTCGCTGGCGAGGTGATTGCTCATCCCGAGTATTTGCAGGCGATAGATATTGCCAGCTATCATTATTCCGTCGAAGATGATTCCGAAGGCAACTTCAAGAGACTTGCCGACGAATATGACAAGGAAGTATGGAATTCCGAAGCACAGGCCACTTTTTCCAATTCCGCTGATCGTCCAAACAGCACCAATGGTGACGGTCTGACGGATGAAGAGCGCGCATCGCTGACCTGCGCGTTTGAGGGTACGGGATTGGATGTGTTCGGTCCATCTGATGGCACCACGCGCGTTGATGTGTATGTGGACGGTTCGTTGACGATGGAAAACACGGCGTTGCAGGTCAATGAAGGGTCGCTGCGCACGCAGTTGTGTGTGGGCGGTTTGCAAAGCGGCCATCATGAGGTGACGTTGAAACTGGCGAATGCGCGGGAATGGGGTATTGACACGATTGGCATACTCTCATAAACCCATGCTGCATGAGGGTCGTGAATCGACCGACATGCGGCATCCCTATCGAATACCCATTCGGTAGACTGAGAATCATGGCAGACAAGGGGAAGAAACGCATCCGCAAATCACCGCAGGAACGCAAAGCCGAAATCATAGCGGCGGCGGGCCGGCTCATCGGCGAGAAGGGGTACTACGGCACGTCGCTCAAGGACATTGCCGACGCCATCGGCATGAGCCAGCCCGGTCTGCTGCACTACATCGGCAACAAGGAACGGCTGTTGTCGCTGCTGGTTACCGATGATTACGACCAGCAGGGCACGCCCGCCGACTTCGCCAAGTCGGGATTGCCCGGCAGCGATCAGGACGGCATGCTGTTCCCCGCCTATCTGCGGTTCCTGGTCCGTTATAACGCGCAACGCCGCAGTCTGGTGCAGCTGTACATGGTGCTGGAGACCGAATCGTTCAGCGCCGATCATCCGCTGCACGACTATTTCGAAGACCGACCGGATCTAACATGGGAGCACTATTCGCGATTCGCGTGGAGCCTGCCGCCGCAGATCGGCGGATGGGACCATATGCGGCCGATCGTGCGGCAATGCATCGAGGCGATGGACGGCGTCCAGCTGCGGTGGATGCGCAGGCCGCCGATCGATCTGTACGACGAGTGGTTGGTGTTCGAACGGATGATCTTCCCCTCGCCGGTGTGGGACGGATATCGCTAAGCCGTCTCGTGACGCATATCTAATAAACGTTAGTTAAGAAACGCCTCAAATACTGCGGTATTTGACGTTCTGAGCAGGAAGTTATATAGTTCTTATATCTAATAACAATTAGATATAAAAGTCAACGAGGACGATGGAGGATTCATGGGCCGTTACGAGGCAGACCACATTCTGTTCGGCGCCGCATACTACGACGAATATCTCATGATGAAGGGCATTGACCGCATCGATGAGGACATGGCGATGATGAAGGACGCGGGACTGAACGTCATCCGCATCGCCGAATCCACATGGAGCACCTGCGAGCCGCAGCCGGGTGTGTTCGACTTCTCCCATGTGGACCGTGCGCTCGACGCCGCCCACCGCGCCGGCATCGACGTCATCGTCGGTACGCCGACCTACGCGGTGCCCAGCTGGCTCGTCAAACTCGATCCGAGCGTCATCGCCGTCACCCCGAACGGGCAGGGCAAATACGGCGCGCGCCAGATCATGGACATCGTCAACGCCACCTACCGTTTCTACGGCGAACGCGTGATCCGCAAGCTCACCTCCCACGTCGCCGACCATCCGGCCGTCATCGGCTACCAGGTGGACAACGAGACGAAATACTACGATTCCGTCTCCGAGGACATGCAGCGCCTGTTCGTCAAGTACCTGCGCGAGAAGTTCCACGGCGATCTGGACGAGCTCAACCGCCACTTCGGCCTCGACTATTGGTCCAACCGCATCGACTCCTGGGAGGACTTCCCGGACGTGACCGCCACCGTCAACGAGTCCCTCGGCGGCGAATTCGACAAGTTCCGCCGCGACCAGGTGCGCGCCTTCCTGCAGTGGCAGGCCGACATCGTGCGCGAATACGCGCATGACGACCAGTTCATCACCCACAACTTCGATTTCGAATGGCGCGGATACTCCTACGGCGTGCAGCCGGCCGTCGACCACTTCAAGGCCGCCACCGCCGTGGACATCACCGGCGTGGACATCTACCACCCGACCGAGGACGACCTGACCGGCAAGGAGATCGCCTTCGGCGGCGACATGACCCGCTCCACCAAGAACGGCCGGAACTATCTGGTGCTCGAAACGGAGGCACAGGGCCAGCACGGCTGGGTGCCGTTCCCGGGCCAACTGCGCCTGCAGGCCTACTCCCACCTCGCCTCCGGCGCCGACATGGTGGAATACTGGCACTGGCACTCCATCCACAACTCCTTCGAGACCTACTGGAAGGGCCTGCTGAGCCACGACCTCGAACCGAACCCCACCTACCGCGAGGCGGGCGTGTTCGGCCGCGAGATCGCCAGACCGGAAGTGGGAGAGCGGCTCGTCCACCTGAAGAAGCGCAACAAGGTGGCCATCATGGTCAGCAACGAAGCGTTGACCGCGCTTGATTGGTTTCTCATAGAGGCCGGCTTCCCGTTCGGCGGCACCCTCAAATACAATGACGTGGTACGCAATGTCTACGACGCGCTGTTCGAGCTCAACGTGGAATGCGATTTCATCCCCGCCGACGCGCCAAGCGAACGCATGGCCCAATACGAGATGATTGTGGCCCCGGCGCTATACTGCACTCCGCAGGGAACGATCGACAGACTACGCGAATTCGTCGCGGACGGTGGTCACCTGATCGCCACCATGCGTTCCTTTGTGGCCGACGATGAGGTCACTGTATGGCATGATCGCGCGCCGCATAACCTCACCGACGTGTTCGGCATGACCTACAACCGGTTCACCCGTCCGAAGAACGTGCCGGTGGAGTTCACCGGTCCGCTCGCCGGCGTGCGACCGACTGAGGCGCAGGCGCTAATCGAGTTGGTCGATGCCGACGAAGGCGCGCAGGTGCTGGCCTCGTATGAACATTACGCGTGGAAGGACTATGCGGCCATCACACGCCATGCCTTTGGCAAAGGCGATGCCGAATGGATCGCCACCTTGCTCGATGCCGACACCATCCGCGCGGTGCTGCGCGAGGCCGTGGAACATGCGGGCGTCGTCGATGCCGGTGCTGCGCTCGCTGGCCAAGTGACGGTGCGTCGCGGAACGAACGCCCGCGGCGAGCGGGTGACGTACCTGCTCAACTACTCCGCAGACGAGATCACCGTCGCCAGCCCAGTGGCGGGCGACGTGGTGGTCGCTCCGGAGGTAGTCGGTGGGGACGGTGAGCTTGACGAAACGGCGAATGCCGATATTGCGCTCAAAGCCGGATCCCGGGTGGCTGTGGGCGACGAGCTGGAGATCGGGCCGTGGAATCTTGTGGTGATCGCGGGGTAGAGGATTGACCTTACTGCCTTGCGTTATGGGATGAGCAGGTCGATGATGGCTTTCCATTCCCTGATGAAGTCGACGTCGTGCGAGCCGCTGAGCCAGCGCAGTTGTAGCCCCTCCATTGCGGACAGGACCTGCAGCGCGGTGCGCTCCGGATCGGTGACTCCATCGCGCTTGGCCGCGAACGTGTATTCCTTCAGCAGATTGATCTCGCGCTGTTCGAAATACTCGTGCATGGGATGGTCCTTGCTCAGCGCTTCGCTTTCCAGCAGGGTGTAGAACCGGACCATCTCCGGACGGTCGGCGTTGGTTTCCACGGTCCCCGTGGAAATGGCCTTCAGTCCCAGCTCGCAGTGGTATGCGATGCCGTCATCGAGGACTTCGCCGGTCACACCCTGCACGCCAAGATGCTCGGCTATGGCGATCTGATTGGTTCGATCGGCGTATTTGAGGGTTTCCTCAAGTAGCTGTTCTTTGGATTTGAAGTAGTAAAGGAGTCCGGCTTCGGTGATGTTCTGAACTTGCGCCACGTCGCGGATGGTGAATCCCCAGAACCCGAATTGTGAGATGAATGAGATGGTGGTTTCAAGAATCGCCCTTCTACGTTCCTTGGCGCTCATTCGTTTTTGGGATTTGCCCTCTGTGCGGCGACGCATGTTCTTCTCCTTCATCTAGTGCCTACTAAGGTACAAGAAGGGGGAGAGGAGGATGATAAAAACCTTTGGAACACGCGGGATTATCGCCGAACATCAAATTTATAATATGATTTAACTAAGTGATTACTAGGTAATGAAACCAGTAATTGCGAAATAGGTGCAGAACAGCGTTTGACTGACTTGCGGATGCGGCGCGACGGCGGTGGAACACCGTTGACTTGCGTCTTCGCAAAAGATGCCATATGCTAAACCATGTTAATTACCGGATGGTAATTAATTGATGGGGCGAGGCGGCTCCATCGCACGCACATTGATAGGGTGCGGAATCGCACATACGACACGAGTTCACTATTGGAGCATGATTCAAAGGAGAGTTTCATGAGTGAAGCAATAGCAAGCAGGGAAGAACGGCTGGCCGCATACAACGCCAATATCGCGGCGGCGGAGAAGAATCCGATGCTGTCTCCGGAAACGGGCCGGCCGCTGTCCAAGACGAACGCCGTACGTTTCGGCGCTGGTTTTCTGGCCTTTGGCGTGCTATGGATGTCCGGTCTGGGCATCGTTTCCGCGGTGTTGCTGCCCATGCATTACAAGAGCATTGATGGCATCAGCGCCGACGCCCTTGTCGGCATCGTCAATGCGTTCACCGCGGTCGCGTCCCTGGTCGCCAACCTGATGTTCGGCAACTTCTCCGACCGCTCCCGTTCCCGCTTTGGTCGACGCACCCCCTGGATTATTTTCGGAGCCGTGCTTGGCGGCGTCACCTTGTTCCTGACCGGCACCACGCACAACGCCGTATTGCTGACCTTCTTCTACTGCGCCTGCATGTTCGGTCTGAACTGCATGATCGCGCCGGTAGTGGCCATCCTGTCCGATCGCGTGCCTTCCAAGATCCGCGGCACCATGTCCGCCTTCTATGGTGCCGGCTCCACCATCGGATCTCCGATCGGCACGATGCTTGGCGCTCTGTTCATCAAGAACCTGACCCCCGGCTTCGCCGTCGCCGGTGTGCTCATGCTCCTTGGCGGCGTCGTCGCCGTGATCATCATCCCCAAGGAGCAGCCCGCTGATTTTCTGCCGAAGGACGAAGGCTCCCTCAAGGATGTTCTCGTCTCCTTCAGGCCGCCGAAGTTCGACACCGCCCATGATTTCTACAAGGCGTTCGTCGGCCGCTTCTGCATGCTGATCTCCTACCAGATGATTTCCGTCTACCAGCTGTACATCATCCAGAACTATATCGGCCAGTCCGTCGACGAGTCCGCGGTCACAGTGTCCGTCGTGTCCATGATCACCATGGTCATGACGCTGGTCGGGTCCTTCATCTCCGGTCCGGTCTCCGATCTCATCGGCCGCCGCAAGGTGCCGGTCGTCGTGGCTTCTGTGCTGTTCGCGATTGGCATCGCGATGCCGTGGCTGATTCCGTCCTCGCTCGGCATGTACCTGTTTGCCGGCATCGCCGGTCTTGGTTACGCTGTCTATTCCGCCGTCGATCAGGCGCTGCTGGTGGACGTGCTGCCAAGCAAGGAAGAGGCCGGTAAGGATCTGGGCATCCTGAACATGGCCACCACCCTCGGCCAGATGTGCGGCCCGATCATCATGTCGAGCATCGTTGTGGCCCTGGGATACAGCTTCGCCTTCCCGGTCGCCATCGCGTTGGCCATCGTCGGTTGCTTCTTTATCATGGCCATCAAGAAAGTCAAGTAAGGCGAATCCTATCCCCGTGTTCCGTTCGGTGCCTTTGCGCCGGACGGAACACGGGCCGTGGGTCGTTGGTTTGTTTACGTTGCATGGCGCGGATGTGCCCTTCTCCCCTATGGCCGCGCTAAATGCCGACGGCTGCGTTTGAGTCGTCGGGCGCAGCGTCTCGACGCGGCTTTTGCCATATCGACAGGGGCCATTGTCCGGTGACAACCGGGTTTCATGCGACGGAGAAGTGAATCAAGGAGTTATTGAGTAATGGAAACCGCATCGTACAAAGGAGCGCATATGAATCTCGACTACATCAAAGGTGTGAACCTCGGCAACTGGCTGGTGCTGGAGAAGTGGATGAACCCGGCGCTGTTCGACGGTACCACCGCGGACGACGAATACTACCTGCCCACACAGCTCGACCCGGCTGTCTACGAGGCGCGCATCAAGACCCACCGTGCCGAATACATCAATGAACGCGATTTCGCCACCATCAAATCGTGGGGTCTGAACTCCGTGCGCATCCCCGTGCCATACTTCATCTTCGGTGACCGCGCGCCGTTCATCGGCTGCATCGACGAACTCGACAAAGCCTTCAACTGGGCCGAGAAATACGGCCTGACCATTCTCATCGACCTGCATACCGCGCCGATGAGCCAGAATGGTTTCGACAACGGCGGCATCTCCGGTGTGTGCAAATGGGCGCAGCTGCCCGACGAGGTCGAATTCGTGCTGTCCGTGCTTGAACGCCTCGCCAAGCGGTACGGCCATCGCCAGGCGCTGATGGGCATTGAGATCATCAACGAGCCGAACACCACCACCTCCTGGCCGATGATGAATGTGACCGAACGCTACAAAGCGGTCGATTCGGAACTTGCCGAAGGCACCGGTCCGGTCGAATTCGACTGGCTCAAGAACTTCTACGTCACCGCCTACCACCGTTTGCGTGACGTCGACAAAGGCGCGTTGCCTGTCGACAAGGCTGTGGTGTTCCACGACGGTTTCGACATCGAGCAGTGGAAGGACTTCATGCGCGGGGATGACGGTAAGCTCGCTCCGGAATTCGTCAACGTAATCCTCGACACCCACCAGTACCTCATGACCGCCGAAATGATGGGTTGCCCGCAGACCGTGGAAGGCTACGACGATTTCGTGAGGAACACCTATGCGCCGATGATCGCCGAGATGAGCGAATACTTCCCGGTGATCGTGGGGGAGTGGTGCCTGTTCAACTCCGTCGGTTGCGGTGTGGACACCCACGGCGGTCAAAGCGTGCTCAACGGCGAGGAGGGCGCGCGGGCCGAAACCCTCAACGCCGAGCAGAAGCGTTCATTGTACCGGGGCGTGGCCGAATCCCAGCTCGCCGCATGGAGCACGGGCAGCGGTTTCTACTACTGGAACTACAAACTGCTCACCGACACCGTCAATACCCCCGGTTGGATCGGCTGGGATGCGTGGGACCTCGGGCGCTGCATCGCCCAGGGCTGGTTCCCCATTCAGAAGTAGTCCGACATCAAGCGACATAAGGAATGACAATGCTGCATAATCCGATCTTCAAAGGCTTCAATCCCGATCCGGCCATCTGTCGAAAAGGCGGCGATTACTACGTGGCCGTCTCCACCTTCGAGTGGTTTCCGGGCATTCCGATCTACCATTCCAAGGATATGAAGCACTGGGAGCTGCTCACCCACGTGCTCACCGACGACACCGATCCGAACCTCACCAAGCTGCCAAGCGCGAAGGGCATCTGGGCGCCGTGCCTTACGTACAGCGAATCCGAGGACATGTTCTACGTGATCTACGGCGTGATGAACTCCATGAACGCCCGTTACTTCGACGTGAACAACTATCTCATCAAGTCGAAGAGCATTGAAGGACCATGGAGCGAACCGGTCTACCTCACCTCCTCCGGCTTCGATGCGTCCATCCTGCATGACGACGACGGCAAAAAGTACATCGTCAGCCTCGAATGGGAGACGCGTGAAGGCTATGAGAAACCGGGCGTGATCTGCTGTGTGGAATACGATCCGCAGGCTAAGCACGTGGTCGGATATCCGAAGCGCATCTGGCGCGGAGCCACTGACCGTGGCTGTATCGAAGCTCCGCACCTGACCAAGCGCGACGGTTGGTACTATCTCATGTGCGCCGAAGGCGGCACCGGCTACAACCATGCCGTGACCATGGGCCGCTCACGCAACGTGTGGGGGCCGTACGAGCCCGATCCCAACGGCCCGCTGGTCACCTCCCAGCCCAAGGAATCCAACGAGCGCGCCGATGCCGACCATCTCAAGCCTCGCTACTTCAACCCGGATTCCGTGCTGCAGAAGTCCGGCCACGGCTCCTACGTGGATCTGCCGAACGGCGAAACCTACCTGGTGCATCTGACCAGCCGACCGTTCGTGCCGGAACTGCGCTGCACGCTCGGCCGCGAGACCGCCATCCAGAGGATGACGTGGACGGACGACGGCTGGCTGCGCATGGCGGACGGCTCCAACCTGGCCAAGATCGAGGTTGAGGAACCGGATCTGCCGGACGTGCCGATGCCGCGGATTCCGGGCCATGACGATTTCGATGACGGCGAGATCGGCAATTGGTACTATTCGCCGCGGCAGATGCCGACGACGTTCGCCAATGTGACGGAACGTCCCGGCTGGCTGCGCGTGCGCGGCGAGGAATCGCTTGCCTCGCTCAACCGAACGAGCCTGGTCGCGCGCAAACTCACCAGCGTGTACGCCACCGTGACCACGAAGATGGAGTTCCGCCCGGAGGTCTACCAGCATTCCGCAGGTCTGACCATCTACTACGACAATATGAACAACATCTTCCTGCGCAAATACTATTCCGAAACGCTCAGCGGTCCCGCGATCTCCATTATCCGCCTCGAAAACGGCGAGAAGACGGAAATGCTTGAGACCCGTGTGGCGGTGGAAGACAGGCCGATGTATTTTCGTCTCAACATCGAAGGCCGCCGTACGTGGTTTGCATGGAGCTATGACGGCGATGTCTGGACCAAAATAGGTCCTGATTTCGATACCACCACCTTCTCTGACGAATACTGCAGGTACGGCGAGTTCACCGGCACGATGGTCGGTATTGTCGTCACTGATGCGGTGTTGCATGAGAAGACCGCCGATTTCGATTTCTTCGATTATGAGGCGGATGAGACGAAACCCGTCGATTGAGTCGGCTCAGACCATCGTTTTGCCGGGAAGCGGTTCGCGTCCAGGATTCCGTGGGATCCTGGACGCGAACCCAAGATGCGTACAATGGGGTCGGTAACCGTGTTGCCCGGCCTGTTGGTTTTATTCCGAAAGGGCCCGGTGGCCGGAGAACCTGCGGGAGGAAGACAGCGATACGGTGCTAGGTGTCGGCGAGAAGATCAATGGCGTGAACCTCGGCAACTGGCTGGTGTTGGAGAAATGGATGAATCCCGAACCATTCCAGCCAAGCGGGGCGGATGATGAGATCCGGATGCACCGCACGCATGCCGCGATGGACGCCGCCGCGCGCGTCCCGCAGAAGTCATCCGAAACCGCGGAAGCGCCATCATCTCTGGAATCCGTTTTGCGGCGCCACCGCGACACCTACATAACGTTGGATGACTTTCGCGCCATCGCCGCGCATGGAATCAACCTCGTCCGCATTCCCGTGCCGTATTTCATCTTCGGCGACTGGCCCGGGCATCCCGGCTGCGTCGAATACCTCGACAAGGCGTTCGCATGGGCGGACGAAACCGGATTGAGGATCATGATCGACCTGCACACCGTGCCCGGTTCGCAGAACGGCTTCGACAACGGCGGATTGACGGGCGTGTGCACGTGGGCGCGGAATCCGGATCTGGTGGAATACGCGCTGAACGTGCTGGAACGTCTGGCGCGCCGATATCGGGACGAACCGGCGCTGCACAGCATCGAAGTGCTTAACGAACCGGTGAGCTGGCTGGTGTTCCATGGCGCATCGAACATCGCGAAAAACAATCGCGAGGCATCCGGCAGCGCGCATGTCTCCCTGCGTTTTCTGAAACGTTTCTATCGTGCCGCCTACACGCGGCTACGCGCCATATTGCGTCCGGAAACGCCGATCGTGTTCCATGACGGTTTCCGTCTGCTCCGTTGGGGCGACTGGTTCCGGCGCGCGGGCATGCGCAATGTCATGCTTGATACCCATCAATACCTGATTGCGATGGAATCGCCGATCTTCGCCGCGCGATCCGCGCAACGGCGGCAATCTCGAAGCATGGGATCTGACCCGCGCATGGCGCCACGGATGGATCCTGCCCGAGGAATTCCATGATGATCCGCAAGATGATTACGGCGTCAATCAGCGATAATCGCCGCAACGGCATTAGACTCGGAACCATGGCAGAGGGAACGACTTCGAAACGCGTCCGCAAATCGCCGGAGAAACGGCGTGCGGAGGTGCTGGATGCGGCGGTGCAGCTCATCAGCGAACGCGGATACAACGGCGTCTCGATTCAGGACGTGGCCGATCGGGTCGGCATCTCCAAGCAGGGCGTGCTCAGATACGTCGAGAATAAGGACAATATGCTGGCGATGGTGTTCAACGAGTACTACGCCACCACGGGTACTCCGGAGGATTTCTTCTCCTCCGGCATGCCTGGCAGCGACTCCGCGGCGCCACATTTCCCCGCATACCTGCGCTATCTGGTGAGGCACAACTCACGCCGTCGCATGATGGTGCAGCTGTTCACCGTGCTGTCCGCCGAATCGTTGAATCCCGGCCATCCGCTGCACGACGAATTCGCGGAACGGATGGACAGCATCTGGAACCATTATTCGATGTACCCATGGATGGTTCCGCCGCAACTCGGCTCATGGGAGGCGGGCATGCGACCGGTGGTGCGCAAATCCATGGAAATCATGGACGGCATTCAACTGTGGTGGCTGCGCGAGCCGGAAATCGACCTGTATGCGGAATGGGCCGAAATGGAGAACATACTGTTCCCGGCGCCGCTGTGGGACGCATACCGTTGAGCGACTAAAGCCGCTGACGGCAGTTCTGGCGCCGTGCGTCGAAACCCGCCGCATATTGTCGCGCACGGCAATATGCGGCACGACCATTCAGGGAATTGCCTAATCGGCATCGCGCGTCTAGAACCGCGCTTTTCTGAATATGAAAACCGAAATCGTGTCTGTTGCAGGGGTATGCCCTTTGCAACGGACACGAACTTCCGGTTCGAGTGTTTTGTTCGTGGTCGCAAAGGGCATAAGAATCCATCATCATGGATGCTCGCATGGGTGCCGATCGGATGGAACGACACCCATGACGAATTGCGTCGGCCGATGATCAATCGGACACGGTGAATGTGGTGCGCTTGAGATCCGCGCGGCGGCTTGAATGCCCGATGAGCACTTCGAATTCGCCTGGCTCGACGAACCGATGCGCATCGGAGTCGACGATCGTGCAATCCGCGACCGGAATGTCGAATGCGATGGTTCTGGTTTCGCCTGGTTCAAGCTCCACGCGCTGGAACGCTTTGAGCTCGCGGTCCGTCCAACTGTACGAGGTGACGATATCGCCGATGTATGCCTGCACCACCTCGGTGCCCTTGCGCGCGCCGGTGTTGGTAAGCGTGATTTCGATGTGCACGGTATCATCGGCGGCGAACGTGCCGGAGGTCGGAATGTTGGTGATTGTGGGCTCGCCATAGGCGAAGGTCGTGTAGCTCAATCCCTCGCCGAACGCGAATGCCGGATCCTGCGTGAGGTCGGCATAGCGGTTGCCGTGCTGGCCGCGGATTTGGTTGTAGTAGACGGGGAGCTGCCCGGCATGGCGCGGGAAGGTGATTGGAAGCCTGCCGCTCGGTTCGGTCTTGCCGAGGATGATCTCCGCAATGGCCTGGCCGCCCTTCATGCCAGGGTTCGGAGCCCACATGAACGCGGACGTGCCGTCGGCCGCGGATTCGTC
>ERZ808258.679-NODE-679-length-12430-cov-3.354747_pt1 | contig 12430 bp, 18 predicted proteins | sample MGYA00521280_ERZ808258 | MGnify/ENA primary metagenome ERZ808258 (study PRJEB31516, sample SAMN03275585) | gut metagenome | biome: mammalia-associated habitat; material: feces | host: Papio cynocephalus | place: Kenya | collected 2012-07-19 ...
CATATATATCTTATAATAATGCGCCAAAGATTTTGCGGCTTGGTATGAGCGCAAGTGATTTTAGTTTTACAGCATACGAACCGTTATATCTAAAAGGAAAATACAGTGGCGTTACTTTTACAATTGATAGTACAACTCCATATACTCAAACTCTTCCTGCTGAATCAGATGGGTATCAATACTTGCTCTTGGGGTTAACTTCGGGTACGGATACTTATTGCCTTTATCCAAATCATGAGATTTACTGGCGCGCAAATGGAGTTATAAGTAGATTTAATAATGTTTCGTATATTGCTAGTACAGAAGATATTGGTGAGGGCGCGGAGTTACCTAGTGGAGTTTTATATTTGGTTTATGAGGAATAAAGATGAGTTGGTATAAAGATACGATACCGAAAGAATATAAAAGGCTAGAATATATTCAAAGTACCGGTACACAATATATAGATACGGGAATTCCTTTAACTAGCAATTCTAGGGTTGTGATGGATTGCGAGTTAACGACCGTTTCTGGTACACAGTGCTTTTTCTGTAGTAGAACAGAAGCCACAACAACAGATACAACTTCGAATACATTATTTGCAATTGGCTCTACTTATAGAAAAGAATATTATGGAGAAAGTAAAACTGCGACCAATTCTGATGGCGCGAATAAAAGAATTATTATAGATAATGATAAAAATAGAATAGAGATTGGTAGCGCTATTTTATCTTTTTCTTCTGTTAGTGATACAGTTTCTCCAATGAATTGTTATCTAATGGCAAGTACTGTATTAGAGAACGGTGTAATCAGTACATTTTCTAATTTTGCTTATATGAAGCTTTATTCTTGTCAGATTTATAATAATGATGTATTGATAAGAAGTTTTATTCCTTGTCAGAAAAAAAGCGATAGTGCATTAGGGCTTTACGATACTGTTTCACAGAATTTTTATGTTAATGGTGGAACTGGGACTCTTAGCTTTAAAGAATTAGTTGTTGAGCCCAAAATGTATATTGGAGTAGAAAAACAAGTTCCTAATTATACGGAGCAAGAAAAATATTTAACTGTAGATACTTTTTCTGATTTTTTTGACAGCACACAAAGTACGCATAAGTGGGAAGTTAAATCTATGGGGCAGGTTTTAAATAATGTCCTTATTGAGCCAACAGGAAGCTATGGAGTTCATAACTTAACTGTTTCGAATAATTATTTTGAAATTACTCCAAAGATAGATTTTAAGGGATTAAATATTTTTGTTTCTTACATAACTGAATCTGGTCATGATAAAGTTTATTTTTCTTATAATGGAACAACAGAGATAGATGGAGTTAACGGTACATCAAGTGAAAATGTAATTGTTAATTTAACAGACGTAAAAGCTGGAGATAAGTTAAAGTTTTGGTATATAAAAGATGGTAGTGTTAGCGCGACGAATGAAAAGGTTCAAATTCAATTGGTTACAATTGAAACACCGAAGGAAAAAGTGGAAGATGGGACTTATCATACGGAAGAGCTAAGCGAAGAAGTTAGAAAATTACGCTTCCCTTTTAGCAATATAACAAAAACCGTATCAAAAGGATATATTGGGGCTAATAATTTGAGTAAGCTATGTTTTTTTACTAGCACACAATTGGGGAGTTTATCAATTGGAAGTACAATTGAAGTTCCTGTTGTTACTGATTGGCAAAGTCGATTTGGGCAATCAATTGTCTTTAAAATTGCAGATAAAAATCATAATGGTTATCCAGATAATAGCACAACGTTGATTACAGATAAAATAATCCAGATTATGGCTTTTGATGCCAAGGAACCCAACCATCAATATACAGCTATAAGTAGTAATGGAAATAATAATTATATTGATGCGAATATTCTACAGTGGTTAAATAGTTATGCAATAGCGGGAAATTGGTATAAAGCAAAGCATTCTGCCGATCAGGCTCCATCAAATACCTCTGTCGTGACATTCAATCCATATGATTCATGGGCGGGTTTTCTTTTTATGTTAAGCTCAACTTTCGTTTCAAAACTTTTAACAACAACTCAAATTGTTGACTTGGAGACTCCTGAATATTATCAAAAAGAAGTAACGGTTGAATCAAAAATGTTTCTTGCTTCGGCGGTAGAGGTTGGCTTGGATGGGAATAATATTATTGTAGAGGGAACGCGTTTATCGTTATTTGAAAATAATTCTACTCGTATGGCGTATCCTACTGCTGAATGTGTAAATAATTTTGGGAGCACAAGATCTGATCTAGATGTTGATAAAGGCTTTTTTTGGATGCTAAGAACAAATTACTCACAAAATAGCTATGGTAGTATTCGATGTGTTAATACAACTGGAAGTAGTTTGGCAAGTGGATACTGTTATTATAGCACAGGCGTTCGCCCGCTTTGTAATCTTCCAAATAACACCTTACTCTCAAAAGAGCCAAACGCCAACGGCCACTATACCCTTCTATAAAAAAGCTAAAAGGAGAATTAAAATGGAGATTTTACTACGTGATACCCCCAAATATCTAAATTTATATGAAAGTTTTAAGGACGCGCCCACAAAGCTTGCTTTTAAGTTCCTTAAACTATTTGGTAATCTTGAGAAAGAAAAAACTTTTTACGAAGAGAAGTTCAACAAAATTCTTGAAACTTATGCAGAACAGAACGAAGATGGGACTCTTAAACTAACTGAGGACAAAAATGGGGTCCAGATTCGTAAAGATAGCCTTGTTGAATGTAAGAAGGCTATGGATGAATTAAATGAATTAACTATAACTCTTCCCGATATTAAATTTAAGTTAGAGGAATTAGAGCCAATTAATCTAAAGCTAGAAGATTTGGCGTTACTAATGCCTTTTATCGATGAGTAATAGAATCGCAATACGCCATGGTACTGGCGCGCCCACTACTCAGCATCTTCTTCCAAATGAACTTGGTTATAGCACAAGCAATAATGTTCTTTACATAAGAAGAGTTTTTGGAGATATAGATGAAGTAGTTCCGTTAACTACAAACGAGACTCCTAGTAGTTTTGTTGTAGTCAATAAAAACATAACAGTAACGTCTGATACTACTGAAATAATAATTGACTCACCAGAATTAGAAAACAACTTAGCAGTATTTATAAACTTGGACTATACTGCACAAGGATTAACTAAATTAAATATTGAAGATTTTCGTGCGATGGACTTAATCGATGGCGGCGAAGTCAAAGACGGGGATGATAACGTGATTAGTACTTCAATAAAATTAAAAGTAAATGGGAAGGTTGGAGTTACAGAAGAAACAACCTTCCCTTTAGTCTTACTTATAGCTAAATAATGCCTGTTTTTGTTTTGGGGTCTGGTGGCGGTTCTGGTGGTAGTAGAAAATATTCTTTTGCTTTTTCTTCAACTGACTCTGTTTGGACAACAGATAGTGATGGAAATTATGTAATAAAAGTTCCTGCTACAACACATGAATGTACAGAGAATGTTGAAGTTGAAGTTTATTACCTAAATAATGGATTATATAGAAAAACTTGGGGCTACTTTACGGATGTTAGTTGGTTTGTTGATGTAGACGCGCAAGGAAATGTGACTTTGGGTTCTGACCAAAAATTTTCGGGAAAAATAGTTATTAAGTAAAAGGAGAAGAAGCAATGGAAAAGAAATTACCAGCAGATTTTATTGCCTTAAAAGAAGAAGTAAGACAAGAAATGCTGCGGCGGCTCTGTATTAATGGTAGCATGGGCGCGTATGCTTCTTCTTCTTACAATTATTCTAAAACGCCAAAAGTAGAAGGGCCAATTGAACCAGAATTTTATCAAAAGATACAAGAGCCAATTGATGCAGTTAATTCTACGAATTATTTTCCACGAAAAGAATTTGAATATAGTATCTCTTCAATGCGAGAAATACTTCAGCAATATACAAGTAAGAATAAAGATGATACGGGAAACTATAATAATGAGAATAATACGATAATGAGTGGCTGTATGGCTTATTGTCAAGGTTTTTGTTCAGCTACTTGCTACTCCCATTGTGGCTCTAGCTGTGATAGTAATTGCTCTGTTGATTGTGGGAATAGCTGTAGTTTAAGTTGTGCGGCAGATTGTAATAATACATGTAAGACTGCTTGTTCGGGGACATGTGATACGACTTGTACTGGTGACTGTGGAGCTGCTTGTTCACAAGGATGCGCGACAGATTGCTCTGTTTACTGCCAAACGACTTGTTCTGGTGGATGTCAAAGCAATTGTGGAGGAAACTGCGGGGGCACCTGTAGCGGCGGGGGTGTTGGGAATTGTTAAGGGATTTGTGATGAGACATGTACGGGTGGCTGTGGTTCTTCTTGTCAAGTAGCTTGCAGTGGAAGCTGTACTACAGATTGCGGCAGTGGCTGTTCAGATAGTTGTTCGGAATACTGTAAAGATACTTGTAATAATAATTGCGGAACTGTTTGTAGCGTAAACTGTACGGGTACATGCTCTGGTGGCTGCTCTACTGGTTGTGGTGATGGATGTCAAGGTAATTGTGGTAGTAGTTGCGGAACTGGCTGCGGTGAATCTTGCACTGAATATTGTAGAGATACTTGTAATACTGCTTGTGGAAATGTTTGTTCAAGTTATTGCTCTGACAACTGTAAAGGAACCACAAAAACAACAACGCCTAGCACCTGCGGTACTGGATACGGAAATATATGTTGGAAAGGTTGTCATATAGATTGTAATAGTGCTTGTACTGGCTCTAGTATTGACCGTAGTGGGTGTAGTTCTTGTGAAGGAGACTGCATGGGTAAGTGCAAGGCAGATTGCGGTTCTGTGTGTTCTAATGTGCAAGGTATTTCAACGCAAAGCTCTTCTATTCCTATTGCCATAAAGAAAAACATTGCCCTTTATTCTTCTGGCTGTTCTGGTTGTAGTGGTCATTGCTATCAAACAGGTTGTTATCATCTTTGTACAACCAACTGTTTGAATGAATGCGGTGGTAGTTGTTCAGATGTCTGCAGTGGTACTTGTACGGCAAATTGTGATGGAAATTGTAGCACTGGATGCAATACTTGTAGAAGCTCCTGTTCTACTAGTTGTAGTTCTAGCTGCGTTAGCAATTGTACATCTGGGTGTAAAGGAAATTGCAAAGAAGGTTGTGGGGAAAGTTGTTCTATGAATTGTTCTGATACTGCACAAGGTGGATGTTTTAATAATTGCACTTCTGGTTGTAAGGGAACTTGTGGACAGGGATGTAAAGGAGAAGCGGAGGTTTATAACGGAGAAAGTCTCCCAAAGATATAATGAAAAAGCTATATTTAAAAGAAGAATTAAACGATTATTTAAAAATGCTGGAATATGAACGAAGCGGATATGCAACTTTAATTAAAGAATTTGGCACTATGACTGAAGAGGAAGAGCTGAATTTGGACGAGAACAATTTTAAGATTCTCTTAGATAGATATAAAGATGCTACTTTAAAGTTGCGCCTGGCTGTAGACGAAATTGTGGGGCATTCAGTTAATAGCTTCAACACTAACTTTGCATCTGGAGTTTTAGAGTATGATTAATTTGTGGAAGGAGCCTTTAAAAGATTTTAGTCAAGATTATCTATCAATGTATCCAAAACCTTTTCCTTCTAATTTAAATGATATTCAAAAAAAACACTACTATAGAGTTAAAAATGTAACCATAATAGTAACACAAAATTGTCAATTGCGTTGTAGTTACTGTTATCAACATGCAAAAAATTGCTATAATGCGATGTCTAAAGAAACCGCGCGAAAGATAGTGGATTTACTTTTTGAAGAAGATGCCGTTAATAGCGAATACATTAATGAGGACTCTGCCGAAGCAATTATCTTAGATTTTATTGGCGGAGAACCACTTCTTGAAATAGGTTTAGTATCTTATTTCATTCGCTACTTTAGAAAAAAAGCCATTCTTTTAAATCATAGATGGGCTATAAAGTATATGATTTCTTTCTCAACAAATGGAATAGCTTTTAATGATTCAAAAGTTCAAGCTTTTCTTAAAAAAAATTTATATCGTGTTTCTATGGGGATTACAATAGATGGCGATAAAGAGCTCCATGATGCTTGCCGTCGTTTTGAAGATGGCCGTCCTAGTTATGATATAGTGGCAAAAGCCATAAAAAGACACGAGCAGTTATTTTCTGAAACCACTACAAAATTAACAATCGCGCCAGCAAATTTAAATTTTCTGGTCGGTGCAATAAAAAATCTGTATGAAAATCTTAAAATGAATGGTGTATATGCAAATTGCGTTTTTGAAGAGGGCTGGAATCTAAAACATGCAGCGGTTTTTTATTACGAACTAAAAGACTTGGCAAATTGGATAATAGAAAATGACGTTGAAAAACATTTTTTCTGCTCTTTGTTCTCAGAAGCATTAGGGCAGTCGGTGCCAGAAACAGAAAATAGCAATTATTGTGGTGGCACCGGCGCGATGCTAAGTTTTACTGCTGATGGAAGAATTCAACCTTGTCTTCGTTATACTGATTTTAATTTAAATTACAGGCAACCAGAATTGGACGTTGGAACTCTTGAACAAGGGATTCGTAAAGCACCAGAGCATATTGCAACGGCAGAAATGTTAGATAAAATAACTAGACGTTCTCAGTCTACAGATGAATGTTTTTATTGTCCCATTGGACTTGGGTGTGCAACTTGTAGTGGCTATAATTATGAAGTTAATGGAACACCAGATAAAAGGACCACTTTCGCTTGTTGTATGCATAAGGCGCGAGTTTTGGCTAATAGATATTATTGGCAGAAAATGTATAAAAAATATCATTTAGCAAAAGAATTTGAAATGCATTGCCCAAAAGATTGGGCTTTAGAAATAGTTCCCGAAGAAGAATATAATATGTTGTGTAATTTATAATTTTAATTCTTTTCCTATATCTTTTACTTATTGAAGAAGAGCGTAAGGAGAGAGAGCTATGGCTGAGAAAACTCTAAAGACTTGTATTGTTATGAGAAGTGGAACCACAGCAGAGTGGAATTCTAACGAAGATTTCGTTTTAAAGCCAGGAGAAATTGGCATAGAATTTCCAATAGATGATTCGGCAAAAATGAAAGTAGGGGATCAAGCTGAAACAGAGTGGAAAAACTTACCTTATTTTGGTGGGATGAAAGCCACTGTAGAAGGGGAAACTTTAAAAATAAAATAATAATTTGACCTTCTTTTCTTTTTCTGATATAATATATATAAAGAAAGAAAAGGAGGTCTTATTTTATGTATAAGCTAATTGGGCCTAAGAAGAATTTTGAAATTTGGAATCTATGGAATAATTATGACGCAGATTGCGGTCAGCTAGTTGGTTTTATTAATGCGGGTATTTTAGATGATGCGCCAGACATGTTTTTAATTTATTGGGATAGAACCCTTGAAGACGCTCAAAAATTTTATGACTTGCTTAAGGAAGCTGTTGGCGCAAAGGCGGATATTGCTTGGGAAATCGATTATGTAAACCGTGTTTATCAGATTTCAGAAGAAAATGATGGCACAGGCTTTAAGCCCATGATGTTCGTTTTAAATACATTGGGTCTTAAGGATGAATATAAAGAAAAGGTACTAAAGGTACTAGATGAAAGAGAAAGCGAGTCTTAATTGGCTCGCTTTATTTTTTTTATACAAAAAACTTAAATTATTACGAAATTATTACAAAATATTAACTTTTGTTACAAAAATATTACGAGAACCTTAAATTTTTATAGTTTTAACTTTTTAAGCCGAGCTAATGCTCGGCTTTTTCTCTTATATATGGAAGGAAGGAAAGGAGGTAATGAGGATGGCTGGATACCCACCATATCAATTTGGGGCGCAATCTGGAAGTAGCGCTCAATTTTTCCCGCAATCACAAGGAGGAGTTTATTTAATAAACAACTCTTTGGAAGTTGCAAATGTGCCTATCGGCGCAGGTATCTCCGTTGCTTTATGTATGAATGAAGGGGTTATGTATATAAAGGGAATGCAAGGTGGGATGCCTTCATTGATGACCTATAGAATTAGCCCATATGAAAACGCCCCAACTACAAAAGAAGCAGAAACCACAACAAGATCTTCTAGATATTATTACAAAACTAGAAGAGCGAATTGCTTCTCTTGAAAAGAAGAAGGAGGCTTTGGTTTAAATGAATGGTATGTATAATATGCTAATGAATCGCTCTCGTGGAAATCCTATGGAGCAGTTAGCACAACAGAAACAGAATCAACCTCAACAAATTGACCCGAATAAATTTCGTCAAATCGTGCCTTCTCTCAATGATAGCATTCTCTCTCAGCTAGTCACACAGGCACGTTCTCAAGGCATGTCTGATACAGATATACAAGCTGGATTAGACTTTATAAAACAGTTTAGATAAGCTTTATAGCTTATTAAATAAAAAAATAGAGGTGTATATTGAAATGATGAGTGATGGTCTCTCTCCTGCCGACATTATGGCAATGACTCGTGGTGAAAACGATAATATGGGTGGCTATGGGGCTATGTGGAATAACCCCTTCGTGTATCTAGTTTGGATGTGGGCCATGCGTGGATTTAATGGCGGCTGGGACAATAACGCTGGTGCTGCCACACAGGGCGCGCTCACTCGCGCGGAACTTGCTGATGGTTTAGGCCGTCAGGACATAATGCGTAATCAAGATATGATTATGAGCGAATTAAGTTCTTTTGAACGTGACGCTGCGAACAACTGGGGCAACGTAAAATATGACAATCTCCAGAATCTTTATTCCTTACAAAGCGCAATGGGAACTGGTTTTGGTAATGTAGAACGAACGTTAACCGATAATCGCTTTGCGCAGCAAACCTGCTGCTTGAATGAAAGTTTCGAGGCAGCCTAATTAGTAATAATTAGTAAAAAATTCGGTGAATTGCTGGAAAGCTAAGTTCGCAAAAATCAAACTTCCTATTTGTTTTAAACACTTATATGCAGAACTAATAGGGAGATTGATAAAATGTTTTATGTCTATAAATGGTTTAATACAGATACTTTAGAAATCTTTTATATAGGCAAAGGATGCGGTAATAGATATAAGCAAGTATCTAAACGGAATTTAAAATTTTTGGAATACTATAAAACACATAATTGTTCAAGTGAAATAATAGCTTCTTTTGAAAATGAAGAAGATGCTTTTAAATACGAACATGAAAAAATAATAACTTTAAAGAAGCAAGGCTTTTGTTCTTGCAATTTGGATGATGGCGGTACTGGCGGCGTTAATTTTTGTTGGACGCCGGAAATGCGACAGTATAAATCAGAACACAATCCAATGAAAGCCCAGGAGCAAAGACAGCGAATGAAAGATTTTAATCCAATGTCTAATCCTCAAATTGCGCGAAAAGTTGCAAAGAAAAGAAGTAAAATGGTGATTTATAAAAACGAAGAAACTACTACTAGAGAGCTTTGCGAAAAATACCATATATGTATAGCAACTGCGCAACGTTGGGCAAAGCGAGGATATGATACTAATGGTGAACCTTGTTATTATAAAGAAGATAGTGTTCCAAAGATTCAGAAGAAAACAAGCTCTAAAACCGTAATAATAGATGGGGTTGAATTCCCTTCTCTTCGTTCAGCGGCGGATTTTTTAGGTGTAAAAGACACCTCTCCATTATGTAGAGCTTTAAAACTAAATAAAACATATAAAGGACATAAATGCGAATACGCCAATCAGCAGCCTAGCGATACGAACCTCAGTAAAAGTAGTATCGAAGGTTCAACGACTAACGAGTGAGGATGAGAACCAATAATCTCGACACGAGTGCCGAACTCCTTTTGCTAAAAGGATGAAGATATAGTCTGACCTTATGTGAAAGCATAAGAAATAAGAGATAAAGAGCTCTTATGATAACAAATTGGCGAAACCAATAGGAACATAGATAGCGTTCGTTCTGAAGCTTATAAGAATACCTGTGAAATTACAAATGCAATTAGAAGTGAAGGTGAGCTAACCCGCGCGCTTATTAACCAGAATACAATGCAAGAGCTACGTGATAGACTTGAAGATCGTGATCGTCAGCTACTTTATGCAAATATTCAGAATTCTCAGTATGCTCAGACTGGCACTCTAATAGAAGCAATTCGCCCAGTTTCTAAACCCGCATATATTACTTGTTCTCCTTATGCGGCTAATACTGGATGCAATAGTGGAGGGTGCGGCTATTAATTTAGCCGCTCCTACGAGTACATATCCGTATCAAAGGAGGTAGCTAAATGATTAATAGCTATAATACATCTTCACAAACTATTGACGTTAATGGTCTTGTAGGATTTAATGGTACTAACGTCTCCACTGGTTGCACAGTTACTCAGTCTGGCACAACTGCTTTTAAACTTAATAAATCTGGGTTTTATTTTGTCTCTTTCAATGCAAACGTCGCAACATCTGCAACAGCAGGAGATGTTACAGTCCAACTCAACAATAATGGTACAGCAGTAAAAGGCGCGACTGCAACTTTTAACTCCAGCGCTACAACTGCAATTGGAACGGTAGCGTTTTCTACTATTATCCAAATTCGTCCGAGCTGTTGCGCGGTTAACAATCAGGGCAATTTAACTTTAGAAAACACTGGCGTTAGTGCAATTTACTCTAATGCAAATATAACAATTACAAAATTATGTTAAGGAGATAGAGAAATGCTAGTGTATAAAGCTTTATATAAAAAAATGATGGATGATTTAAAAGATTCTGGCATGTGGCTTGATTGGGCCGAAAAGCTTCTTGAAGAACAGCCAGAAGTTGCAAAATATCTCTATACTTCTGCAAAGCAAAGAATTGAAACAGGTTATCCAGAGACAAAAAAGTTCTTTGAAGCTTTATGTACGTCTTCTGATAAATGTTGTATGAATGAATTAATTGATGAGCAGCTTGATGGCTGGCATGATGAGCTAGTTATGAAAGTACAAAAATTGGGGAGTAAGTAGCTTACTCCCCCCATTCAACTATTTCATTTGAAATTTTTATTTTGTCCGCGCCATAACGACCAATACAAACCGCATCTGCTTCATCGTTTGTGACGCTAACATCGTACCATTCTTTTACTTTTAATTGTGCGCTTTTCTTTTTGTCAGCTTTTGTTTTTCCATTGATTTTAAAGTGCGCGCGCCAAGTAGAAGGAGAAACTACTCTAAAAGGAATTTTTAATTCATAAGCCGTATCTATTAAAACTCCTTGCAACTGAGCAAGAACTTTATAAGTAGTCACTCCAACGATATTATCTGGTTCTTCAACAATTTTTTTAGAATGTTGCTGTAATTGTATATCTTCTATGTAAATATAATCTGGCTTCCAATTCAAAGCCATATTAATAAGCCAGTTCTTAACTTCGTTAATTCTTTCTTCTGTTTCTTTAAGTGTAGTTTCATATAGGCCAAATTTTATAAGGTCTTCGTCATCAAAGATTGACCAACCTGAAATATGGGTTGCTTGGTCTAAGGCGAGGACTCTTTTTTTATCCTTTGGCTTTTGGATAATAGTTAAATCGTTTAGTTTTTTAAAGTTTTGTTTACAAATCGGGCATTCGCGTTTTTGCCGAATAGTTTTCCAAGGAGCATATACTTTATGCCCCTCATTACATTCAAATACTAACTCTTTATCTAAGTTTTCATAAGTATCTGAAAGTAATTTCCAATTATCTGGCGCTATTTCAGCTTGGATATCTTCAATACGGATTCGCGCCATTACTTAAGACCGCTGCTACCGAAGCCTCCGCCACGATCACCTTTTACAGTAGTAATATCTGTAACCTGAGTAAAGCTAGCTTCATAAACTTTACAGAGAACTAACTGCGCGAATTTTTCTCCTTTCCCGATATAGTAATCTTTTCCATGCAGAATCGAATCAATAACAAGCCGATCGTTATCATAATGGTAGCTAATATTTTGAATTGGTGCCTCTATGTTCTCAATAATAACTCCAACTTCCGAACGATAACCAGAATCAATTGTGCCTGGCGTATTAGCTACACGAAGTTTTGTTTTGAGGGCACGCCCGCTCTTTGGACGAACTTGAAGCTCGTAACCTTCTGGAATAGCCACTTTAATTCCAGTTGGAATTAGTTTCGTCTCTCCCGGCTTAATAGTATAGTCCTCTAGAGCATATACGTCCATACCTGCGTCACCTTTATTCGCATAGGTAGGCATTTTTGCTTCTGGATTACAAAGTTCGATTGAAAGTGGAATTACGTTAGCATTGTATCCTTCAAGAATAGCAACAAGAATAATATTGATAAGCTCTGCAATAAAATCCTTTGCGTAATCTGGATATTCTTTAAAGACAATAGCTGTATTTTCTTTTATGTTTGGGAGCATTGTTAAGATTGTTTCTGAAGTAATATTGCTGTCTTTAAAGGCTTCGATTAATGCTTCTCTTGCCTCTTTGTCTTTAAGACTTTTTTCAAATTCTTCTAAAACGAGGGGCGCCATTACTTTAAATTCTTTTTCTGGAATTTCTAGC
>ERZ808258.680-NODE-680-length-12427-cov-3.759457_pt1 | contig 12427 bp, 10 predicted proteins | sample MGYA00521280_ERZ808258 | MGnify/ENA primary metagenome ERZ808258 (study PRJEB31516, sample SAMN03275585) | gut metagenome | biome: mammalia-associated habitat; material: feces | host: Papio cynocephalus | place: Kenya | collected 2012-07-19 ...
CCTACTATTTGCAACAATAATCGACAGCAAAGAGCGGGCGGAGGACATCGCCCGCAAGCTTGCGGCAATCAATCCCGATTGCAAGTTTGAGGCGCGCGCAATCCACCACAACAGCAACCAAAGGAGTAATTAACATGACAACAACCGACACCACACAAAAAGACTTGCGCCGCACCCACGGCGCAAAACTCGAAAAACTCGCGGCCTTGCTTGGCTTGTCCCTTGAGTGGAGCACCCGCGACAACCGCGACTACTACCCCGCAACCTTGCGGGGCGGGCGGCTTGAGCCCGATTATTACCTTGAGCAACGCAAGCAATATCGGCATCTTGTAATACAGGCATCTTATATTAAGCTATACCGCGCAGCGGGGCGCAACCCATACGACGCCAACCGACCCGCCGCGCCGTCAATCGGCATATCGTTAACGCGGACAACCAAGACACTGGCGGCCGACATTACCCGCCGACTGATAACCCCCGCGCGCGCCGAGTATAACAGACTTGCCAAACTAATCGCCCAAGCGGACGCGGCGGAGATGGCGGAGCTTGCCCAATTAACGCAACTACTCGCACCGCTCGACTACGCCCCGACAGTTGCGGACGTACGCACGGGGCGGGATATACACCTTGCCCGCTACGGACTAATACGCACCAGCGCGCACGAGCTAACCGCGCCTTATAGAGATAGCGCGGCGCGGCTTGAAATCGAGGTGCGCAACCCGTACGCCCTTGCGCAGATTATCAAAATACTGGCAGCCGACGCCCGAGCCGCAACGGAGGCGGCGGCAGTATGATAACCCGACGACAACCACAGGCAGCAACCACCGACAGCCGCGCGCCCGCACAGGGCGGCGGCTTTTGCCGCACCCGCACCCGACGAGCCCGCGCAACACCCGCGCCGCAAATACCGCGCCCGACCTTGCAGGACTTGCGGCGCGTCTACCTGACGGCCGCCAAACTTGGCGACATACCCGCAACGCCCGCAACCGCGCGGGCAAATTATAATAAGCTCTTGACCATCGCGGCGGCGGCGGGCTTGTCGGAGCAGTCGGAGCTTGCGGACTTGACGGAGGCAAGCATAACGGCTTGGCGCGCGGCGCAATACCGCGCGGCGGGCTTGACCGCGCCCGACGCCCTGACCAATTACCGGCTTAACTCGACATTACGACAGGCGCAAAGCGTATTTTCGGCGGCGGCGCGGAGGGTATACGCACGCGCAGGCATAACCTTGACAGAGACAACAACCGACTTCTACACGCGCCCGCCTTTCCGCCCGCAGGCGCGCCCGACCTTCCGCGCAATCGACGCGGCGACCGACGCGGCAATTTTACGGCTTGCGCGCGAGCGGCTACAACCGCCGACACCGCCACCCGACGCAGCCCGCGCATCCGCGCCCGACGACACAGCAGCCCGCGCGCCCGAGCCCGCCACCCGCGCGCCCGAGCCGCCGCCCGAGCCCGCGCCCGCCACCCGCGCGCCCGCCGCCGAAAAAATCCGACCCACAAGCGGAGAGGGGCGGAGGGATACGGATACGTATCCGCGGCAAAACGAAGCCCCCTTGCCCCTTTCGGCACTCGGGGCGGTGATGGTTGAAATGGCGCGGCTTTGCGCTATGACAGTCAAAGAAATCCACTACTTTCGGCGAAGCTGGGTAGTCCAAACCGCGGCGGGGCTGAAAATCGACATACGCGAAGACGGGCGCGGATTCTCCACGAAATGCGCGACGAAAACGCGGCAAATTCCATTGTCGCCCGAAGTCTGGGCGCGCTGGTCAAAAGTCCTGCCGCTCGGCGACGCCGCGCCGTTCGGCGAATACCGCGACTACACAAGCCCCCAAAGCGAATATTCGCGCACAAGCCGCTGGCTCGGGCAATTTCTGCCCGACCGCCAAAAGAAACTGCACGAACTGCGCAAAATGGCATGCTCGCAAGTGCTCGCGCGCGAGCGCGACATCTACGCGGCGGCATACTTCATCGGCGACAGCGTCCAAACCACGGCGAAATACTACGCCGCGCAACTGCGCGAAATCCGCCCCTTGGAGTAATATTGACAACCCGAAAATATTTTATAAAAACACAACAAAAAATAAAATAACGTTCAAAATCACAACTAAAAAAAAGGCAAAAAATGGAAAACAGAATCAACTACACACACAACGGCAACTTGATACAAATAGAAAGCACGTTTTACGGCGACCAACTTTGCGAAAGCGTCCTCGACTGCGCCAAATGGGCGGAATCCGTAGGCAGCGGCGAATATCTGATTAACGACCCCGAAGAAATGAACACATTACTCGAGTTTATAACCGCCTTCAACTCCTGCGACCTCGACGTCGAAGACCTCGCCCGAGCAATCAACGACTGGACGCTTCTGATTTAGCCGAAAAATAAAAAAAACGCGCAAGTAAAACCTGCGCGTTCAAAACTTACGTTTTTTATTCGTTCAAACTCACAGCCAAAAAAAATTGGCTGACAATTTTTTTATTTTGTTCGAATTCACAGCTGCGGAACAGCTGACAATTTTCAAGCAAAGATATTTTTTACCAAAAAGCAAGTGAAAAATATATTTTTTTGTAATTTTTTTTAATCGTGGTTCGCCTCGTAGTTGAAGTCGCGGAAACAACGCTTTGCCAGCGCATTCTTGGCGGCGGCGATTTTCCGCAACTGCTCGGACTTCGCGGCGGGCGGGTCGTCGGAATAGACGACGGCTGCGGCGAGGTTGTTGTAGTCGCCCAGCTGCGTGTTTAGGCGGCGGATTGCATGAATGCGCGCGGCGTACCAGTCGGCCTTTTTGAGGTTTTCGCCCCCGAGCTCGCGCCCGGGCATTTTGCCCCTTGCGGAATTCTTCGCGGTCGCCACATACTGCTCGGCGGCTCTTGCGGTTTCCGCAAATTTCGCGACATACTTGCTGGGCGAAACGGGATTTCGCTTGAACGCCGAAAGCCCGGGATACGAAAACGCCCCGAAGTCGGGCTTTTCGGGAATTTTTTCTATCCTGCGGGCGACGGGGTCGGTAACGGCGGAGAGGAAGAGCCTGCCGCTGCCCGCCCATAGATTCTGGACGGCATTGTCGAGCTGCTGGGGCGAAACCTCCATAGCAAAAACGTCCGAAAGCCACCTTGCAAGCGCAATGGACGAGGCGGAAGTCTGCGCGGAAATCCTGTCGCTGGGCAGCCTGTTTTGCATGCCCGCACTTTCAATCGGCCTTTTGCGGAAGAAGGAATAGCCGCTCGTCCACTCGAGCAAAGCCTTTTCGACGGGCGGAAGGAACGACGGAATCATGTCCCACAAATCGGCGAGCAGATTGGACTGCGCGGGCTTGCCCTCCGCCGCCTTCCACGCATTTTTGACAGCCCCGAACGCGAGAGCCAAGTCGGGCGAAATCGGCACGCGGTAGATTTCCCCGCCGATTTTGAAGAAAAAGTACCTGTCGCGCTCCCAGTCGGAAAGGTCGTCCTCTTCGTCGCCGAGCGAGCGCGCCTGAAGGACTGCGGCGACGGAATAGACCGCCGCAAGCTTTGCGGCAACCACCGCCGAACGCTTCGCCTGCTGCTTCGACTTTTCCGCGAAATTTTCGAGCAGACTCGCGTCGTACTCGAGCGTCCGCCAGTCCACGGACTCGAGAAAATCTAGCCCCGCGCCGATGTCCACGGGTATCAACTCCGTCCAGAATTTTCTCGACCCCAAAACGGTCGCGTTGAAAAACGGAATGTACCTGTTGAAAAACTTGCTCGCCATGCCGCCGCTTTCAAAGTCCAGCGTGATGTCGCGCGAGTCCACGGCGGCGCGCGTGCGCGCCTTCGAATCCTTCCGCCAGCTCTGCTCGGCAAGCTCCCTTAGCCGCAAATCGCCCGCGCGCGAAAAATTTTCGTCGCGCCTCAGCCTCTTTACTTCGCCCTTGACATAGTCCTTTTTCGCAAGGCGGAACTCCGCAACCCTCGCCGCCTGCTCGGTCAGCCCTCCGAGCTTCGAAAGCCCCCAGAGCGCGCCTCTAATCGGCCGCAGCGGGAGAACCGCGAGATTTCCGAGCGGCTTTTCGCGCCAATTTTGCAGTTCGTTTTTCGCGGCGATTTTTAGCCTTTCGGAGAGGGGACGCTTCGCCGAACCGAGCGAATCGGCAAACGCGCGGCCGTAGCTTTTGCCGTCGGGGTTGCCGTAGAACGAGCCGAACGAACCGCCCGACCTGCGCCAGTCGGCAACCAAATCCTTGTGCGCGCCCGCAACGCTGCCGAGCCCGTACCAAAGCCAATAAACAAAGAATTCGAGCGGATTGGAATGCCGCGAATACGCAAAGCCCGCAGTCAGGTCTCGGACGGGATTGCCGACCGAAAAATTGGGCGAGAGCACCGCGCCCGCGCGCTGGACACTCGCGGTTTTCGAGGCAATCCAGTCGCCGAACTTGAAAATCTGCCCCACCAGCCCCGAAAACAGCTGCGCCTGCGACTCGTTCATAACCTGCATCGCGCGGAACAACACCCTGTCGTGAACCTGAAACGCCTTCGCCTTTCCGTTCTCGAAATACGTCAGCACGCTCTTGGCGTCGTCCGCCATCGCCATTCGCTTCCAAATCACGGGCATGAAATTTTCGTCGGAGCGCAGCCAGTTTTCGAGCCACTTGACAAGCTCGGTCTTCGAGGGCTGGACAAGCCCGTCCATCGCGGCAATCTCGTGCGCGAATTCGGAATTCGCCAAAGTCTCGGCCATGTCGTGGTATTTGACATTGACCTTCTGGACACTCTCGGCATACGGCGAGAGGAATTCGCCGCCCCTTTGCGTGCGCTCGAGCGCGGAAACAATCTTTTTGAAAAGCAGATTGCGCATCGCCATTTCGCGGAAATATTTTTCGTTTTCGGCAACCTGCGCAATGGGCGAAATAATCTCCCTGTCGCTGCCCTTGAAGCCCTTGAGCGGATTCTTGAGCCCGCCCGAAATCTTTCCGCCCGCATTGTCCAGCTCCTCCACAATACGCCGCAGCGGCACATACGCGGCAACCTTCGCGAGCCTTTCGAACGCGCCGTCGTCGATAACGCCGCCGTCGAGCAACATCTTCAGCGCGTTTTTGTTGAACTTGTAGAGCTTTTCGGCCTGCCTTTTGACCTTCGCGTCGGCAGCCCCGACAACCGCGGAACACGTTTCGTAGTCCGAACCGAACTTCGCCCTGCACAAGTCGCGCGATACGTCGGGGTGCTGGCGGAAATACTCGACCGCCCTGCGCGCAACCAAATACGCGTCGAACTCTTCGCGCGAGCAGCCCGTATTCTTTTCGGCGCAAATGTCCGCGAGCGATTCGCCCAGCTCGTTGCCCTGCAAATCGAGCTGCTTTTCCTCGAGCGTCCACTTGGAATTTTCCGCCGCGACACCCTTTAAAACCCTCGCGCGCAAATAAAAATCTTCGCCCTTTTCGTCAGTCCACCCGTTTACGTCGGATACATACTTTTGCGCCTTTTCGAGTCCGTAAAGCCTGTCCGCACCCCAATACTGCGCGTTGTCGTACGCCCTGCGCAACCACTGCATAACGGGCAAGCCCGAATCAACCTTCACGTCTTCGGGAAATTTTATGTTCGACTGCACCCGCTGCGACGCGTCGGCTTGATTGAAATTTTCAATCATCTGGCGCGAATTTTCCAATACCTTCGCCACCTTCGGGAACTGCAATTCCAAAGCCCTCATCGCCTCGAACGCAATCGGGCACTGCCGCTTCGCATACTCGGGGTCGTTGAGCCACGCGGAAACGAATTCCGCCCAACCCTCCCTCGCGCGCAGCTGGGGCGGATACCCCTCTCCGAAAGTCTCGAGACAAAAACCCTCCAATTCGCGCTTTAGCGGAGTGTCGACGGCGTCGATTTTGTAGTCGAACATCAGCCGTTCAAGATGGTGTCCGACCTCGTGGGCGACAACAGTCATATCGTTGATATGCCCGCCGCGCAGACGGATAATTTCGAGCATATTGTTGTAGAGGCCGAGCCAGTTTTTGTGCTTCGCCGCGTCCAACCCCGCGCGCGCGCCGACATCGAGCGAACCCGCCAAATACCTGCGCACCTCCGCCATCGAAACAACGCCCTTGAGCTTGCCCGTCTTTTTGTCGAGCACAACGCCCTTTGGCAGCGGGCGGTTGCCGGAAATCCTGCGCAAAACATTCCTGCGCATTCGCCCCTTTTCCCTGTCGGAAGCCGCCGCGGAACTTTTGACCGCCGCCACCGCCGAGCCGATTTTCTCGAGCGAAATCCTCGCCGCCTCGCGCACCGCATCGGGCGAAACCGTCCCGCCCGGCGCGTCCGCCTTTTTTTGGGGTTTTACATACGCATTTAAATTATTTGCTTGATTATCCGAAACATTTTCCGATTGTGATTCATAAGGGAAAGCTCCTTCGTCGAATGAGAAATCGGGATTTCGGCGAACGTAGCCATTGTGTTCGCTACCCGACCCCTTGGCATCTTTCCCCCTAAACGCTGTTATAATCCAGCTATTTCCGCTATCCGCTTTTCGCAAAACAACGGTACTGTCGCCCAGCGTAATATTTACCTTTTCATTCCCCGGCGTAGTTGTTTCCTTGGTGATTTCCCCAGCATTCAGAATATAGGGAATGCGCGCGACAAAAGCCTTACCGTCCAAACCTTCCTCTTCGCGTCGTTGAATAACATGCGCAATACCCCAACCGTCAAGGAACTTATTTCGTTTCTGGCTGAATTTTCCGACACTCCCCCATTTAAAATCGATATTGCCAAGCCCCTCGACAGACATCGCATTGTTCAAATCGCGCTGCTTTTCGATTGCGTCCAAAAGGGGCGGCAGAATAGTTTCCGCATCGACAAAGGGCGGCTGAATGTCGCCTAAAATCCCGTCGAGCCACTCGTGGACGCGCTCTCGCATGCCGTCCGCGCGCGCGATTTTTTCGGGAGTATCCTCGCCCGAAAGCTCCAGATATTCCTTTCTGGCGGAGTCCAACCGCGCGAAATCTTCGGGCGAAAGATTTTCTTCATTGCCGTTGAAAAGCTCTATCATCTTGTCCTGCGCCCTGTCGATTCGGACAGTCAGCGGCTCGTCGGACTGCCTCGCAGCCTCGGACATCACTTCGCCCTGCGGAGTCTGCTCCAAAACATTGCCGTCTTGGTCTAACTTGACAGCCCCCTTGAACTCCGCCTCCATCTGGGCTTTCTGGGCTTCGGAAGGCGGCTTGGGCGCGTCGATTCCGACCAAATTGCCCTTGTCGTCATACCGCACAACCCCGCCGATAGCGTCGGATTCGCCCGCCTGCGCGGACTGCTGCGCCTGCGCGCGCACATCGGCGGCGGCTGAAAGCGAATCCCGATAACCCTTTTCGGAAGCCTCGAGCCCCTGCTTGTCGGCTTTGAACTGCTCGGCTTTTTGCGCGGACTTTGCGGCAATCCTGTCGGGGACAATCCCGAGCATCGCCATACCGTACATCGCGGGGGCTGCGGATTCGAAGCCCCGAACGCCCGCCTTGGCGATTTCGGCGGCATCATACCCGCCGCCCTTGGCGTCCTGCTTTGCAGCCTCCAAAACGGAATCCTGCGCGCCCTCGATTAGCGACTCGCCCGTGCCCGTAATCGCGGTATCCACGGCGGCCTTGGCAATACCGCGCGCGGCGGCGTTTTCGATTTTCCCGCCCACAACCTTGCCCGCCAAATCGCCCACCTGCTTTCCGCCCAAAACCCTGCGCGAAACGGGCGCAACAGCCTTGCCCGCATACTCGAGCGGCGCATAGACCAGACTGTACTTGTACGCCAGCCTCGCGGCGGTTTCGTCGTCATAGCCCTCGTCGCGCAAAGACGTATAGACGTCGGCAAGCGCAATCTTCCACGAAGAAAGCGCACTTGCCGCCTTGTACCCGAGCCCCGCTCCCGCAATCCCCGCGGGAATCGCGCCCACACCGCCGCCCGCCGCGCCGATTGCAGCCCCGCCCGCCGCGGCGGCGGCGACGGGAACGGCGGCCTCGACCGTCTGGTCAACCATAAGCGGGACGAGATTGGCAACGCCGTTTACAACGTCGCCGACTATCGTTTTGTTTTGGACACCCGGATTCTTTTCGCGCCAAAGCCTGTAGTTTTGATAGAGCTTTTCGCGCGCCTCGGGGTCGTCGTTGCCGAGTACCTTTCTGTCAACGAGCGTCTTGGCAATGTCCGCCCAGCCGCCCTCTGAATAGAAATTGCCGCTGTTCCACGCCTTGCCGATATTGCCCAAATCGTCGGCAACCTTGGAGAAATACCCTTTGTTTTTCTCCTCGGCCTCGGCAAGAATTTTATCTATTTCGCCGAGAGCTTTTTTCTGCGTCGGGCTAATTCCCAAAATGTTGTCTATTTCCGCAAGGGCTGCGGTTGCCGATTCGCGGGCGGGACTTTTGCCCAGTTGCGAATCTGTTTCGCTTGTTTCCGTATTTTCGTACATGAACAAAAAATCCTTTTATTAGAAAATTTCAAACACCCGCATAAGGGCGCAAACAAACAAAGACTGCGGCTGTCTTAATAATTATTCCTTATTGCCGCGAGCTCCTCTTTTGAAATGCGACCTTCCTTATAAGCGGCCAACGCCTGCTCGGGTGTCATAGAACGAACGGAATTTCCCGTCGGCCATTTTCTAAACCGAGCGACATCGACATATACTTCTTTGGGGATTTCCCCGTTTTTGAAGGCGTCTTCCAAGGACTGCTGCGTCTGGTACTTGTGAAAATACCCCGCATCGTTCAATGCCATTAGCCTCAAATAGTCGGGGTTGTCCACAACCCCCACAACCCCTAGGGCGTTCTTTCCCTCTATCTTTTTGGGGATACTTTCGAGCGTATAGGGGTTTTGAACGTAGTTTCCATACTCCTTAAATTCCAAAGGCTTGCTTCTCTCGTCCAATATCCTGCGCGCCGCCTCGGGGTCGAACTTGGCGATTTCCGCAATTTGCGCATCGGTAAGCGGCTTGCCTTCATTGTGGCGGCTGAATTCGTTGTACAATCCGAGAGCCTTTCTCTTGTTCGCCGCCGCCGCATTTGCAGCTTGGGCGTTGCCGATTTTAAGTGTGGCAGCGTCGTTTTCCAATTTCCGTGTCCTGTCTTGTTCCGCCACGCGTTTTTTGTACGCGCCGCTTGAAAAATCGTCGCGCAGGGCGTCCGCTTTATAGCCATTCATTTCCGCCGCCAGCTCGGCGGAACGCGTATTGGCGCGCGCACCTCTAAGCTTCAAATCGTCCAAACCGCCGACCCACTGCTCCTTGTCTTCGTCCCAAGTACCCCTGCGCAAATTCAAATCCATTTGCGCGCCTTGATTGGCAAAGCCCTGAAAATCATTGCGCAGCCGCTGCCCCGTGTTCGAAAGAAACTGCCCCGTGTTCGAAAGCCGCTGCCCCTCGAGCCCCAATTCCTGCCTCTTGTGCTCGTTCAACGCACTGGCGCGGTTAAATTGCTGTCCGAATTTGAAATCTCCATACCGTCCGTCGAGAGTCCCCAAAGATGCGGACTTGGCGGCGGCGAAATTCATCTGCGCGCGCGGCGACATATCCAAGCCGAAAAGCCCCGAGAGCTTCCCCTTGAACAAGTGGTCGTTGCTGTTTGCATACTGCTGTTCGATGCCCTGACGGACTGCAAAGCGGCGCAATTCCTTTTGCGTAAGGGGCGCGCCCGTCTGCATTTTCAGGGCAATGGTTCTCAGTTTCAGGTCGGGGGCGTCTATTCGTGAAGTAAGCATATTTTTATAATAACACAGTTTCGAGTTAATTTGTCCTAATTAAGTGCAATTAGGTAAAAAAGATTTTACGGAAACGGAAATCTCCATGCCATAAACGAGCGCGTCGGGGAAATTGGCATAGAAAAAATCGGGGGCGGAAACGTCGCCCTGCAAAAGCTGGCCGTCCTTGGAAATGCCGAACGACAATTCGCAGCCGCACAAAACGCCCAAATCCTGACGGTCGAAAGCCACATTTGTTTTGAGCTCCAACTCCCCCAGCTTCTCCGTCCCGTTATAGTGTCCCTCCCACACACAATATCCGGAATCCGTCTTGACAAGCTTCGAATAGCACCTGCTGACATCGAATTTCAAAACCAGCTTGTAGCTGAAGTCGGGCATAATTCCCGAAAAGGAAATCGGGATTGCCGTATCGTCGGGCTCGGACGGCTCGCAAACTGGGACATCGCCCTTGCACTCGTCGGAAACCTCGTTAACACATTCAAACCATTTCCACACCACCGCCGCCGACGCCGCGCCGAAAACGCCGCCCGCAAACGTCGGGATTTTCGCGCCGTCATAAGTACAAACGGGAATGCACGGCCTCATGCCCACCTCCCAATCGGACATTTCGATACTTTGAAAAAAAGCTTCGCCCTCGTACAGCCGCACTTTTTGCATTCGCCGAACCCCAGATTCCCCTTCGGGTTGAAAAATTCGCACGCGCCGCAAACCGCCTTTCTGCTTTCGAGAACCGCGCCGTCGACAAGCGCGGGATTGCCCGCAATTTCACCGACGGCCGTCGCGAAATTCCCGACCTTTTTCACAAAACTCACACTTTTGCCAATCGTCATAATTTTGGAATGAAGAATGAAGAATGAAGAATTAAGAATTGGGGTTCGCGCCGCTTACGCGGGCAAACCCTCGACACCCGCAGGCGTTTCCGAAAGTTTTATGACCCATCAAAAAGCAATCGGGAACACCAGTGAGAGCATAGGCGGCAAAGCCGCCCAATTCTTCATTCTTCATTCTTAATTCTTCATTAATCATACCGCATAGAAAACAAAAGTGTTTTGGCAGTTTTGAACATGGAAGCTCGTCGTCCTTATGTTCGTAATCTTGCCTTCGTTAATCCAGCCGAGGAGCAAATAGCCGACCCCGTTGCCGTCAGTCACCTCTCCGCTCGTGGCGTAAAAAGAGACATTGTAGCTCGAGCCGCCCGCAAACTGGCACTTCAAATAAACCCTGCCCGAAAAATTCGCGGGCACGGCGAGCGCATTCGTATACGCCGCACCGCCGTTGACATAGCCCTTCGTTATCCCCAAGACCAAAGTGTTTTCGTCGGCGGAAACAACGTAAATCTGAAACGGCAAAACAATATCCGAACCGCCTTTGCGGCCGCCGAAGCCGTCTCCGCCAAGGCGCGGGAAATCCGCACCCGCCATGCCCGACATGAAGGAAAACTCCATGTCGGCACAATTCGCAATCCTGATTTCGGGCAAAATACTCATTTCGAATACTGGACAAAAACTTCCCTCATAATGTAAAACGGCTTGCCGTACGCGTCGGAAAACGCGGGCACAACGGCGCGTTCGACAACCTGCCCCGCGGCAATGTCGGCGACGAATTGGGCATACGATGGCGTCGACTGCCCCCACGCGACAACCGTTTCCACGTCCGCGCCCTTGTACTGCGTATGAGTGCCCGCCCAGACATTGCCGACCAAATATCCGCGCGCCGCGCCGCCCTCGCTCGTTGGTACAAGCGTCTCTTCGGGGACATAATTCGCCCCGTAGGAAATCCATTCCTTGACCTGATAGGGAGCCTGCGGCACTGATTTGGCGGCGTCCTCGTCGAGCAGATAGACGGAAACCTTCGCGGGGACGGAAAGGGTTGTAGGCGGATACATAACCGGGCCTTTGTCGAGCGTCATGTCGACGCGCCCAGGGAATGGGAATTCAATGAGCTTGTAATACTGGCGCAAAAGCTTTTTGCCGTCCACAAGCGCAATCGCCGAACCGTCCGCGGCGACAATGCTTTCGCAGGTGTACAAGGCTACATTTCTGGTCAGCGCATAGTCATACTTGGGCGGCAGCTTAATCGCCGCCGCGCCGCCCCTGAACGCGTCAATCGGGGAGGAAAGCAGCGTGTAGTTGGCATTCAGCGCAGTCGGCCAATCGGGAATGCCCTGAACGACAAAAGAAACGGTGCGCAAGCCCGTTTCCTCGTCAATGCGCGATTGCGCGGAATCGATGTGTGTGTTCAACGCCATGTCAATTTTTCTCCAATCCCTTCGGGCAGTCGAGCGGCCTGTGTTGGAAGTCGCAATCCTCGAGCCGTTGCCCCGCGCGGCAACTGTTGCAAACCTCCTGTTGCGCCAATATCGCCTGACACTTCGCCAAATGCCGCTCGTGCTTTTCGCGCTTTTGCATTTCGCGGTTAGCCGCAGCCTTGTACGCAAACGATACCGCTGAAATCATACTGACACACAACGGCAATATCAGCGTGTTCCAATCCTGCGCCGTCACGGCGGCGTAAATGCCCACGCCCCACGCGGGGACATTGCCGAGTATGTAGTCGCGCCCCATCGTCATTTGCCCAACTTAAACGCTTTTCTCGTTATCGCCGCTCCGATGTACGCGGAAATCAAATTCGCCATAAGCTCCTTCCAAACGTCGGCAAGGTAAAAACCATTGACATAAGCCACGGCGAATTTTTCCTTCTCGGGAATCAGCCCCCAGAGCCAGCCGCCCGACTGCTCGA
>ERZ808258.681-NODE-681-length-12420-cov-3.350182_pt1 | contig 12420 bp, 11 predicted proteins | sample MGYA00521280_ERZ808258 | MGnify/ENA primary metagenome ERZ808258 (study PRJEB31516, sample SAMN03275585) | gut metagenome | biome: mammalia-associated habitat; material: feces | host: Papio cynocephalus | place: Kenya | collected 2012-07-19 ...
TTTTATTTGACAGTGGCGTCGGTATCACCGAGATTGCGCTGGAACTGGGCCGGACTGAACCGGCAGTTTATCAGCAGATCGAGAAAATGGACCTGTATGGTCGTAAGCAAAATCCACAGCGGCAGAGGAACGGCAAGAAGCCTCCCGAGTGCTTATGTGACCGCTGTATGGCTGATCCGGCATTGTGTCCACTTCGGATGCAGTGCGGCGTAGTGAAGGAGAGATGACGAATGTTCGAATCTTACGATGATGTGCTGACCGTAGATGAGGCCTGCGAAGCCTTGAAGATCGGTTATAATGCGATGTATGAACTCTTAAATGCTGGTAAGCTTAGGGGCTATCGAAACGGTCGCGTGTGGAGAATCCCGAAGGCAGCGCTGGCAGAGTACATTCAAAGCAACTCCAAACTAAAATGACGAAGGTGCAGGGAGAAATCCCTGCACCTTTGCCTTGTTGCCCCAAATGATTGCTTTAAAATTCTGTAATTCTGTACAACTGAGGAAGACTTTACTTCAGCAATCCTTAATAATGCATGGGGAAATATCCGCTGACAGATACCATGTGAGAGTATCCACATCTCATCAGCCAAAGTATAAAATCATACTCTGGGCTCCCCCTGATAGAGACGAAGGAAGATTACCGACATCGCAAGGCAGAGCGCCTCGGAGATGATGGGTGTGTACCACAGCGCCTCCCCGCCGAAGACGGCGGCGAGCGTCAGCAGCACCGCGCTTTGCAGCACAAGACCGCGGCCGACGGAGATTGAGATGGCGGGGATGGGACGCTCAAGCGCCGTCAAAAAGCCGCCGATGACGACATTGAAGCCGACGAGCAGATACGAGATGCCGTAGTGGCGGAACGCGCGCACGGAGTAGGCGACGAGCTCGTCGCTTGCATGTGAGAGATACGCGCTCACGATCTGTGGGGCAAAGAAGTAGACGCAGAGGAACAGCAGCGGCGCGATAATGCACACGGTGGTCAGGCCGTAGCGCAGGAGCTTTTGACATTGATCATGTTCGCCCTTGCCGTAGTGAAAGCTGACGAGTGGTTGCGAGCCCTGCGAAATACCGACCATCAGGTTGATGACGACGGTGTTGACATAGGCGATGACCGTGTAGGTCACGACGCCGTCCGTGCCGATGCAGCGCAGCACCGTGTGGTTGAAGAGAAAAATCATCAGGCCCGTGCACAGCTCCGTCACGCCGTCAGCAAGGCCAATGGGCAGGATACGGGCGTAGAGGTGCGGGTCAAAGCGGAACTTGCACAGGTGAAAGGTACACTTTTTGCTGAAAAAGTGGATGAGGTAGAGCACGCACGTGACGAGTTGGGAGATACCGGTCGCCGCCGCCGCGCCGAAAACGCCCATATTGAGCCAGAAGATTGCGACATAGTCCAGCACGCAGTTCGTCAGGCAGCCAGTGATGACGGTGAAGAGCGCGTAGCGCGGGTAGCCGTCGGTCTTGACGAGCACCTCAAGGTTATAGGAGACAAGAAAGCATACGCTGAACGGCGCGATACCGATAAGATATTCCTTGACATAGTCAAGCGTGATCTTGTCCGCGCCAAGCAGGATTGCGAACGGCTCCAAAAATACGAAAACAAGCGTGGTGGCCAGAACGCCGATGACGAGCAATGTGGCAAAGTTCTGTGAAAACAGTGTATCGGCCTCGTGCCGCTTATCCTGCGCAATGTAAATGGCGATGAGCGTTGAGCTGCCCACTGCGAACATGACCGCAATGGAGAAAAGCGCGTTGGTGAAGGGAAGTGAGAGATTGACGGCGCTCATGGCGTATTCGTTCACGCCGATCGAGACCATCAGACCGTCGACCATGGAGTAGAGGGAAAAGACCATCAGAGACGCCACGGTGGCGGAGACAAAACGGACAAAGTCATGTTTCAGACTTTTGCCTGAGAGTAGCAAAATAACACGTCCTTAAATAAAATAGTAATTCAAAATTCTTGTATGAACTGATTGTTCAAAAAACTGGGATGTATGCGGGTCTTGTGCCGCCGCGCCGTGGGTGGACGCGGCAGCGCGGAAAAATTTCACTCTTCCTCGGGGAAGAGATTATCGAGCAGAGCTGTGCAAAGACGTTCCTCCCACTGATACATGCCAGAGTAGTCGCCGTGGTGGTCAACGTCGGGCGCGCCCTGGCCGTTGATCATGTAGAAGATACCGTCCTGTCGCTCGCGGTTGACAAACAGCCCTGCGAGCAGGCCATAGGCCTCGCCGAAGTGGCCGGACATCACAACGTTACGGTGACGGAGAAAACGGTCGCGCTTGCCGGAGGTGAACACCTGAATGCCGAGACCATAGCAGGTCATCAGGCCGTCGTAGGTGTCGCCGTTATTGGCGCTTTCGGAATATGTCCAATAGGGGGTGAACATCGCGTCGACGGATTCCTTGCTCAAGAAGCGCTTGCCGCCGATACAGCCGTCCGTCAGGAACAGCTCTGCGAGCACCTTGAGCTCCTCCATGCTGATGCGGAGACCGCCCTGCGGGGAAAACAGCGTGCCGTTATAGCCGATGTGGTAGTCGTGCAGGTCGGCCATCACGTTCGTGCCGCCAAGGTCGGGGTTCGTGATGAGCACCTGATCGCGGGACTGGACCTCGTCATGGTAGTCGTCGATTTGCGCCCGCCAGGGCTGGGAAGCGTCCCAGCGGTCGCCGTTTTTCGACTGGTAGATAGGGGAGAGGTCGTGCAGCTGATCGGCAGTGAAATCGCCGACGTTGAAACTTGCGCCAAGACCCATGGGCTCAAGCACATGCTTTTTCATAAAAACGTCGAAGCGCTCGCCGCTCAGGCGCTCGAAGATTGTGCCGATCACGCCGTAGTTGAGGTTCGTGTAGGCAAAGAACACACCGGGCGCGCGGTTCACGCCGTCCTCGCTGTTGGCAAAGTGCTCGCCGCCGAGGAAATACTTGCCATCAGGCAGGAAGAACTGCTCGATGTTGTCCTCGGGCGGGATGGAGTACACGCTGCCGTCGCGGATCGACGAGGTGTGCGAAAGCAGCATGCGCAGCGTGATGGCGGTATCGGGATAGCTGGGGTTGCGCAGCGGAAAGCCGAGGTAGTCGCTTACGTCACGGTCAAGGTCAAGCGTGCCCTGCTCAACAAGACGCATCACACCAAGCGCGACGAAGACCTTGGAGATCGATGCCGTGCGAAAGCGTGTGTTCATTTCAAACGGCAGGTCGTTTTCAGGGTGTCCCGCGTTGATGCGGCGGCGGCCCTTGCAGCCCTGATAGAGCAGCTTCCCGTCGCGGAACGCCATCACGCCGCAGGCGGGAACGGGCATGACGGGGTCATGCAGGATGGCGTCAAGGTCCTTTTCCAGCGCGGCAAAATGCGCGCGGTCAAGCTCTGTGGGGTGGATCACATCCATGGAAGATTCCTCCTTATATGTCTGATTGAATCGAAAAATGTCATTTACAACGGAAAGGGGACAGGCTATAATAAAAATCAGTCTAAAAATCGGCTGGATCGGCGAGGAAGGAGCATTTTGCGTATGAAGGATGATTTTTTTGCCGCTACGGCACCATACCTTCCCACGCTCAACCAGACAGACCGCAACATTTACGACTATGTCACGCGCAACATTGAGACGGTGAAGGATGAGAGCATCCGTATGCTTTCACACGAATGCTTTGTCTCCACGGCAACGATGTTCCGCTTTGTGCAGAAGCTGGGTTTTTCCGGCTATGCGGACTTTATCAACCTTCTGCGCCTGACCTACTACACCTCTCTTGAGCAAAGCGGGCCGAAGTCCGCTTCGCTTGAGGCTTGGGTGCAGGACTATATCGAAAGCGTGAGCGCAACGCTTCACGCTTTCTCCGAGGAGAAAGCCAGCCGCTTTTATGAGCACTTGCAATCTTCGCGCAGCGTGCTATTGCTGGCGGATGAGGATTGCCGTGAGGCGGCGTATTACGCAAGGCGGCTTTTCTGCATGCAGGGCAAACCATGCTTTGTGCTTGCCTCCGGTTACGAGATGAAGACTGCCGAGTGCAATATCACGCGGGACGATATGCTGTTGGTTCTGGCCGCGACCGGACAGAACCAGGCGCTGCTGGAGCAGATTCGCCGCCTGCGCGCCGAACAGAGCGCGTATCTTGTGGCCATCACGGGACAAAAGCACGGCGCGCTGCAAAAATTCTGTGATTTGAGCATACCGGTGTCGAGCGGCGAGAACGGCCAGATCCTCTCAGGTGCGATCATCGCCGCGATCGACCTCTTGGCGCACGACTGCCAGAGACGGGCAGACGGCACCGCAGAATAAATCGGAAAGGACATGAAGCGATGGCACTGTTACATACTCTCCCCGCTTACGACGGGTTCCGCCCTGTGGCGGAGAGCCACTGGCACAAGGGCTGCTGGATGATCTGGCCCCAGCGGCAGGATAACTGGCGCATGGGCGCAAAGCCCGCGCAGAAGACGGTTTGCGAACTGGCGCAGATCATCAGCCGCTACGAACCCGTCACCGTCTGCGTCAACGCTGACCAGTACGAAAATGCGCGCAAGCGTCTCGACCCCGCTGTGCGTGTGATCGAGCTGAGCAGCAACGAGGCGTTCCTGCGAGACTCGGGGCCGACGTTCGTCATCAGCGACACGCAGATCCGCGGCATCAACTGGACATTCAACGGCTACGGCGGGACGCAGGAGGGACTGTATTTTCCATGGGACGCCGATGAGCTTATTGCGCAGAAGATCTGCGAGCTTGAATGGCTTGACTACTATCAGGTGCAGGAATTTGTGCTGGAGGGCTGTGCGTTCCGCTTTGACGGTGAGAGCACCGTCGTTGTGACAGAGGAGTGCCTGCTCAGCGAGGGGCGCAACCCGCACCTGACGCGTGAGCAAATGGAATCGACGCTCAAGTGCTACCTCGGCGTGGAGAAGACTATCTGGTTACACCGCGGGCTTTACATGGATGAGGGCCGCGGACATATCGACAACCTGTTCTGTTTCATCCGTCCCGGTGAAGCGCTGCTTTCGTGGACGGACGATCCGGGACATCCGCAGTACGAGATCGTGCGCGAGGCACTCGGAATTCTGGAAAACGAGACCGACGCCGCGGGACGAAAGCTCGTCATCCACAAGATGCCGCTGCCGCGCCCGCTTGTCATTACGGCGGAAGAGGCGAGTGGGATTGACCGCAGCCGTCATACGCTGCCCCGTCAGGAGGGGGATATGCTCGTCGCGTCGTACCTCAACTTTTACATGCCAAATGGCGCGCTCATCTGCCCGAAGTTCGGCGATCCGAACGATGCGGAAGCGCTCAAGCTCTTCTCACAGTTCTATCCAAACAGGGAGATTATCGGCGTGAATGCCCGTGAGATATTCCTCTCCGGCGGAGGCTTCCACAGTATGGTGCTGCAGGAGCCCAGCGTTTCTTAAAAAGGTAAAAAGTTCATAGACAGGGAAAAGGCCCTTGCCGGATATGCTCCGGTGGGCCTTTTCCTTTTTTGTGAGGCCTTACTTGGACTTGCCCTCAAGTTCAGCGAGCTTGGCGTTGTAAACTTTGCGAGAGTAGGGGTAACGGATGGCGAGGAACGCGATAATGAGACCGAAGATAAGACCACCGATACCGTAGGTGCTGCGGATGCCGGACACAGCCGCATCGGTCTGGACGAGAACGGTCTCATCAAAACCAGTGAGCTGCAGGCCCATACCGACGAGCCACATGCCGATGGAGCAGCCGAACTTGTTGACGCAGCTGAGCAGCGAGGTCATCGCGCCGGCGCGGCTGTTGCCGGTCTCAAGAGAGTCGATCGTGATTACATCGGCCAGAACGGAATAGATCAGCGTCCAGAATGTGGCGTTGCCCAGCGCGGAGAAGCAGAGAGCAAAGCAGTACAGAGGGATGGACGCGGGCAGGATGCGGATGCAGAACATACCGAAGCCGTAAGCGAAGAAGCCGAAGATCATGAACTTGCGCTTGTCGACCTTGCGCGCGAGTGAGCCGATGAGCATGGAGACGACAATCATATAGAAACACTTTACGCCGTTGATGAGAGCAATCTGCATTTCGTCAAGTCCGTAGAAGTAGGTCTGCACGTAGATGTTGCCGGAAGCCTGGATGCCGACGATGCAGTTGGCAAACAGTGCGATGAAAACGAGGATGACGAACGTCTTGTTTGTGAAGCAATCGAGGAAATCCTTGAACTTAAAGGAGTTTGCGGTGGCCTCTTCCCTGGACACGGTGATCTCCTTGCCCTTGGTGCACGCACCGGCGAGGAAGTAGGAGATGAAGCAGAACGCAGCGGTGACGGCAGCGACGATGCCCCAGCCAACCTGCTCGGTGGAGCAGCGGCGGACGAGGAGCATGGTGCAGCTCGAAACGATTAGCTCGCCGGCATACAGGAAACCGGAGGAGAAGCCGCGGATAGAGCTTTTTTCGTCGTAGTCTTCCGTCAGCTCCTGACCGATGACGATGTGGTTGATATCGCACATTGTGAAAAACATCCAGAAGAAGATGTTGAGCACGACATAGTAGAAGATCTTCACACCGTCAGAAGTGAAGTCGAAAGCGGAAAAGAGCAGATAGACTGTAATGCCGAGAGGAAGTGCAGCGCGCATCATCATGGGGCGACGGGTGCCGGTCTTCAACTTCAGCTTATCGCTGAAGTAACCAATGATAGGGTCGGTCACAGCGTCCCACATAACGGCGAACATCGAAATAGTACCGGCGACGCCCGGTGCCACGCCTGCGAACGTGGTCATGAAGTAGATAAAGTAGTAATAATACAGGTTATAGGCAAGACCGGAACCCAATTGTCCGATACCATAACCTAACTTTGTCCCGACGGACAGCTTCTGATTGGCCTGGTTCATGTTTCTTTCTCCCTTTTACATAATTTGGCAATATATTGCCGACTTCTGTATGGTAACACACGCCAAAAGATGTTACAATGCTTGTGAATAAAATGTAAACGCTGTTACGCAAAAATGAAACGCCAATTACGAGAAGAAGCACGACTTTGCGGGGAAATAATGGAAAAGCATGCTATCTCACGATATATCAATAATAATTATTCGAAATAGCAAAGAAAAACAACTAAACAGGGAAAAGATAGGCTTGAATGATTATGAACGAGATTTGAGCATTGAATCAGAAACAGCGAGACTATTGCTTCGTAAGATTTCGCTCAGCTTTATATAAAAAAGGATGATCACTTCAAACGGAAGTGGTCATCCTTTTTCTATGCCGAGCAACCAGTCTGTCGATACATTTAATGCTTCCGCAATGATAGGAAGCTCAAAGTCAGGGACAAGGCGTTTACCGCTTTCAATTCTGCTGATTGCCATTTGGCCCATTTGCAGGCCTGCTACTTGCAGCCTTGCCGCAAGCTGATCCTGTGTCAATTTTGCTTTGGTGCGTGCAGACTTAATCCGCTCGCCGGAGATATTGCATTTGCCGTCTAACGTGTATAGCCGCACCGTGTCGCCCTCTCATAATCATCTTTGGCATATTCTTTGTTGACAGTATCACAAATATGAGCTATTCTTATAAAAAAGATGATTAAAGAGACCGAGAATACTTCATTTTTTGAGGAGAGAGAAAACCATGAAATGTAAGCACTGCGGAGCTGACAACTCCAACGAATCCAAGTTCTGTTTTCAATGCGGTCAAGAACTGAGCTCGGACGATGTACAGCATTCGGAAGATCCCCCTGTTGATCCGACACATCCCATTTGCAAAAATTGCGGTGCGAGTAACACGGCAGATGCAAAATTCTGTCATCAGTGTGGACAAGAGTTATCTTCCAAGGCCGAAGATCCCGAGCAGAAGTCAGACGACGATTTAGGAAAAGATGCGCTTGCATTTGGGGCGGGACTCTTGGATGAATCTGCCGCGAAGACTCGTAACGATACGGTTTGCCCCTTTTGCGGGGAACCTGATTGCCACCCTCTGCAAAAGAACGAAACTACCGTTACGAACAAAAGCTATGGTTGGGGAAGCGGTTGCTGCGGTATGCTCCTGCTTGGGCCGTTTGGACTGTTGTGCGGCTTGTGCGGTAAAGGCTCTAAAGTGGAATCGAAAAGTGAATTGTGGTGGGTGTGCAAAAAATGCGGAAAAGCTCATATCGCCCTTGCCGATGCGTTAAAAAAGTGGGAAATTGCAACTGATGGAATCTATGGAAGTGCGGTTGCCGCTGCGATTGTATTGATTGTTGCAAAGTACTTATTTAGTTTTGGCATCCTTGCGTATATTATGGCGGCGGTTCCCGCGCTCGGGCTTGCCACTGTTCATAGCGAGATATCAAAAGAACTGGGAGAACCTTTAATCAACTTCCTGACGCCTGAACAGAAGAAGGACTGCTTATCTTCTATTGCAATCGCTACCGTGATCGTGATAGCGCTTGGCCTGTTCGGAGTCCCACTGTTAAATTCTTGGCTTGGTGACTGAACGTGAGCAGTAAGTTCTACCATTCCTGCATGAGCTTTGGGAAACTTGCAGGATGCCACCAGCGTCCAGACCGGAGTTTTTTTATCAACGGGCGTCAATTTCCTGTATGTGCTCGCTGTACCGGTGTGTTGATCGGGCAGTGCAGCGCGTTGATCCTGTACAGAATACTATCTTTACCTGTTGCGATCTTAGTCAGTTTTTGTGCCGTCATGTTTTTTGACTGGCTTCTGCAATACTTAAATATTCTGGAATCTACTAACTGGCGCAGACTGATTACAGGCACACTTTGCGGGTATGCGTTATGCACATTCTTCTTGCGGTTGCTTGTCGGCTGCAAGTCCTTTATCTCACATCAAAATATAATTTAGGAGGTAAAAATATGCCTTTTTGTCCTAATTGTGGGGCTAAACTCTCCGAAGATAGCAAGTTTTGCCCTGCCTGTGGTACACAGGTGACCTTCACTGAGCCTGTCGATAAGAATACCGAAAATGTTCAAGAAGAGAAAATTCCTATTGTCAACGATAATAAGAATGATGAAGTCGATGCAGAATCAACCAATACCAAAAATGAACTCAAGCGAATCCTCAAACCGGCGTTCAAGTCCGCTATAATTGCAGCCATTTTGGCTGTGATTTACAGCTTGTTTCTTAGTGCTCCGCTCACCGGAGAGAAAGGGTCGTGGAAAATGACCTTTGGAGATTTAAGCTTTAATCTATACGATGATGCGGATTTTCTATACGGATGGATGAGTTTTTCTGGTAGTAAGGTTAGGTGGGCTACTGTTGACGAAGGAATTATGAGTCCGCACACCGGCTCCTACAAATGCACTGGTAGCGAGAAAACTTATAAGCTTAGAGTTAAAGAAGACGGTGAGATATTCTATAAGGTATTGTTGACTTTCGATGGTACGGAAGGTGGCCCTAACACTTACTTAAAATTTAGAGACAAAAAAGGTACTTCAGGGGTTATGGAAAGTGATAGTTGGGATGGCGTATCTGCGGATCCTGCGACTAATAACACATACTCCGATAACTCTACCGGTAATGAAGATATCTATTATACAGAAGATGATAATGAATATGCTGAGGATTATGATCCTGATGTTCCTGAGGAGTATGATTTTTCACTTGATCCTAATACAGAGACTTATTCCGATACAAGCCTTCCCAATATGGCGGTGAGGTATTTTGATTTTCTAACGCGTGGATATAAAGCAGAGGTGTATAGGGAGAATATGATGTCCCCTGATGTAGCCGGTAAGTCGACCAAAGATGTAGGCATGTACTATTGTGACCTTGATGGTGATGATAGTGAAGAACTCATTATCTGTGATATGAGCGAGCTTGAACATGTGTACGCTGTGTATAAAGGAGATAGTTTTAGCGATTCTACTCTGATGCTTTGCTCTGATAGCAGTGCTAATCACAATTACTATGTCTATGCAGACGGCTACATGGACATTGCTAAAGATGGAGCAATTACCCGTTACAGGTATAACGGAACAAAGGTCAATGATGAACTTACGCTTATTGACACGAGTAGTCTCTATGCCATATCTTTTTATGAGAGGGGTTTTTAAGGGAGAATATAGTAATGGCTTTTCTTTGACTTTTAGCTGACAAAGTTTTCCCTTATATTTTCCCTTTAGGCTCTATCAGGCGGCAACATCAAGAGACGTGAATTGACACTTGATCTCTCGAAAAACGCATGTCGCAGCACAAAAAAATAAGGGGTATCACACCCTGTTTCGCCTATCGACGAGTTCAAGTCTCGCCACTCGGACCAAGATAAAAATCCTTGGTATTACTGGAAATCCCGGTGATACCAAGGATTTTTCTTGTTTTTTGATACATCGGTTACAGCTACTTTTACCCCGTTATACCCGATTATATGAACACAGTTGCGAACACAGCAACACAGGTAACAGTGTCCGATCCGGACACCCTATTTTTTTGTTGTCTCTGTGATCCACGCCCCCACATACTCGCCCCACGCCCTTTGCGTCGCGGGGCCGAAGGAGCCGTCGATGGTAAGCTCCCAGCCGCAGGATACGAGCAGCGCCTGCAGCGTTTTGACCGCCTCGCCGGTGTCGCCGCGCACCAGCGCGCGCTTTTCCACAGGGCGCGTCTGATACAGCGGCATGTTGGGCGGGAACGCCCCTTTCAGGAGCATCGACGAGGTGTACTTCCCGCCGCAGTCCCACTGGAAGTGCGTCCGGTCAACGAAGTTTTTCCAGTCGCCGCCCCATGAAAAGCCGATCTTCTTGCCGATCTCGGCGCAGCGGGCGAAAAAGTCCGCATCGTCGTACTCGTGGCCCTTGACGTTCCTGCAAATGTCAAAGGCCAGCCCGGTGCCGCACGCATGGAACGTCGGTACCGTCGCGGTCTTGCTCGCGTAGCCTTTGGCCGCAAGCTCGCGCTGATACTCCTCGTCGCGCACCGTCTCGGTCACAAGGACGTTCAGCCCATCGGCCCGGCAAAGTGCAAGAAATGCCTCGCAGTTGGCGCGCACGTCGGAGCGCAGATAGCTCAAGTCTCTGCTGTGAAACATCGCCGCCTCCTTACACAAACTTCACCGCGTAGAACTGCTTCTGCCCGGCGTTGATCCTGCTCACGGCGCCGCGTATGGCGGCGACGTGCCCGCCGTCCAGCATGACCGCCTTTTCGAGCTTCAGCTTGTCCCTGACGAAGGTATTGACCTGCGCCGCCGTCATATTGCGGCAATAGACGCCGTACAGCATCCCGCCCTTATAGCCGAGCACCGTGTGGTTCGTGCGCCGCAGCACGTCGCTGTAGGCTCCCGTGAAGCCCTCGGCAGCGGGGGCGTAGTGCTCCAGCAGGCCCAGCCCGCCGACCGCCCAGTCGATCTCCGGCCAGTGCGGCAGCTCCTGCACGGTCACGGCGCGCGCGATATGTACGCCGCCGTCCGTCGTGCGATACAGCACGCTCTCGGGCTTCCCGTTCATCTGGTGGCAGCTCGTGCCGCAGATCACCTTGCCGCCCTGGACAAGGATGCTGCACGGCCTGCCCGCCCAGCTGAAGCTCCCGCTGATGGCTGCCTCAGGCAGTCCGCTGTTGGGATTGCACGGCTCAACATCCTTTGCGATGATGCACGGCTGGCCGTACAGCTCCACGTTCAAAGGGAAGCACTCCGCGCCCACCTTGACGGCGATCTCGCTCATGGTCTGATTGCCGATATAGCCGTTATCCAGCGCGCCGACCGCGCGCTGGATGGCTTTGATCATGCGCACCTCTTCCGAGGTCGCGCCTACTACGTCCTTCATTTCTGCTCCTCCTCGTCTTCATCCGTGCCGTCAGTCTCGTCGTCCTCTCCGGCCAGCTTGTCCCCTGCGGCGTCCACAGCCTTCTTGCCGGCTGCCAGCAGCCGCACAAGCCACGCAGGAACCTTCGCTCCCATACTCACGCCATGCTCGGCGAGGCTTCCAAGCTCTCCGATGATGTACCACACGACCACCAGCGGTCCGATCATGACGGTGTACTCAAACGGCAGCGTTACGCCCGGCATGTTGCTCAGCATCATACCAATGAGCCAATCGGCCAGCAGTGCGATGCAGACAATGACGATCATGCCGCCCTTGTGCCATGCGCCCTCGCGCAATTTTGCCGAGGACCATTCCCCACGGTGTGCTGCTGCGGCAGAACCGACGAGCCAGTCGGCCAGCATCAGCAGGACCCATACTACCAGCAGCCACCCGAACCATCCCCAGAAGGCTGTCAATACCGCAACCGTCGCAGTGATCCATGCTTTCAGCGTCGTCAATGCGTTATGTTCCATCTCTCTTTCCTTTCCGGTCTTTAGACCTCAGTAAAATACTGTCCTGCGACCTCATGCGGCAGATAGCTGAGCGTGATCTTCCCGCCGCTCTGCTCGCCGGTCCTCTCGCACAGGTACACCTTGCCGTCCTCGCCGTCGAGGTAGTACTTGCCGTACTCGTACTCCATGCCGCGAGAAGCGGGGATGGGGTCATCCATTGTTCCCGCGTGCTCCACGTCG
>ERZ808258.682-NODE-682-length-12418-cov-2.534094_pt1 | contig 12418 bp, 8 predicted proteins | sample MGYA00521280_ERZ808258 | MGnify/ENA primary metagenome ERZ808258 (study PRJEB31516, sample SAMN03275585) | gut metagenome | biome: mammalia-associated habitat; material: feces | host: Papio cynocephalus | place: Kenya | collected 2012-07-19 ...
GCCGTGTCAGGATCAATCACGGACAATGTCACAGTCCCTTTATAATGGGCACCTTCCGTCACTTCCTCCACCTTGTGGAGATAAAACTCGGAACCGCCGTCGTTGTCACTCCAGCCATTCACCTGATGCTGTTTTCTATCGTCTCCGTTAACATTGATGAAATCCCGGTTTCCGTTCTGGGAATTCGCTTTAGTCGAAAAGAAGCACAGATACCTCATGTCCTTATAGTCATTCCCTTTTCTGAAGCCGTCGTTGCGGACAACAAAAGAATTACAGGCCGACAAGTCCGGACCGTTGACATTTGACTCCAGAGCAAGATTCGTCGCGTAATTGTTCTCCTGCGGAGTGCCAAGGTAGTACAGTCGGTCATAGGTCTGAATATGGAACACGGGGTACGATTCCTCTTTCCCCGGATTGTCACCGTACTTGTTCGTGACCGTTTCGGAAAGTCCAGAGCCATCCCCGTCCCGGACCCTGAGAAACCTGAACACCTGCACAGGCTCAAAATAGTAATCCTGGTCCTTGAAATTGCCGTGTCCGTCATTAGGCAGCAGGACAGTCTCCAACTGGCCGTTTCCGGCATAAAGGACTCTCTTGGACGAGGTCTGGTTCTGAATCACGTAAAGGCCTCCATCCTCCACTTTGTCTGGCGATGACATATTCACATCCCACTTTCCGTCCGCGTCCTTTGCTCTCTTAAGTTTAGCGACAGACTTATCCGTGTACTCCAAATCAAGATTGTAGGTGAAAGGAATGTCATGACTGTCACTGTCCAGGATGTAGCCGTCGAAAATGATCTTCGTGTTGCCATTTGTCAGCCCTTTGACCACAGTCTCCTTCTTTGTGGAGACCAACGCGTTGTACGGATTGGTGTACTGTCCGTCAGGCTCTTCGTCAGAGACCTTGAAAATGTTCGGGGCGCCATGCTTCGTGTCATCGTTCGGGTGCTCGAAACTTCCCTCCTCGTCAGCGGGATTGACAAAGAGGAAGCTGTAGTTCCTGGTCGTGTTGGAGCCGAACGATATGTCATGAATCGTTAGATCATCATGTGAGATGTTCTCCACAGCGACCCTTAGCCTTGCCCAGGTACGTTTGAGCCGCCCGGAGACATGGTTCATGCCCGGCTGAAGTTCAAAATCTTGAATAAGCGTGAGCGGTTGGGGTCCGAGGGTACAGAGAAAGTCCGAATCTGACGAGTGGAGGGCGAAATCCATGAACTTGTGGTATGCCTCATATTCCGAATCGCTTCCGGAGAACTTAAGATGGGATGAACCGCTCTGGCAGTTGTACTGTGACAGGATGCTTTTCACATAAGTCTCAAAAAGCGCGTCATTGTCCTTAAGGCCCGGATAGGTGCGCTCGCCGACATTGTTCCCATCCTTGTCGGTCACATTCATCGTCACCGAAGACCAGTTCGCCACGACAATCATGCGGTACAACCCTCTTTCCAGACTCTCCAGACTGCTGCCATCGGAGAATCTGTGCAACGGATGATCGTAGTTGAATGTCACCTTGACCTGCGTTCCGTACTCAGCGTCAGTAACCACCTGCGTCCCGTCAAGCCATCCGTTGGCGCCCTCGGCGGCATCGGCGGAGCGCACGTCATCGCTGCCCTTGTACAGGTCCCTGTAGCCGACCAGAACTCCATCAACCCTGTCCACAATCAGCAATGTCAGCCTGTAGATCACCCTCGCATCGATCAATTTCTCAAAGTAAGTCCAGCCTTCCAGATCGGTGCCGAACGGATCAGAGACGATCTTGCCATACTTGCCCTCATCGTCACTGGAATACATTTCCCGAGCCCTTGTGTCAAGAGAGATGGACGGCAGACCAACCGATATGGTCAAGGATGCGGCGCCGGAAGAAACACCGCCAGCCTCATCCTTTCCGCAAGATGCTGCAAGAATGGTGAATATCATGAATATGCACAAGCATGTGATACGAGTCTTCATGTCCGATCAGAATTTGATGTCAAACGAGGAGTCCAACCTTCTCCACGGAGCGACGCTGAGGCTCACGCTTGCATCGGTCTTTGAGATGGAGACAGTGTAGGTGTAACGCCAGCCTGGAATGAAGTCGGTGCCGTCGGCATCCTTCTGCGAGTTGATGTCCGACGGATAAGGATCGGCCTTATACTTTTCCCATGACGTGCCGGTCTTCTCCGGGATGTTGACCGAGAAAACGGCATCGCCTCCAAGCTTTGTCTTGAAGCAGAGCTTGAGTCTGCCATTGGAAGTCTGAGGAATGACCACAATCCATCCGTCCTGCTTTGTGAACTCCTCCCCCCGGTCATCCAGCGCGGTGCCGTTCTTTGAATATGGAACCGCCACTGTCTGCTCCAACACTCCTGAAGAAGACAGAGCGTTTTTGAACAGCATACCTTCGGAATAATCCCAACGGTAAAACTTCACCCCTTTGGCCGGAGTGTACTGATTCCGCCATTGGATCAGGCCCTCCTTGTCATAGTCCAGACCGTTCCCGTAAACCATGTAGCCGGTGATCGCGAAAGAATCGTCCTCATCCACCTCGAACCAGCAGGACGTGATCGCATCCTCGGAGTAAAACACCCCGTCAGAGCCATCGTAAAACTTGAAACGAAACCTCAACGCGGACATCCCATGCCTGAAATTCAGTTCCACGGGAGCGTCAAGGTTGAATCCAGAACCGTTCGTGTCCACATACTTGTGCGCGAGAAGCATGTCACGCTGGATCTTGGCGGTGTTCATCTCGATCACAAGCGACTTGGCGTTGGAGAGTTCCTTGCTGATGGCAAGACCATCGGACCCTTCCGGGTAAAAAGCCCGGAAAGAGTACCGACCACCTATCACCCAATAGGCCGGAGTGGTCTTGTACTCCCATTTTGTGTCGGCGGTGGTCAGTTTTGGATTATAGACCAGTTCTGTACCAGAGAACACATCCTTGACCTCATGCTCCTGCCCGTCGATGGTCATGGCATAGTCCGCCCAGATGCCTATGGTCTGCCCGAGGCCGAGGACTCCGGAGGAATATTCAATGTCAGCAGGAGTGCAGGCCTTCTGAAGGTATTCCAAGTTCTCAACCAACGATTTTGTGGCATAGCCGTTCACCGACATGACCGACCAGCCGACCACGTTTTCTTCCCGCGGCGGAGCCTCGGGGACCTCCTTGGCGCAGGACGCAATGGTAAGCAATGTGAATATTCCCACTAAAAGTCTGTCCATCCTGATCAATCATTTATGGTAAACCCGCTGTCCCCTTCCCCGCAATCGCTCCAATTCGTGACATTCACCGAGAACCTGATCTGATGCTGGTCGGTGAGCACAAGGTTGTAGTTGTAACGGGTAGCCATCCTCCATCCGTCTATTGTGTCATCGGAGCCGGAGACAGTGTGCCCGAACAGAGGAATGTCCTTGGACACGGCCGGCACGGGATTTCCGCTTCCCACCTTGACGGTATAGTAGACCCTCATCTTCGCATCGTCCGTTCCCCTCTGCGGGATCACAAACGTCTCCAGGTCCGGTCCGGAAACCACAAGGGAGTCGGACTTGGTGTAATAGTCGGCAAGTCCATCCCAAGATGGATAGGAAGCATAGACCGTCGGATAGTCCTCGGCCACATTCACGCTGAAGTCACCTTGCCGCGCGAATCCCCAAAGGGTCACCCTGGCTATAGCCACCGTAACTCCTTCGGATGACGCCGAGGCCCCGAACCTCAATGCGGAAAGGGCGTGGTGGAACACGATGTCGATGCCGTCGTACGTAGGATTTGAGCCACCTGCGCTTGAGGTTTTGCCGTAGACGCGCGCGGAGTACATCAAGTCGCACTTTCCTTTGCCTCCTGTAGAAAAGCCACTGACACTCAACCCATTGGCTCCGTAACCGAAGTTTTCTCCGTAATCCGCCTTGACACTGTACGGAGACCAGGCCGCGAAAGTCATCTTTCCGTTTTTCGGCCAGAAATAGGCCGGGCTTGAGATCCATGCGCCGGAGCCTTCGGTGGAGTCGTCGACGCTTCCGCTGAACTTGAACTCCGCTCCGTCGATGTAAAGGACTGAGCCTTGGGTCTTGTCCCAGCCAGCGAAATCTCCGTCCGGGCAGTACAATCCGAACACCCCGAAGGATCGATCCTTCGGGTAGGCGGTTTCGGAGGCCTTTGTCACGGCGCTCACCAGCGGGGTCGGGAATGCGACAAGGCGGTCGCCGGCCTGAGGCTCCTCCCCAAGGTCGTGACTCACGCATCCCACCGCTGACACAGCCAGCAGCCACATGCCCAATAATCTTGATTTCCTTATCATTCCCTGAATATTTCAAATTGGCACCCGGTCAGGCGGTCAGGCCCGGCCGGGCGTGAAAAGATGCTATTAATGCACAACTATGCCACCCATCGTAACATCAGTCCATGGGTTAACCGAAGGCGCAAAGTATATCTTCTCCAATGCGAATTTAATAGTATAGATATACCTCTTACCAATTTCCCACTCGTTAATTACATTCAAATCTTGATCATACAATCCTTCCAAATCAAAAGTCGCGGTCTGATCAAGTCACTTTTTACCATGCTTGATGCTATAGTCTACTTTGATTGACACTTTGCCCGTTTGATGGTCGAATTTTTGAGGAAGAACTATGGCATTCTTGACGCTTGCCAAAGCGTCACTCGTCAGAATCACTCCGGCATTGTCGTTGAAAAGTTCGTATGACACATTCCCCTCATGGCCAGTCCAAGCGCTTGGAACGGATGCCTCTGCATAGCCTTCTTTGTAATTCTGATTGAAAGTACCTTTGTTATAAGCATTAAGGACAGAGACATTCTTAAGTTTAATGTATCCGTTATAATCATCAGTAGTCTTCACTTTTACCTCAATTGCAGAAAGAGCATGGTTGAAAACAATGTCAACACCATCATAAGTGGAATTTGTGCCATTTGTGCTGGTAGTTTTATTGTAGGTTCTTGAGGAGTACAGAAGATCGTACTGATCATCCAGACCCTTAACCGTATAGTTCTTGAATTCAAGCCCGTTCGCCGCGGTTGAGGAAAACGTTCCGTCAGCTGATGCCGAAGACGGTGCATAAGCATCAAAAGTCAAAGTTCCGTTTTTTGGCCAATAATATGTTTCGCCAGGTTTCCATGCCCCATTTCCATCTGTAGTACCATCATCAATTGTTGAGTCGTATTTTACAAGAACATTTGACATGTACTCAACGGCATCGTCAGAAACGAAATTGCCCAGGCCGGTGTTGTACCATGCATAAACATTAAACAAAAAGTTACTCGGAGCTAAATCAATACTCTCATTTGTGATGTAGTCAGCCTTGGTAACTTTAGCCGTAAGAGGCTTGAAAGAAACAGTGGCTTCCGCCTGATGATCAACCAGACCTTCAGTCTTCGTGCAGGCACTCATTGCCGCTACGACAAGTCCTGCGAGTAAAACAAAATCATTTCTCATAATAAATGATAGATTAATTAAGAATTTATAATAAACTAAAAATCAAATGATCAAATCCGTGTTTATGTCGTTCCAGTCATTGACGCCCGGAGAGAATCCCCCGCCTCCGCTTTCACCCTTCGGGATCTCGATGGTCTTGTCAAGGATGATCCAGCGATGCTTGACCGCATCCTCTTTCCTGAACTCTTCCGTGATGTCAATTCTGGCGCTTAACGCCTTGCCGTAGTTGGTCTGGAAGTCGAAAGTGACCTCAAGACCGCTGCTCGTGTCAGGAATCCTACCGAAAGTGTTGAATGTCGCATAGATGACTCCCGTGTCGCTTCCCTCCGGAGCCTTACGGGCGGTCATCTCGAAGTAGTCCGTCACCGGGTCGTCGCTGTCCAATCCGGCATCAAACAATGTCTTGGAGCCGGCAAGTCCAGTGATCAGGCCGAGAGCCGAGGAGACATATTCAAGTCCCCTGACATTCACCTGGATGTACCATGACTCGACGATTGTTGACGCGGTGAAATATTCACCACCGGGCGTGCGGATCGTGTCGATGGCGGCCGAGTATGGAATGCTGACATCCGGCTCTCTTGCCACGAAGAGGTGATCCGGCTCATAGACTATTTTCTCCGGAGCGGAGGTTCCGCCTGTCTTCGTTTTGTTCAGCCGGGAGGAAATGCCCGCCATGAGATGCGAGGCGATCCTGTTGGTGTAGGCCTTGGAAAGATGTTGGTCCGTCGGGTCGCTGACCTGCGTGGCTTCAGTGTCGAAGATCCACGCAAGCAGGCTCCATTCCCCAGGGTCGCAGATGATGTAGCCGTCGTAGTAGTGGCCGCGCGCGTCGTTCCCATGATTCCGGAGATAGCGTTCCGCCACCACCCTGCCGGTGGACTTGTCACCAAGAGTGACACGCATGATCTCAGGCCTTTTGTACGTCGGCTTGACGTGCTCCGGATTGTAGAAGCCTTCCGTGGTGTTGAGGATATGCTCGTCGAGGTAGACACGCACGTAGTGGGTGTTGCCAGGCTCCACAAGAGGGCGGAAGTCGCACGACACTGTCATTATGGAAAGTGTCACAATGGCGAAAGTCATTCGTATCAACTTATTCATTTTGACGTTCCTCCACATTTAAACACGATCGGGAAGACCACGCTGACCTTAGCCTTTGTCGGTCCGAAATAATGCTTTGTTCCGGCCTTGCCGTTGTCCTTCAGCAGGACAGACCAGTCCTCAGATGGAATATAGTGCTGGTAGTCGATCGCCATGTAACCGAGGCTGATGGCGAACTCCATGTTGGCGTTCCTGCCGAGCGGGAGGCTGTAGCCGTAGCTAAGCCCGACGCCCTTGAAGTAGTTCTGGTAGCAGCCGAAATTGCGGCCGGCCTGGATGTCGAACTTCCCGGAGTGGGCATAAAGGCCAAAAAAGTGTCCGAGGAGTCTGGATCGCTGTCTCACGGCGCCTTTGCTGTTTGTGCCTGACGCGCCGCCGGGTGTGCGAGGGGCGAACCACCAACGGGTCTCCACACCGAAGGAAAGTACCTGCATGCTGTACTTGTTGCCGTGAGGGCCTGCGTTCCACCATGGGAAGACCTGCTCGTACTGAAGCGAGAAGCGGTCGCCGAGCGGGAACTCCACGGCGAAGTTGAGCGCTATCGCTGCGTCGTAGAGGAGATTGGTCTTGACGGCAACGAAGTAGAATCTCTCCTCCACCGGATCCGGGAGCCCAACCTCCGGCAGCACTGTCCTTGGCGCGATGTTGTATGAATATGGCACCTCAAGCGTCATGCCCGGCATCTCGCTCTTAACCGGCGCGATCGGCTGCACGATGCTATAAAGCACATGAATATCCGTACGTCTCAAGGCTGGATAGTAGTCCGAGATGAGTCTTCTCCAGGCATCGCCGCCATGGATCGACTTCATCAGCCGTTTCTTCGCCTCGGAATCTTGGCTGCTTTTGAATATTCCTGCGACGGCATCGCCTTCATTCTCTTTGTCATACAACTCTGCGATCTTCGTGGCTCCATCCCAGTCCTCGCCTCTTGAGATCACTACGAAATCAGAATCCGTCAGACGAGGCTCAATGCCCTTAAGGAAGGCCTTTACGCCCTCGGCTCTGTCACGGGCTAGCCGAGCGTTGAGCCCAGGTCGTCCCTCAGGGGAGGCGGCGCCGATGATGTAGACCTTGAATATTCGTAAATTATTGTTGTGGACCACGGAACGCAGTCCCTCGGACGCCGCGTCAAGCGAAGCTGCATTGTTCCGGAAGCCACGCTCGATTCTGGAGACAGCGGATCTGTAATAGACCGAGAACGATGTCGTGTCGTGCCTGTCATCCGGTGTCGAGGAGGATTTTGCGATGACTACCGCCCTCATTGATGTAACACCGGATCCTGATGGCGAATCATCTGCCGCTGCTGCCGGAACGGATCCTAACGGCGATCCCTCAGCCACCTCTGCTGTAACTGATTCTGACGGCGATGCTTTTGCCGCTGCTGCCGCAATGGACAGAAAACAGCCGACGAAAGCACACAACCAAATGGCCAGGCCATTGGAAGCACTATGTAATTTATTATAGTTCAAGACGTTACCCCCCCCCGTTATCAAAACAGCCGGAAAGAGTAACGCTTGCGCTATTAATAAACCCTGCCGTCATAATTAAGAACCTTATTTTTAAGCATGATAGCCACTATCAACTTTTAGTAAACGTTCAAAGAATAACTCATCGCTTACTTAAGCTGAAACGCCACCAGCAATCCCACGACAAATGTAGTAATTTTTAATAATTAAACAATAGCCAACAGTCTATTTGGAATTTATCAAAATGGTATTTATAAAAGGTTTAATTATCAAGGTTTTCAGTCGGTTATTAGTTCTTATTTAAGAAATCGAATAAGACCATTAGAATATATATTCAATCCTTTAGGACAACATGTCCGACTCATATAAGGGCAATATCACCTCCCCCAGAATGGCCAAGAAATCTATCCCACCAAAGCCACCGCACTGTCAGCCTCTCCCCCTCCACGGTCGCTGAGCCGGGATCAGGAACGATGAGTTCAGAGAGTAGGTGGGCAGAACGGTGGGAGAAAATGGACGGATGGAGAGAGTGCCGTATTGCGCAGAGCACGGGCACAGGAAGATGGGGTGTAGAGGGGTGAGAGGCATGGTGATGTGGCTGACCCCCTCTTTCGGGGATAGGGTCGAGCACGGTGAACGGCCTCAGACGGTGGCCTGAGGCATCTCGTTGTGCGCATGGTTTGTGAAATAGGTGACTTGGTCGCCAGGGGCAAGTGCTTCGGTGGGCACGAGCGCTTCGGCGGGCTCAGCGACCGATCAGCTTCATAACGATTCGGCAGGGGTGGAGAACGGGGAAAAATGCTTACTGAAGAAGCGGCGGGGGACATCTGTTCCTTATGACGCGTTGGAATTGGGATTGCTGCGTCTCCTATACAGGTAACGTGGAGACTTGTGGCGCTATAAGGTTCTTTATTAATAGTTCAGATGTACGTCCGCCGCTATTTTCAGAAAGCGGCATCAAAATCTTATTACAGTAAAACGGCTTCTGATCATGCTACTGAATGCAGACCTGATCTGTCGCTTTGGCGGGGTCTGGCACTTCGGCAGGCTCAGCGACCAGAAGGACGGCGCTTCGACGGGCTCAGCGACCAGGGAAAAAGGGTCAGTGACCGGCACCGTCCGGTTGGTGAGCTTGTCGAACCATGTGGACGGCGCTTCAGCAGGCTCAGCGACCAGAAGAAGCGGCGCATCTAATCGACCTCGTACTCGGAGCCATTGTTGATGTCGACAGGGGTTTCGTTCCAACCAGCGACGGTGACAGCTCCAGCCTCAAGCTTGTCCTTGCCGACCCGGACTGTCATCGTGTAGGCATGACCGCCAAGCAAGGTAAGCTCCTGACCAAGGGTGAGGTTATATTCCTTGCCGTCGGACATCGTCACGGTGACCATCGTCGCACCGATCTTCTGCCCGTCTCCCGGCCAGAAGATGGCGTCGAAATTGTCCTTTCCATTCTTCGTGCCGGCGGAACGCATCGTGATGTCAGTCATCACACTCCCTGAAGCGGCGGAAACCTTACCGTTCGTGATGTTGCACTCAACATCGCCGGTGGTACCGTTAAGGCAGACTTTCCTGACCACGACGCCTGTTCCGTCAAACTGGTTACCTTTTGTGATGCTGACTGTAAGCTTTACGAGGGCGTGGTTGAAAGTGATGTCTATGGCCTTGCTGCCCGACAGGTCAGCGTTTGGGTCAAACTTTTTATGGGCGAACCAAAGAAAGTCCGCCCCGGCCGTTCCGTTCAGTTGGTCCGCCGGGATGGAAAACCCGATCTTGGTCGAGTCTGTCTCACCGTCAAGATAAGGGGCGTAGGCATAGATGTCAGCCTTACTCCTCGAATTTCTCCAAAGAATCTGACTCTCCGGCTGCCAACCATTGTCGGGATCTTTTTCCCAACGGATGTTCGGCCTTGAGTAAGGTCCGTTGTCATTGTAGTCAATGAAAAAGCCCAGATCCTTTCCGGAATATTCAGTTGGCTTCCCAGCATCACCTCTTGTCACCTGAGCGTCGGTCACTTCCACAGGGCCAGCGACCACCGCATTGATCCTCACGACACCATCCTCAGGGAAAGTGCTCACCTGAGACACACTCTCCTTGCCGCAAGACACCGAAGCGGCGGCAAGAATCCCGATCACGATATAATATGGTATATTCTTCATCTCTGTATTATAATTAGATAGCCTTGATGTCCTGCTGCGACTCGGAGCCTTCCGGCTCCATCTTGCCCCATGGGTTCAAGTTCCCGGCTCCGGACTTCGAGTAAGTACATCCGCTTGTCGTGATGTTACTTGCCCTGCCCACAAACGCTCCGAGAGTACCATTTGATTTTTCACCCAACTCAATCACGCCACCGAAATGCACATGATCAGCCACGACTCTATAACCAATGCCAAAGGCCCCGCCCAAATATCCCCACTGACTTTCATTGTCATAACTGATCTTGCCATAAGCCGAGCAATCGCTGATCTTTCCTCCATTATACCAGTATCCGACAAGGCCACCAATTTTATTAAAGGAAGAAACTTTATTGGCATATATATCAACGTAGGAGACACAGTCGGAAAGCTCGCAAGTATAGTTTGAGTCGTCCGCCAAATTACCGGCTATCCCGCCGGCCATTGTGCATCCTACGAATTTGCCACGGGCAAGGACATTTGAGATCCGTCCCATTGTGAAAGAACCAGCGATTCCTCCGGCAATCACAGAATTATCTTTGTCCAATGGGGTCTCGACAACAATGTCACTTTCACAATTTGAAATGGTAAGGTCATAGACGCTGGAGATTCCAAGAACTCCTCCTACAATACCTTCTTCTGACAGTGTAATCATTCCCTCCACCTTGCAGTTATCAATCACGCCACCATAAATGCCGGCCACAAGCAACCCCGCAATGGAAGTCCCTGATGAAGAAGATGCTTTTGGCCTGATGTCACAGTTCCTCAGATTCAGATTCCTGATTGTACACTGATAATACGCGCGCCCGAAAAGCCCTGAATATTCATGGTCAGAGACAGTCAGGTTGATTATTGAGAAGCCTTTGCCATTAAACTCTCCGCCGAAGTTGTTATCTTTATTTCCGATAGGAGTCCATGGATGACCTGCAAGATCGATGTTACCCGTCAGATCAAAATATTTGTACAGATACCTCTCTCCGCCATTAACTTTAGATGCGAGGAGCGCCAGCTGGGCAGCAGTCCTGATCTTGTACGGATCCTCGGCCGTGCCGGTTCCACCATCATAGTCATTGGCGATCGCGGCTCCGTCCCAGGAATCATATTCCTCGACTTCGGTGTCATGATCGACAATCGGAGCGCCGGTCTGCCAGTCATTGACATTGATGCCGGCGACCTTGACCGTGTTTTTACCTACCAACAGATTGAAAGTGTAGGATTTTCCAGGCTCGAGCAGAGGGGACGAGTACGCTTTAAGCGTTTTTGTCTGACCATCACCACAGTCAACCGTCAGACTCATCTCCAAAAGATTCGCTCTGGACTGAGGTGAAAGCAGATAGAAATCCCCATTGGCAGCCATATACGCATTGACTTCAGTATCCAGTGGACCACCGTAGCCATATTTGTTGATCACGGTGCTTATCCTGACACTCAGTCCGCTAACTTTCGGATTCAACCCCTTGAACTCGTCCTGGAACCCCTTGACATGCACGATAATCCGCGAGGTCATGCGTTTCATTGTCAAAGTCAATTTGTTATCAGAAGTCTTGTCCACCTTCTGAGAGACCCTCATGTAGTCGGACGCGATCAGGTCCTTAAGATCGCTCTGATCCGTTTTGAGCCTTCCCAGATCGAAACTGTTGTCAGCCGAGGCTGGATAATAAGCGTTGAAAGTCATCGAAGACGTCTCCCATCTCAGATACTTACCCGTCTCCGGAGTCCAGACGCCGCCGTCAAATGTGTAGTTGAAATATTCCCCGCCATTGCTTACGGCGATCACGTCCCCTGAGTTGAAGGCCTTCTGCTCATCCTCCGTGCCCAACGGGTTGCTCCTTGTCAAACTCCCTACCCCGGCTTCGACCACGACCGCATTCGGGTCAGACAGGTAGCCAGTGCCCGTCACATTCTCTTTCGCACATGAGGAAAGGAGCGCGAGCAGGGACAGGACACATATTTGTCTAATTGTCATTCGCATAGTCAGATCTAATCAGTGAACATGTCTTCCGGGCCCTGAGTCTGTTCCCAAGGCGATGCGGTGATCTCACCGGCAATGAGAAAGTCCTTACCGACCTGGAGGGTCAAAGTGTAAACGGTGTTTCTCTCAAAGACCTGTCGCGACGGAAGTTTCCAACTGTAGGTCTTCTCTCCACCCTTGAAGCTGATGATCAAGGCGTTGGCCTCAACCGTCTGAGGAACGAGAATGCACTCGTACTCCACGTAGCAATTCGTTTTCTCGTCCGCACCCGGAGTCCATGCCGTCT
>ERZ808258.683-NODE-683-length-12415-cov-3.600081_pt1 | contig 12415 bp, 12 predicted proteins | sample MGYA00521280_ERZ808258 | MGnify/ENA primary metagenome ERZ808258 (study PRJEB31516, sample SAMN03275585) | gut metagenome | biome: mammalia-associated habitat; material: feces | host: Papio cynocephalus | place: Kenya | collected 2012-07-19 ...
GATATGCGCCCTGCCGATAAACGGCAGAAGATGATGCTCGCACATCGAATACATCGGGATGTCGCGGACTATAACCATCTCTTCATTTTTCTCTTCGCTGAAGAGCTTAACGTGGCGCTTCGGGTCGTCCTCGAGCCCCGAGAAAATCTCTTCATACATTCTGGCGACTCGCGCGGGCGTTTCGACAAGGCCCTCTCTGTCCGGATCCTCGCCGACCGCCGCAAGTATCTCGCGTACAGCCGCCTCGATTCTTTTTTTGTCCATCATTTCACCCCGGTTATACGAGAATAAATTCGATGACACAGTGGGTGTCGTCGGCAATATAATTTATCTGCGTTGTTGAAAATCCGCCCTTGCCCGCGTCGGCGATGCTGAGAAGTCTGTAAATCTCCTCTTTTTTCAGCAGACCGTCGAGGGCGCTTTGATAAGCGTCTTCGGAAGAGAATCTGATATCGAGCTTGTCGCCCGATTTATGCCCGCCGAACATATTTGAAAGAGCGGTTTTCGTCTCGGCATTGTAGCCGTCGAACTGTCTGCCGAGTTTGACGAAATAGTTGTTCTCCGTCGCGGTGCAGCAGGCGGACGCATCGGAAAATGTGTGGGTTTTCAGTATCTCTTCGTCCGTGATATTGAAATAGGCATAGCGCTTGTTCTGCGTCACTCCCTCGCCGATGGGATCGTCCCAGGTGAGGTCGAGGTTATACGGCTGACCGTCGATAAAGACGACATTCCACATATGCCCCTCGCTCGCGCCGTCCTCGCGCTTCGCCGTGCCGGTGATGACATAGTTTTCTATTCCCGCCTTGTCGAGCAGGAGCTTTGCCGCCTTTGCGTATCCTTCGCAGGAGGCGGAGCCGTTGACGAGCACGCCGTAAGCCGAGCTTGCAACGAGCTTGTCGGAGTCGGTATATCTGCACGAGTCGATTATCGCGTCGTGGATAAGCAGTTCCTTGTCGAAATCAGAGGCTTCTTTGACTATCTTTGCGCCCAGCTCATCCGCTTTTGCCTGAAGCTCAGCCTTTTTCTGCTCATACTCGTCTTTGGTCATGGCGTATTCGCAGCTGAACCAGAATTTGCGGTCCCTCGAGACGAGCATACATTCGCGCCCGAGCATTATCAGCTCCGGGTTGTCGTACATAACGGCGAGCCAGACCTTTTCGAGCTCTTCGTTGTTGAGCTCAGGAATTTCAATTTCCTCGGGAAATGATTCAATGTCGCGGAGAATGGCGTTGTATGCGCGTTTCTCGTTCTCGTTAAGCTCGCCGAAGTAGTACTTGAAGTCGCCGAACGCAGACACTTGTTCGGATGAGGGTATATTATTCACCCTTTTCACCGAGCATCCGGTGAATATGAGCGTCAGCGCCAGCAGAAGCGCCGCGGGACACAGAAGCTTTCTTGCCAAATGACCGCCCCCTTGTTTTATAAACGGTTATTTTCCGCGCTTGCCGGGCTTAACGGTCAGTTCGCCGGCGGAAGAAACGGATGTATATTTTATATCTCCCGCCGCCATCGCGGAGAGAGTGCGCTCACAGCGCGAGAAATCGACTATTGATATGTCGGTGTCCAAAGAGTCGATTATCTGCGAGAAATAGTTGCGCCCGGAGGCGAGATAGGTCTTGTTGATATACTGCGAGAACAGCACGCAGAGCAGTTCGCCCTGCTTCTGCGCTCCGCCGCCCGACGGGGTCAGGCAGTAGCGGAAATATTTGAGCAGCGTTTCGCCTTTAACCGTCTGGTTGCCGGGCATGAGCGAGAGCGACAGCTCCTTTGTCTTATAGCTTATGCGCTCGGGTACGGATATCTGCGCGCCGGAGAGCACATTTATGGCATTCTTGAACTGGCTCGCGGTCGAGACGGCATATTTGTCTGCGGTGAAACCGCAGAGGGAGTCAACTGCTTTCTTGAGCTCTTTCGAGCCGCCGGTCTTGTAGTGACCCATGAGACTGTCTTTGTTGCCGAAGACATCTGCCGAAGTATTCGGATCAAAGGCGCACACGCGCACCTCGCCCGAGTCGAGATCGGCGTTGACCGCAGCGACAAAATACAGTTCGTCTTTTTCGTCCGAGACGCAGGCGAACATAAATGTTGCCTTGCCGCCGAGCGGCGCGATAGCCTCGTCGGTGCTCCCGTCGGAGGATTCAACTTCCTTTTCCGGGAACAGGTCGTTCATTGAGAGATGATGCGATTTGAACATATAGGCTACAGAGACGAGGGCGAACGCGAGCAGAAAGCCGACGAATCCGAGCACGAAAAGCCGAAACTGCTTCGTCTTTTTCTCCTGCGTTGTGCGGAACTTCATTCCTCTTCTTTTCGCCATGCTGTCACCTCCGATTATCTATAAAGTATTGCCGCCGAATATGCGCCGAGCGGGACATTGAGTCCGTCGGCGGCGTTGCCGAAGAGCGCGGATGCGCCCCGCCAGCGTTCGGGGACAGTGTATTCTATCCCGTGGCAGTTTGCGTTTGCGATTATCAGCGCACTGCCCGATTCGGAATTGCGCTCATATGCGATGCAGCCGAGCGCCGAGGATATGCAGTTGAATTCCCCGTCGATAAACGCGGGACAGAGCTTTCTTATCCTGCCGAGCGTTCTGTAGTGGCCGAGCAGCTCCGCGTTTTCGTTTCCCCAGGGGAAGCAGGCGCGGTTGAACGGATCTTCGCCGCCCGCGAGCCCGACCTCGTCGCCGTAATAGACGCAGGGAACGCCGGGGAGCGTGAACTGCAAAACCGAGGCGAGTTTCAGAAGGCAAACGCCCTTTTGATATTGCTCTTCAGTCAAGATACCCCTGTCGCGCCCGTTTTCGGGGCGCTCGATATCGCCGCGGCCGAGGCGCGTTATGGCGCGCACCGTGTCGTGGGTGCCGATATGGTTCATCAGCGTGTCGAGCGACGCGCTGGGATAGTGTTCGACTATATTTTCAACGCATTCGCGGAGCTCTTCCGCGTTCGCCGTGCGGACAAAATCTATAACAGCGTTTGCAAACGGATAGTTCATCACGCTGTCCAGCTCGCCGCCCTCGAGATATCTGCGGCGGTGGCCGTAGCTTATCTTGTCGGTCGCGTCCTCCCAGACCTCGCCGTAGATAAACGCGTCTTTTTTCTCTTTTCTGACCGCCGCGTGGAAGCGGTCGAGGAATTCGTCGGGCAGTTCGTCCGCCACGTCGAGCCGCCAGCCCGATGCGCCGAGCCTGAGCCAGTGCCGCGCAACGCCGTTTTCGCCGGTCAGAAACGCCAGCACGCCCGGGTCGGTCTCGTTTAGCTCCGGCAGGATGTCAACGCCCCACCAACAGGCGTAATCGTCCGGCCAGCAACGAAAATTATACCACGAGCGGTAGGGAGAATTTTTGTCGCAATATGCACCCTTGCCGCCGTAGGACGAAAATTTGTCAAAATATCTGCTGTCGGCGCCCGTGTGGCTGAACACGCCGTCGAGCAGAATTTTTATCCCGTGCTCTTCGGCGCTTTTGCAGAGGGACTTGAAATCCTCCTCCGTGCCGAGCATCGGGTCGATTTTCATGTAGTCGCCCGTGTCGTATCGGTGGTTCGAGCGCGCGGAGAAAATCGGGTTCAAATATATGCAGGTGACGCCGAGGCTCTCGAGATAGCCGAGCTTCTCTTCGATTCCTTTGAGGTCGCCGCCGAAAAAGTCGTATTTTTCAATTTTTCCGTCTGAGTCGGGCTCCCAGTCGGGCTCTTCGCCCCAGCGGGAGTGATATTCCGCCGCCGGTTTGTTCTCGGGCAGGGGAGTTTTGCCGGAGCGGCAGAACCTGTCCGGGAATATCTGATACATTGTGCCGCCGCGAAGCCACAGGGGCGTGTCGCAGTTTTCGCGGCATACGGTCAGCCGCCAGCGCGAGCCCTCGCCGATGACGGCGCTGCCTTTAGATTCAAATGATATTTTTTTTGTGCCCCACGGGGTGTCGTATTCAAAATAATACCAGACTATCCCCGCGCTTTCGGGCGCGGCGGTCTCAAGCCGCCACCATTCCTCGTTTTCGCCCTGCATTCGCTCCCATGAGAAAGAGTAATATTCTCTCTCACCGCCGTCCGTCTCAAGAATGAGGCGAACCGCGCTGCACTGCTCCGAGCGGGGCAGAACTATCCTGAAAATCATATCCTCACCCGAGCGCACAGCCGCGCCGGGCGAGAGATGATATTTTTTTCTCGAGTTGTAGGGGATAAAATGCATTTAAATCTGCCTTTATTTCGTGAGGATATATGTGCTGTCGGTGTTTGAAGCCGAGCTCTTCATTTCAATGACCTTCTTCGAGGCAGGGAAATTTCGCTGGGCGTCCGCCTTGAGGGAGCTGAGATCGACCGCAAAAGCGAAGGCGTTCGCGCTCCAGAGAGAGCCGTTGTATATATCGCTGCTGCTGCCCGCAGCCGCTTCGCCCTTCATCGCGCAGATAACGGGAGTGCCGGAGCACGCGGAGACGCAGGAGTTGACGAAGTTCACGAGCACGGCATTTCTCGATACCGAGCCCTCGCCGTCAAATGTCGCAACGTTTGAGTTGAGATCGGGGAACTGCACGCCGTCGAGCAGTATAGCATCAACGCCGAGGCTCTTCACTTCCTTGACGACTTCGAGCAGATAGTTCTGAGCCGTCTGCGAATAGGGGTTGAGCCACGGCTTGCCGCCCTTGGAAGCCTCGTTGTCGAGCCAAATCATCTGCGTTTTGTTGTAGTGAACAGCCATGGTGCGGTCAATGCGCGGCATCTGGGTATCTTTGAAGCAGTATATGCGCGCAACGACTTTTATGCCGGACTGCTGAATTTTCTTGATGCTCGCGGCGGCGTTCGCCTGAGCCTTTGATGACGGAGCTTTGTCTTTTACAGCCGCTATAGAAGAAGGATAGCTGAGATAGCCGGACGCGTCTTTGAAGTCGATGACAACGGCGTTCTGACCCGCGCTCTTGAGCGAGGAAACGAACTGATCGAGTCCGCTGCCGCCCGCGAGCAGGGAGACATTGCCGACGCGCGCCTTTATTTCGGCTGAGGTCTGCTGATTGTCGGCGGGAGCGGTTGTGTCGTTCTCGCCGCCTTTGTTGTTCTTGTCTTTATTGCCTTTGTTGTCTTTTTCGGCCTTCTGCGTGGTTTCAATATTCGCGTCGGAGATGCCGAGGAGCGTATCGGTGACGAAAAACGCCGCAGTGAAGACAACCGCCGCGCCGAGAACGCACGCGAGGACTATTCCGACTATTCTGTTGCGCCTGCGCTCGGTGTAGCTCTTGCGGCGCTTCGAGCCGCCTGCCGCGTGCTTGCTGAACGCGGTTATGCTCCTGTGAGTGCCGGGAGAAAAATACTTGTCATATTTGCTGCGTTTTGCCATTTTTCATCATCCTCTGTGCCGCGCGGCGGGCATGACATCACCCGTCGGCGTCGGAATTTTTTTAAAAATTATGAGAACAGGGAGCTGCCCGAGAAGCCGGAGAACGCGAGCGAGAGCAGCGCGACATAGACAAACGCCGCCGGAGTGCCGCGGAAGGCTTTGGGCATATCCTGATTCTGCGAGATTATGTGCAGACCCTTGCATATGAGCGTCGCCGCGAGAATGAATGCGAGACCCGCGCCGATGCCGGAGCCGATGCTCTCGGGGAGGGTATAGGCCGCGCTGCGGTTGAGCAGGGGAGTTGCGAGCACAAGGGTGTTGAGCGCCGCCATGCCGAGCGTGCCGAGAAACTTCTCAGTCGCGCCGAGGGCGAGCTTGAGTATGAGTCCGGTTATCAGGAAAACTACTATAAGCACGCCGCTGAACATTGCAAAATGCAGTGCCGAGGGCAGGGTGCTGAGCACCGGTATCATTTCGAGCGCGCGGCAGGCGAGTGCCGTGACGGTCGAGAAAAATGCAATCATCGCCGAGAACATCCAGAGTCTGCGCGGCTTCTTCGCGAGCATAAGAGCTTCGCTCGCCGCGTATCCGCCGTTGAAGACGAGATTCTGAATGAACACCGTGTAGAGTGCTGTGGAGAGCAGATCAAAAAACCAGGTCATGTTCATTTGTCTCCCTCCTTCTTCCCGTCGGAGTCAAAATCTTTTGCTTCGTCGAACAGGCGGTTGAACGCCGAGCCGTAATCTTTGTCGTCGTCTTCATCGCTTTTGGCGAAGATATCGGAAAGGTCAAATTTGCCCTCGCCGTCGAGCGGCTCGAAGTGCGCCAAATCGTCCTCTTTGGGGTCTTCTGCTTCAACAATTTCTTCGACTTCGACTGTCTCTTCCGTTTCAACAGTCTCTTCTGCTTCGGCTTTCTCTTTTTCCTCTTCCGCGGGAGCTTCCTCCGCCTTGGCAGGAGTTAAATTCTCGGGAAGATTCTTCTTGCTGACTATGACGGAAGTTTTCTTTATCTTCATTTCGGTCTCTGCCGAGTGCTCGGGGAAGCGCTTGTTTATCAGCGCCTTGAGCGCGGCGGCGAAGAACGCGAGGACCAGAAATCCACCGAACGGCATGAGAATAGCCGGGTAGGTCATCGGGATTTTGATATTTGCGCCCCATATGGTGGATGAGCCTATCATTTCGCGCAGCGCGCCGACGGGGATAATGACCGCCGCATAGCCGAGCGCCGTTGCCACGGAGTCAAAGAACGCGTGGCGCAGGTCGGTCTTGACCGCGAGTTTCTCGCAGTGCAGGGCGATTATCGAATTCGCCGCCGTCAGGGCGAGATATATGCCCGCGCCGAGGCTGATTTCGGGCATAAAAGTATCGATTGCGTATATGATTCCGGCGATTATCGCCGTGCCGATGAGCAGATATATCGCGACTCTTATCCATCTCGGGACTCTTTTCAGAGCGAGGCAGGCGAAAACCTGAGTTATAATGAGCACCGGGAAGAACGCCGCCGCGAGCAGGACAGCCGTCTTGAGCGTCGTCGCGACTGCGACTATCGCGCAGAGTCCTGCCGCCTGGATGAGCACCGGGTTGTGAATGAACGTGCTGCTGAACAGCGCGTCGGAGAATGAGTATTTTCTGCCTGAACTCATGCCGGCTCACCTCCCTTTAATGCTGCTTTCTGTTTTCTCTTTTCCGCGCTCTTTGCCATCGATTTTTCAATGAACTTGTGGTAGCCGATTTTTCTCAGCGCGCTGTCAACTATCGGCCAGAAAGCGTTGGTGAGCAGGATGCCGAAGCAGGTGCCGTCCTCAAACGTACCGAAGTAGCGCAGTATCATGCAGATTATTCCGGCGAACGCGCCGTAGATAAATCTTGTCAGCGGGTGCTTCGGACTCGTGCCGGGGTCGGTTACAAAGAATATGCCCGAGAAGAGCAGGCTGCCTGCGCACAGCTCGGTGAGCAGGGATACCGGTCTTGAAAACGATCCGCGCGGGAAAATTACCGCAAGCAGGGAGCAAACGGTCAAGAATCCGAGGACATTGAAGAGTCTCTTCGGCTTTCCTGCGGCGAGCAGAGCGCATGAGCCGAGCAGCGCGACCGCGCAGCAGGTGCCGAGCGGGCCTGATACATTGCCGGATATCATCGACATCATGCCGACGGAGTTCACATGCTGTATTCCGCCCGCGCTCAGCTGAGCGGCGAGGGACGAGCCCGCGTCAAAGACATCGAACGACGCCGAGTCGATGGCGGGATATTTGAAAACCTCGTCCGGGAAGCAGACGGTCAGAAACGCCATGCCTGCCGCGGCGGGCACGAACGGAGCCTTGTGCGCCGGACCGAACGGAATCTTTGCAACGAGAATTGCGAACGCAGCGCCCGCGCCTATCAGCCAAACCGGTGCGGTGGCAGGCAGAAGCATAGCGATGGCGAAGCCCGTGAACACCGCGTGCATATCCGACAGGCAGTGGAGCTTCTTTTTCATTATCAGCAGCGCGACTGCCTCAACGGCGACCGCGCTTATAATTCCCGTAAGTATCGCCCTGAATGCGAGCGCGCCGTAGTAATACCAGCTGACTATAGCGGGTGCGGCGAGCATGAGCAGATAGCTCGTGTAGGGACTTTTAGGCGCTTTTATGCGTTTGAATCTTGCCATAAAACCAACCTTTCCGTTTGCCGGCTTATTGCGCTGGCAAAAATTTTGCATTGCACGCCGCGGGGGCGCGTAATATTATATAAGGCAGAGAACTTTCTGTTTATTAAGGAGGGGATGCGCTTTGAAGATACAGGCGCCGGCTGAAAACAGGATAACTATAGAGCTTTCGGCGCGCGACATGGATGCGCTCAATATTACATACGAGCAAATGGACTACTCGAATATTGAGACGCGCCGCGTGGTCTGGACTCTGCTCGACAGAGCGGGTCACGAACTCAAGCGCGACATCGACCCGAGCGGGCGGATGATAATCGAAGCGGTGCCCGCGGGCAGGGGAGGATGCGTTTTGAAATTCACCCTCTGTTCGGACGGCAGCCGAGGAGTCCGCCAGCCCCCGTCGATAAAGAAAGGGGAGAACACGGCGGTCTATGAGTTCGGCTCTCTCGACGATGTTATGGACGCGGCGCACGCGCTCGGCAGAAGCTTTGAAAACGGCGGGCTGTATGAGTCGGGCGGCGTCTACCGCCTGCTTCTCGGCGAGAGCATTTCCGACGCGCCGGAGCATATTCTCAGCGAGTTCGGCGCGCAGATAAGTTCCTTTGCCGCCGCTTCGCACACCCGGGAGCACTGGCGGTGCATAGCCGAGGGCGACGCGCTGAAAAAACTTTCCGGCAATTGATTATTGGCAGTTTGCGGCGATATCTTTCATCTCGGCTATCGCCTTTGCGGGGTCGTCCGCGCCGAAAACCGCGCTTCCCGCGACAAAGACGGTCGCGCCGCGGCGGGCGGGCTCTTCAATGGTCTTTGCGGATATGCCGCCGTCGACCTGAATCTCAATATCAATCGAGCGCTTCTCGCACTCCTCGCGCAGCGCGCTTATCTTCGGCATCATGTCCGCCATGAACTTCTGGCCGCCGAAGCCGGGTTCAACGGTCATGATAAGCACCATGTCGAGCTTGTCGAGATAGGGGAAAACGCTCTCAACGGGGGTGCCGGGCTTGACGGAGAGAGCCGCCTTGCAGCCCGACGAGCGGATGAGGTCGATAGTCTCATCGACCGGGGAATCCGACTCGATATGGAATGTGATAACATCCGCGCCCGCCTTGACAAAGTCGGGGATATACCTGAGCGGCTCGCTTATCATCAGATGAACGTCAAAGACGAGCGAGCTTTTGTCGCGGATACTTTTTATGATCGGCGCGCCGAAGGTTATGTTGGGCACAAAATGCCCGTCCATTACATCGAGATGGAGCCAGTCCGCGCCGGCTTTTTCTATCATTGCGGCCTGCTCACCCATTTGGGAGAAGTCGCCTGCGAGCATTGAAGGAGCGATCTTTATCATCGTTTTTTCGTCCTTTCGTATTTTCATACATACCTTATACCATTATACCAACTAAATCCCGTTTAGTCAATCGCGCGGGGCGTCTTTGGAAGTCTTTACAAACAGTTAAAATTATGGTATTCTTTGACGGAGAAAATAAATCCGGGATGTGTGCAGAACTTCCCGAACAAGGAGAAAATGAAAATGAATGTTTATGATTTTGACAACACCATCTACGACGGCGAGAGCTTTATCGATTTGTTCATCTTTCTTTTCAAGAAAGACCCCTCGCTCGTCAAGTACATTCCCGACGTTATCAACGGGCTCTACAAATACACAAAGGGCACGATAAACGCCGAGGAAGCGCTGGAGCAGTATTCCGACGTCGTCACGGACTATTACAACAGCATCGAGGATTTCGACGCGCTCGTCACCGAGTTCTGGGATACGAATATCCACAAGATAAAGCCGTTCTATTTCCGCCAGAGGCAGGACGACGATATAATAATCTCCGCGAGCCCCGAGGTTCTGCTCGACGATGTTATGCACAGGCTCAACATCAAGAATTATATCTGCTCGCGCACTGACGGCAACGCGCATATAACCGACCTCTGCTTCCGCGGCAGAAAGGTCGAGCTGTTTAAAGAGATGTATCCCGATACGGTGATCGACAATTTCTATACCGATTCCGTCAACGATACCCCGATGATGGAAATTTCCGAGCACGCGTTCCTCGTCTCCGGAAACAAGATAAAGCAGGTAAAATAAAAAATAGAAACTCAAAGCCTCCGTGTGATATCATGCGGAGGCTTTTAGCTTGCTCAAAGTAATAATGAAGAGCGAAAGGGCGCGGCATGGTCGGATGTTATCTGCCCCATTACCGCAAAATCAAAAAAGGAGCGCATATGCGCTCCTTACTTTGTTGTGCTGTTATTTATCAGTCGAGGGTCTTGACGAGCTCTTTGAGATAAGCCTTGAAGCTCTCGCCGATTTCGGGATGCTTGAGGGCAACTTCGCAGTTTGCCTTCATGATGCCGAGCTTGTTGCCCATGTCGTAACGGATTCCGTCGAAGTCATAAGCAACGAGGTCGCCTCTTGCGCCGAGCTCACTCATGACATCGGTCAGATACATCTCTTCGCCGGGCTTGACATCATTGAGTCCCTTTTCGAGCATACCGAACACCTCGGGCGGAAGAACGACTCTGCCGAGGATAGCGTAGTTCGACATGACCTGCTCGGGGGTGGGCTTCTCGATGATCTTGTGGCAGCTCATTGCGCGTCCCTCAAGAGGAGTGACGTCGAGCGAGCAGTACATCGAAATGAGCTCATCGGGAACTTCCTTGACGCCGACAACGCCCTTGCCGTACTTCTCATATGCTCTGCAAAGCTGAGCGGTTACCGGGTCGTCGCTGACGGTTACATCGTCGCCGTAAAGAACAGCGAACGGCTCATCGCCGACGAAGCTCTTGCCGCAGAGGATAGCATGACCGAGACCCTTGGTCTCCTTCTGACGGATGAAATATATGTTTGCAAGGTTTGCGACTGCCTTGACCTCTTCGTAGATCTTCTCCTTGTTCTTCTTGCCGGCAAGATTTGCCTCAAGCTCGAAAGAATGGTCGAAGTGATCCTCGATAACGCCCTTGCCGCGGTTGGTTATGATGAGTATATCCTCGATGCCCGCCGCAACAGCTTCTTCAACGAGATACTGGATAGCCGGCTTGTCGACTATGTTGAGCATCTCCTTCGGAACTGCCTTGGATGCGGGGAGAACTCTCGTGCCGAGACCTGCCGCAGGAATAATAGCCTTTTTGACTTTCATTTTGCACCAAACCTTTCTTTTATTTTATAAGCATCTCTACTAAATATAACAGCAGATTGTATACTATATAATAACCCATATAGCCCGTAAAAGCAAGTAAAATCGATGTTCCGCCCTTTCTCATCGTCGCCGCTTCAAACGCGCGGTCATCGGGGAACTCGGCGCGGAGCTTCTTGACCTTTGCCACTACGCTGCGCTTATAGAGGGGATTCGCGATAAATCCGGCGATTGTGTGCAAGACAATCTGAATGCCGAGCATCGGAAGAACCGGTATCATTGCCGACGCCACATTTTGGAACGCCGTAGCTATATCCGCCTGAGACGAGGTATATAGCGCCTCGGAATAGGCCTGATATGCGGTCGTGAGCGCCTCAACCTTTGAAGTGAACGGCAGAGCCACGGCGAGCATCAGACCCATGAAGATGAGTCCCGCTTTCCAGAGCTTGCGAAAGAACAGCCAATAGGGGCTGAAGAAAAACGCCGCCCAGTTGAAGGTTATTTTCTTTTTGTCGTCCGCCATTGCCTTGAACTTCGGGATATATCTCGCGCTTGCCGACTGAACCGTGCAGGCGATGTCCTTGACCTTCGCGCCGTCTATCTCGCTCTCCGGGTCTATGGTTACGCCGTATAAGAACGGGTTGCCCGCCTCGCCCGCATTGAAGAACGGGTTGAACGGCTGAGCGCCGCCCGCAGTCAGGGGCGCGCCGCAGTTTGTGCAGCTGAGCGAATTCGGATTATTTTCCGCGCCGCAAATGGGGCAGACCTGCGTACCCTGCTTATTTTCCGTCTGCTCCTCCGGCTGGGGCTCGGCTCTGTAACCGGAAGCCTCGGGCTGCCAGACATAGCCTTCGGCGTGGCGCGATGCGTTGACGCACTCGCCCCTCTCGTCCCAGCACGCGCGGTGCTGAGGTGTGCCGCAGACCGGGCAGACGACTATATCGTCATCGTGATCGAAGCTCCTACCGCAGGCAGGGCATTTCTGACCGTTGAAATCCATATTTTTTCCTTTCACCTTTCCGATGGATACTATTCTCCATCTTCCGTTCCGATTATATCACAAATACCAACGGTTATTGTAGACGAATTTGAGACAAATTTCAATTATTATGTGAACAAACAACGATTTTTAGCTGATTTTTTATTTTAACAGCAAAAAGCCTCCCGCATGGGGAGGCTTTTGTATATCAATAAACCTGATTTTGGGGCTTCGCAGGAATCAAAGCCTCCCTTGTGTAAAGGGAGGTGGGCAGATTATAATTTGAAGTGCAACACTGCAAAAAGAAGAGAGACAACACGCT
>ERZ808258.684-NODE-684-length-12406-cov-2.800988_pt1 | contig 12406 bp, 9 predicted proteins | sample MGYA00521280_ERZ808258 | MGnify/ENA primary metagenome ERZ808258 (study PRJEB31516, sample SAMN03275585) | gut metagenome | biome: mammalia-associated habitat; material: feces | host: Papio cynocephalus | place: Kenya | collected 2012-07-19 ...
AACATTCCCGACGGACTGAAAGCCATGCTCGACAACTACAGCCGGCAGATAACGGCCCTCCAGGCCGCCGGCGGCAACATCGCAGCCTACAAGGCACCACAGACAAGGGCTGCTGTGGGAGAAAAACAACTGCAAACCGCCAAATGGGCTCAAACAGGTGTATTTGCCCAATACACGCCCAAGAATACTTACACCGGCTGCGCAGCAACAGCTATGGGTATAGTCATGAGGTATCACAAGCATCCTGCTGTAGGCATGTCCAGGAACAGATACCTAAGTAACTATGCAGGAGGCATATTGGAAGCCGACTTTTTCAGGCACTACGCATGGAACAACATGCCAACAGAAGCAAATGGAACCAACAGCCAATTCGACGATGTGGCAAAACTCATGGCCGACTTAGGCATAGCAACAGACATGAAATACGGAACAGACGGAAGTGGTACAACCCTTGATGCAATAGAATATGCATTGAAAATCTATTTCAAATACTCCTTAAATGCAAAACTACTAAGGGCAGACTCATACAGCGATGCAGAGTGGAAAAGCATGCTGCGCAATGAAATCGACAATAATCGCCCCATCATCTATAGAGCCACCAACGAAAAAAGCGGTGGAGGTCATGCCTTTGTCATCGATGGATACAAAGGCGAAGACATGTTTTCCTTCAATTGGGGCTGGGGTGGCAATAGTAACGGATACTACGCACTTGGTAAAATCACCGACAGTAACGTAGCCTACAACCTCGATCAAGCAGGACTGTTCGGTATAGAACCGGAGACCGAAAGCCCACTGAAGCTGCATCTGCATGTAGACAAACCGGGAAGCTTCAGAGACTTCATGGAAAGCAACTATGAAAACAAACTCATAGAACAACTCGTGGTCAGCGGCAATGTTAACCACAATGACATTTCGGCTGCACGCAGCACTGCCTACATTGTGCTCAATGCCGACTTCAGCAATGCCACCTTTACCAAAGAACCAAGGTCGTATTGGACACTCAACAGCATGCCAAACCTGAAGAGCCTCATACTGCCCAACGGCATCACGACCATCGAAAGCCCCGGATTTAGAAACAGCAAACACCTGCTCGACATAACCATTCCCGCCACAGTAAAGACCATCTGTGACGAAGCCTTCTCCGGCTGCAATACACTGGAAAGCATCACCATCCTCGGACAAACACCACCGGCCCTCGGCAACGATGTCTTCTGGAACGTACCCCTTGAATCGGCCACACTGCATGTGCCTGCCGGCAGCCGCGATGCCTATGCCGAAGCAGTAAACGGATGGGAACAATTCACCAACATCATCGGAGATGCCAAAGACATATATACGGGCATCAGCTCACTGGCAAACGATGAGACAAACAACCTTCATAAAATCCTAACAGTAAAGAACAAACGGATTGCAACCACCGACGGCAGCAGCATAGATATCTACGACATGCTCGGACGACTCATTGGCAGCAAATGCAACGCAGCCACAGTGGAAAGCGGCCTTTATGTCGTTAAATCGAAAGGACAGTCAGTCATGATTGCCGTGCCTTGACAACCGGCACAGCAAAAATGCCAACGTGGGACACCCGGAATATCCTTCCAAGTGTCCCACGTTAGCATAATATGACACCGCTCATATGCTCAGCAAGGCAGCCAACACCGGCATACTTCTGCTCGCAAAAAGCAGCCAAGCCATGCAAACAAACGTATCTGCCACAGCTGCACATGCCGCCAAAAGAAGCCGCCTTGGCATAATCCAAAGCGGCTTCCTTTATATGTACAAATCAAATGTTGCTTTATTCAGAGCGCAATGTGAAACGTTTGAAATCGGTTACTGTACAATCCTTGTCAGCTTCTTTCAGGAATGCGGCAACCGTCTTCGACGAATCCATGATGTAATCCTGGTTCAACAGGCATGATTCCTTGTAGAACTTGTTCATACGTCCGTTGGCAATGTTCTGAATCATCTGCTCGGGAAGATTGGCAGCCTTTTGCTCTGCTGTCTCTTTCTTTATCTTGCGAATCTCATCAGCCTGCTCTTCGGTAATCATCTTCTTCTGGATTCCTTCGGCAAGATGTTCCTCGTTTTCGGCAATGTACAAGTTGAATCCGGCCTTCTTCAATGCATTCTGCACAGCCTTCTCCACCTGTTCTTCCTTGGTCTTCTGAACAGCTATCTTGTATTCGTTGTCCTTTACATCCTGCGGAACACTGTCTTCGTTGAGTGCAACCGGATTCATTGCAGCCACCTGCATGGCTACACCGTGACCATACTCAGCCGGAACGGCCTTGCTCAGGTTAACCATCGTGCAAAGAGTATTCTTATTCTGATGGTTGTATACAGAGATATTGTCACCTTCGATAGTCATATAACCATCAAGCTCCATCTTCTCACCTGTGATACCGCTGCGGTCAACAATAGCCTGCTCAACGGTGACATCGCCCAACTTAAGAGCCTTGACCTCGTCCAAGGTCTTGCACTTGTTGGCAACAGCCAAGTCAAGAATGCTTTGTGCCAACTTAACAAAATCGGCATTGTTGGCAACGAAGTCTGTCTCACACTTCAAGGCAATAATGGCACCAAAACCGTTTTCGGCTTTCGTAATCACACAGCCCTCGGATGCTTCGCGGTCAGAACGCTTTGCAGCAACTGCCTGACCTTTTTCGCGAATCACTTCGATTGCTTTCTCTATATCACCCTCAGTGGCTTCCAAAGCTTTCTTGCAATCAGCCAGACCCGCACCGGTCAACTTGCGGAGTTTTGTAATATCTGATATGGAAACTGCCATAGTTTTCTATTGATTTTAGTTATTTGTTTCTGTTGCATTCTCAGCCGGAGCCTCGGTCTCAGCAGCTTCGGCAGCTTCGGCCGGTGCTGCTTCGTTTTTCTCAACGCGGGCACGCTGGTTGCGGCGACGATGGGGCTTAGCCTCAGCCTCGCCTTCCTCAGCCTGAGCTTCTGCAGCTGCCGCATCGGCCTTTTCAACCTTGCGCTCTTCCAAACCTTCGGCAATGGCTGCACAGCATGCATCCAAAATCACCTCAATGCTCTTTGTGGCATCATCGTTGGCAGGAATCACGAAATCAATGTTGCGCGGATCCGAGTTGGTATCAACAATACCAAATACCGGAATACCCAAACGATTGGCCTCATGAACAGCAATCTTTTCCTTGTAAACATCAATGACAAACAAGGCAGACGGCAGACGGGTCAGGTCGGCAATAGAGCCGAGGTTCTTCTCCAACTTGGCACGCTGGCGGCTGATTTGCAGAATTTCACGCTTGGAAAGGTTAGCATAAGTACCGTCTTGCGTAAGTTTGTCGATGTTAGCCATCTTCTTGACTGCTTTACGGATTGTCGTAAAGTTTGTCAACATACCTCCCGGCCAACGCTCTGTCACGTAAGGCATATTAACCGATGCTGCCTTTTGGGCAACGATTTCTTTTGCTTGTTTTTTAGTAGCTACAAACAGGATTTTCTTTCCTGATTTGGCGATTTGCTTCAAAGCCTCAGCTGCCTCATCTATTTTGGCAACGGTCTTGTGCAAATCTAAAATATGAATTCCATTGCGCTCCATAAAGATATAAGGAGCCATTGCCGGGTTCCACTTTCTTTTTAAATGGCCAAAGTGGCAGCCGGCTTCAAGTAACTGGTCGAAATTTGTTCTTGACATTCTAATTAAATTAAATCGTTTACTTTCTTTTTTGTTTTAATGAACCAACCTTCAAGTAGTCGCACACTATACATTATATATATATATATATGGAATCTTGAAAGTTTAGATGCTAAACGGTAACTTCCAATCCAGAGAAGATTAACGTTTGCTGAACTGGAATCTGCGACGTGCCTTGGGACGTCCCGGCTTCTTACGTTCAACCTCACGGCTGTCGCGCGTCATGAAGCCTTGTGCACGCAATGCACTCTTGTCCTCGGCATTAATCTTTACCAATGCGCGAGCTATTGCCAAGCGGGCAGCTTGCGACTGGCCGGTAAAACCACCGCCGAAGATGTTGAGCTTGATATCATATTTTTCTGCAACGCCCAATGTCTCCAATGGCTGTTTTACAACATACTGGAGAATAGGTGAAGGAAAATATTCGTTGATGTCTTTCTTGTTTACTGTGATTTTGCCGTTACCTTCCGTAACATAGACACGTGCAACAGCGCTCTTGCGCCTGCCTAATGCATTAACTATTTCCATGTCTGTTTATTTATACTGATTAATATCAATTGTTTTTGGGCTTTGAGCCTCATGCTTATGCTCACCTCCTGCATAGATGTACAAGTTATCCAGCAACTGTGCACCTAATTTGTTTTTGGGAAGCATGCCCTTCACTACTCTTCTCAACAAGCGATCTGCGCCATTCGGCTTTGCCATGATTGATGCAGGAGTTGATTCGCGCTGTCCGCCGGGATAGCCTGTATAGCGCAGATAGATGCGATCTGTCCATTTGTTACCGGTCAGTTTGACTTTTTCGGCATTGATGATAATCACATTATCACCACAGTCAACATGCGGAGTAAATGTGGGTTTGTACTTTCCACGCAGCAACTTTGCTACTTTCGAGCAAAGACGACCAAGCACTTGGTCGGTAGCATCTACTACCACCCATTCTTTTTGTGCCGTTTCCTTGTTAACGGAGATGGTCTTGTAACTTAATGTGTTCACTTTTAAAACTTTAATTTGTATACTACTAAAAACGTTGTTTCAATGCTCTCCAAGCATGTTCGGCCAAAAACGATGCTCTTTGATGGCATTAACGGGAACTTTCGTCCCCATTGATAATAATCGGCGTGCAAAGATACTAATTTATAGTAATATGGAAATACTTCCCGTTATATTTTTTCCTCAGCATTTTTGTGATTACCTTTGCAAACATGAAATGCAAGTATGAAAAGATGACCACAGGATTGAAATATCTTATTTTATGCTGGTGCTGCATGAGTTTCATCACAGCACACTCGCAAAAAGTGCTGAACATTGTTGATTTCGGCGGTGCTCCCGACAGCCGAAAAGACGTTATGAAAGCTGTGCGTGCAGCCCTGGATGCATGCAAAGGAAAAACAGGCATTACGCTACGCTTTCCTAAGGGACGCTATGATTTTTATCCGATAGAGCCGAAGAAATCCGAAAAGAACGTTGGACTTATACTTCATGGATTGAAAGATATAGAAATAGATGGATGCGGATCCGACTTTGTATTTCATGGTTGGATGGAAGTGGCACGCATCGTTGACTCCGAAAACATCGTCATGAAGAATTTCACAACCGACTGGGATCGCCCTTTCATATCACAAGCCGTTATTGCCGGTGTATCCGATTCTTATTTGGATTTAAAAATTGACGCTGCACAGTACCCATATAAAATAACAAACGGAGAATTACGGTTCTACGGTGAAGATTGGGAATCTGGGATTGGGGATAGATACAACAACTTGTATGACAAAGGCTCTAAAGAAATTGTATACAACACCTGGGACTCTCCTTTAAAGGACTTTCTTGCCAACAGGGCCGAAGACCTTGGCAACGGCATGGTACGCCTGCATGGTACGCCTCCGATAAAACCGGAAATCGGCACATACCTATCCTTATACCATTTTTATTATGCCATGAACGGCATCACCATCCTTAATAGCAAAGACATAAAGCTGGAAGACATCACATTGTATCACACATTAAGTTGCGGTGTATGGGGTGAACACAGCGAAAACATCACAATGAAGCGAACCTCCACAACAGTCAATGAACGTAAGGGACGTGTATTCAGCACAGTTGCAGATGCCTCACACTTCAACAATTGCAAAGGTACCATTCTTGTTGAAGAATGTGCTCACACAGGACAAGGCGATGACTTTATCAACGTGCACGGGCGCAATGTGAAGATTGGCAAAAAGACAGACAAACACACTTTGGAACTTGAAAACAACTCGCACCTCTTCGACATCGGTGATGAAATCTGGTTGGTTAACCATCAAACAGGTCAACGCGACATTTGCTTGAGAATAACAGGTAAAGAGATGCTGACATGGCCCCAATTCAAAATCACCTTAGACAAAGAAATACCAGACAACATTGGTTCAAATGACTACGTAGAAAACAAAACCTGGTCGGCGGCCTTTGTCATGCGCAACTGCAAGGTGCTGAAGCGCAACCGTGCGCGAGGTGTTTTAGTAACCACACCCAAGAAAGTCATCATTGAAAACAACTATTTCAAAACAGCAGGTACGGCACTGCTGATTGAAGGCGACCTTGACCATTGGTATGAATCGGGAGCCTGTACTGATGTGCTTGTACGCAACAACACTTTTGACAATTGTCTTACATCGGGCAACAAGACAGGCAACCGCTGGGAATGGGGCGATGCCGTGATTACCATAACACCTTCGCAACGACCTGCAGATGAAAAGGACATACCATTTCACCGCAACATCCGCATCCGCAACAATCGTTTCCGCGTGTTCGATGCCCCAATTGTAAGGGCTCGCTCAGTCGACGGTTTGAAGTTTGTTGACAATCGGATTGAAGAAACAACCGACTACAAGCCCTACACATGGCAAAAATCGTCATTCCTGTTGGACGGATGCCGTAATGTAATTATTCGGAACAACAAATGGGACAAAAACTATACAAAGCGTATCATTGAAATTGAGCACATGCACCCATCAGATATACATGGAAAAACCGACAAAGGATTCGACACCCGTTTTGTCAGTGGATTCAATACATACTTGAACTGAGTGTCTATTGAATCAGTTTATCAATTAGAAAAACGTCTACTAAAATCAGGAAAAGATAAAGGCAATGTTGTATGTGAGAGCCTCCCGGATAGTACATGGGAGGCTCTCACATAGTACTTGGAAAGCTTTCGTATAGTACATGAGAGTATCACGAATAGTACCTTGGAAGCTCTCATATCGTATATCCGATACGCTGATGTAGCATACCGCAATGGTTGAAATTGCTCTTGACCATACGCATTCAGGCATTTCAAAGCAACTTTTTCCGCATCGGCAAATGACGTATAACAAAAATAGCGTACTTTTGTAACCGTTTTGACACAGATTCGTAACACTCGTTAGCTATTCATGGAAACATTTTATATCATAGTTGTTTTCTTCTTGCTTGGTTTGGCCGTTTTCGATTTGTATACCGGAGTATCAAGCGCGGTAGTTTCTTTCCTGCCTCCAGCCATCGGTGCAAAAGCAGCCAAATTACGCACACTTCTTATTATTGCCGGAATAGGGATTTTAGTCGGAACAGTTACAAGCAGCGGAATGATGGACATAGCCCGACATGGAGTATTGCAACCGCAGAACTACTCGTACACCGAAGTCATGTGCATCTTTCTTTCGGTTGTTTGTGCCGATGTAATCATTATAGACATATTCAACTCCTTGGGCATGCCAACCAGCACAACGGTATCGATGATGTTCGAACTGTTCGGAGGTACAACGGCCATTGCCATCTACAAAATAATGCGCGACACCGGCGGAACACTTACCTACGGAATGCTGGTCAATACCGGCAAAGTCCTGACTGTAGTCATGGCCATATTCCTTTCGGTTGCCATCGCCTTTGTAGTCGGAACAATCGTAATGTGGATAAGCCGCCTGATATTCACTTTCCACTATCAAAAGCACATGAAATGGGCAATCGGCCTTTTCGGTGCTTTTTCTTTTGCCTCCATCTTGGATTTCATGTTAGTAAAAGGATTTGGCCAAGCCACTTTCATGACTCAGGTAGAAAAAGATTGGATTGCCCAAAACCACACGACCATATTGCTGTTGCTTTTTGTCGGGGCATTCATCTTTACACAAATGCTTTACTGGTTAAAGGCCAACGTTTTTAAGATTATCATTATCTTTGGAACATTTGCGCTTGCCATGGCTTTTGCCGGTAACGATTTGGTCAATTTCATTGGAGTTGCCTTGGCAGGACTTTCTTCTACCGAAGATTTTCTGGCCAATGGCAATGACAATCCGACTGAATTCATGATGACTTCGCTTACACAATCGGCAAAAACACCGGTAATATTCCTCATCGTGTCAGGTTTGGTAATGGCTGTTGCACTGTTCATCTCTAAAAAGGCACGCAAGGTCATCAACACCACCATCAATCTGTCAAAACAAGGTGCCGGTGAAGAGGTATTCAGTTCATCACGCCTTTCGCGCAGACTGGTAAGAGCAACGCTGAATACCACAAACACCTTATTGGTTTTTGTTCCCGCATCCGTCCGCAAATGGGTCAATTCAAGATTCACCAAACCCGAATACGAAAGCTCTTCAGAAACAGCCTTCGATATGGTGCGAGCATCCGTCAATCTGGTTCTTTCAGGGTTACTGATTGTACTGGGAACTTCATTGCAACTGCCACTTTCTACAACTTACGTTGCTTTCATGGTGGCTATGGGAACCTCATTGGCCGACCGCGCATGGGGACGCGAAAGTGCCGTATACCGCATCACCGGTGTTTTCTCGGTCATCGGAGGTTGGTTTATAACCGCTGCGGGAGCTTTCATGTTGTGCTTCGTCATTACAAGCATCATGTATTTCGGAGGTCCAATTGCCATGACTGTAATCGTTGCCATAGTCATAACAATTCTGGTACATAGCAGCATACGCTTTAAGGAAAAAGCACCCGAAGACACTTGCGATGCCATATACAACGAAATGATTAAGACACAGGACAAACAAAGAAGACTGCAACTGCTCAACCGGCATATCGCCATCACTCATAGTCGTGTACTTGCATCTGCCCGCGATTGTTACTATCAAATTACCGATGGCCTGATGTCGGAAAACATCAAAGAACTTCGCCGTGCTGCCGAAGAATTGAGCCTGACAAAAAACGCCTGGCTCAAGTCCCGCCAAAAAGAAATTGCCGGAACTCGCATGATTGATTATTATGAAGCTGTAAAGAAAAACACATGGTTCCATCTGGGCAGCAACAGCGTTACACAACTCGTATACTGCCTGAAACGTATGTTGGGTCCATGCATGGAGCATGTCGACAACAATTTCAGTCCGCTACCCAAGGAATATGTCCATGCTTTCATGCCTATTCGCGACGAAGTAATCGAAATGATTGAAAAGGCCGAAGAAATCATCAAATGCCAGGATTATAGTCAAATAGACATTCTCCTGGACGAAGGCAACTCGATGAAAAGCCGCCTTTCAGCCATGCGCCATCAAGAACAAATCAACTACAGCAAAACAGGGACCAATATCCGTCTTGACTTGCTTTATTTGAACATGCTGCAAGAAACGCAAGAACTTGTCAGTGCCTTACGACATCTTTTGCGTGCCACCAAATATTATTGCCAACCGGCTGAAGAAACCGAATTAGGTTAAATCATTGTATCTTTTTAGGCTGTTTATTCAGCCGGTATATCACATGCAGCATCACATAACGCGGAACTACATTGTAACGCGTCTTTCATATAGAATATTATTTCAATCGCAAATATAGATATAATAAATCACGCCCCCACAAAAATAAATTACATTTATTTTACAACTTCGAGCGGCATTTAATACGCAAAAAAAGAAGCCTGCAAACATCCGACACCCAAAGTCTTACCGAATAGAAAGGATTGCGACAATACGGATGCAGATTACGCTGCCTAAAATCATTCTTGAGACTGTCACAAAACAACAATCAGGGAAAAATCAAGAACAATTTTTCGGTCCTTCACTTCAAGGCATACTAATGCCAAATATCAATGACAAAAATCCGCCTCGCGCGCACGCGCGCGTACATATTTATATGGTCCGGATTTGCTCAGTGGCACAACTGTTATTGACATGCTCTCTATTATAACGAGCATCGCAGCCCAGGTTGCTCGCAATCGTTAATCTTTGTAATCAACAAGATATTCAATAGTACTATGTTTGGCATAGTACTATTAAATTGTTACTTTTGCAGTATAACAAAGTAGCTTGCTTCATACGCATGCTTTGAGAGACAACCAAACATTGACACAACAATAATAAAACAGACAGCATGAATGTAGAAAACGCCAAATCTCAGATGCGAAAAGGCATGCTTGAGTATTGCGTACTGCTATTGCTCCGTGGAGAGCCATCATACGCAAACGACATTATTCGCCGGCTGAAAGACGCAAACCTGCTTGTAGTGGAAGGGACACTTTACCCTCTGCTCACACGCCTGAAAAAAGACAGCCTGCTCAGTTACGAATGGAAAGAATCGCAGCAAGGGCCACCAAGAAAATATTACGCCCTCACAGATGAAGGCCTCAACTGGCTGACCGGACTTGACACGGCATGGCGCGAACTATCAAGCACCGTTGAGTGCCTTAAAAACAATCATCCCCAAAACACCATCAACTCAAATATAACAGAAAATGAAAAAGAATGTCACGATTAACCTTTTCGGTTCGCTTTTCGCCATTGACGAAGATGCATACGAACTTTTGAAAAAGTATGAAGAATCGCTCCGTGCCTATTTTTGCAAACAAGAAGGCGGAGAAGAAATCGCAGATGATATAGAACGGCGCATAGCAGAACTCTTTGAAGAGCTCAAGACACAAGGCATCGAGGCCATCAGCATAGAACACGTTCAAGACATTATCAAACGCATCGGAGCTCCCGAACAAATGACCGACAATGATAACGAAGGAGAAAAAGCAGGAGCCGCACAAAATGCCACCAAGACTACATCAAAAGGCATCTCCAAGAAGAAATTGTTTCGCGATCCCAACGACCAAATGCTCGGAGGTGTCATGTCGGGCCTTTCCCATTATTTCGGCGGTGACGTATTATTATGGCGTTTGCTTGTCATCATACTTTGCCTGCTGACATCTTTCACCATCCTGCTTGCCTATATCGCCATGTGGATAATAGTGCCTTTGGCACGCACACCGGAGGATTTTCTCCTGATGGAAGGCCGTGAAGTAACTCCCGACAATATTGCACAAACCATCATGGGCAACAACGATGCAGCCAACACCTGTACGACCGGGCGCACCGGTATCAACAGCATCCTTGGCATTTGCATGACCATCTTCAAAATCACACTCTACCTGGTCGGCGGTTTCGTTGTCCTGGCATTCGCTGGATGTCTTGTCGGGCTTATCGTCCTTACCATTCTCGCCCTTGTCGGTGTCATCAGCTTCGGCACTGTTTTTGCAACTTTCACTCCTTTCGATGAAAACGCCTTCGTATTTCTCCCCTCTTACTGCTCATTTAGCTTCTGGATGCTCATCATCGCTGGTTTCATTTGCTGCATCATCCCTATCTACTGCCTGACGCACCATTTCCTGCGCCTGCGCAACAAGGCAAAATCCATGAGCACATTGCAAAGATGCCTCTGGATCATTGTATGGATTATCTCGGTGGGAGCCGTCATTGCATCCGGAACCATACTTATACACGGATTCGACAATGCCTTTAGCAATAAACGGGAGTATATCCTGACAACAAAAAAGAAGCACTCACCCAACAACAAAGTCTGGGAAAAATGCTATCAGGCCTTTTCCGGTTACAACAATACGGGAGCAGCAGTCTGGGTTCACGATAGCGACATTGAAGACTATACCTATGACGAATTGTTTTCCAACCTTGCACCGGGCATTTACAGATTCTCCGTCAGAGCCTTGTGCGACACAAAAGGATGTTATTTCTATGTGGAGAGAAACGGCAATAAAAACGGAGAGCAAATCAGCTATGGAACGCCTAGAGACATTTATACACTTGCCAAATCCTTGAAAAAGAAGTCTGGAAAAGGTAGTAAGCAAGAAGTAAACGTTGCATTGGCCAATGCAGTTGTCGATTGCCTGCCCGAATGCATAATCGACAGTATTGAAATAATCCAGCCCACCACCATCAAATGCGGCATCATCACCAGCAAAGAGCTACTTTATAGAGATTTCGATGGATCATTTATTGTACATGCACCTAACTTTAAAGTAGAAAAGCTCGAAACTGTGAATAAGCACACGGTTCAGACCGGAACAGAAACCGCGACGAAAAAGAAGCTCAAGAACAGTCTGTAAAACAGTCATAAAAAGTTTCCATTTGCAAGACAGGCCGCAACATGAACGGCCTGCCTTTTGTTTTTTCGCCTGCAAGCAAAAAATAAAAGCCAAAAGAAAAACAAGTGAGTTGGCCGTTTCATCTTAAAATCGTACTTTTGTAAAACAAAGCCTACGCCGGCAGAAAAACCCGGCAGCAGGCTGTTGACACACCACACCTCACTTAATGATAGCCATGACAGAAGACGATAATGCCCCATTGGAACACTCCGCCTACAAAGTTGCCAACCCACACGATGAAAGTTTAAAGCATCGTCTTTCAGGCATGTACGAAAACTGGTTTCTCGACTATGCCTCGTATGTTATCCTCGACCGCGCTGTTCCCCATCTGGCTGACGGACTGAAACCCGTGC
>ERZ808258.686-NODE-686-length-12391-cov-4.289073_pt1 | contig 12391 bp, 11 predicted proteins | sample MGYA00521280_ERZ808258 | MGnify/ENA primary metagenome ERZ808258 (study PRJEB31516, sample SAMN03275585) | gut metagenome | biome: mammalia-associated habitat; material: feces | host: Papio cynocephalus | place: Kenya | collected 2012-07-19 ...
ATCAGGTTACCCTGGAGATCGCAGTGGGCGCACTGGCAGTTCTTACCCTCCTGGGCGGCGGGCTTTCCGGTGATGGCCTTGACGATGGGCCCCTCGTATCCGCAGTCCTTGTCGGGTCCGGTCGCACCGCATTCGGGGGCGACGAGAGTCCTGGCAGCGGAGATGGCACGGGTGACGGCAGAGTAGGTCCTCTGGACATCGTTGTCGAGGTAGCCGCCGGCCATGAACATCGAGGTGTTGGCTCCGGAGCAGTTCGTGTCTCCTCCAGCGACGACCTTGTTCTTCTTGCAGATGTCGACGAACTCGGACCAGACGTACTCCATGTCGATGGATCCGAGGTATCCGACTCCGAACAGGAAGGCGGTGATGTCTCCGTTGGTGACGGCGTAGTCGGCGAGCTCTTTTCCGCCGAGGGTCTCGCAGCTCAGGACGTCCGCTCCGTTCTCGCAGGCGATCTCGGCGCAGTTGAACAGGGCTTCGGGGTAGGCGTGCTTTCCGCCCATTCCGGGCCTGTAGCCTTCCTCGGCCTCTCTCTGGTCGGGGATGGTCTGCCTGACGGCGCAGTTCAGTCCGTACTCCTCGTGGTACTTCTCGCAGATGGCCTTCTGTCCCTCGACGACGGGAGTCGCCATTTTGGGGTTGCCCATCTGGGAGACCCACTCGGTCTCGAGCTGGACGTCGGGGAATCCGACGGTGACGGCCCTGTTGAGGATGTCCTTCGAGATGTAGTCGACGTACTCCTTCCTCAGGGACTCGGGGTCCTTCTCTTTTCCGGGCCTGGGTCCGTAGTTGATCTCGGGGATGACGCGGCCGGCTCCGACTTTCAGTCCGAAGCCGTAGGAGATCGGGTGCTTGGAGACTCCGAAAACCATCTCGTCCGCGTTGTCGTATGCCATCTTGGTGTATCTAGTAGCTGCCATTGTAATCACTGTCCTCCGACGATCTCGTCCCACTCTTCCCTTATTCTCTTCCAGTCGTATCCGGCGAGGATCTTGTCGGCTATCGGAGGGGTCTGGGGAGCCTTCTCGGAGTAGATTCCGAGGGGGAAGGACTCTGCGAAGTCGCGGTTGACTGCTCCGCCGGCTGCCATGAAGGGGATGTCGACGCCATCGGCGACGAGTTTCTCGGCGGCCCTGGGGAAGGCGGTCATGGTGGTGGTCATGAGGGCGGTTCCGGTGACCAGGATGGGCTTGACCTTCTCGACCTCTGCGACGACGTCGACGACGGCGACGTCCTTGCCCATGTCGATGACGGAGTATCCGGAGGATCTCAGCATGACGGCGGCGATGTTCTTTCCGATGTCGTGGGGGTCTCCCTCTGCGGCGTGCATGACGACGGTTCCTTTGGTGGTCCTTCCGCCGGGAATCTGCTTCTCGGCGATGGCGATACCGATCTCCATGGTCTTGGCGGCCATCATGATCTCGGGCAGGTAGTAGATGTGCTCGGCGTACAGCTTTGCGACGCATTCCATTCCAACGACGAGTCCGTTGTTGATGATGTCGAGGGGATCCTTCTTGGCCTGGAGCGCCTTGGTCGTAGCGGGTCCGACTTCCTTGAACTTCATGTACAGGACGGTCTCCGCGACCTCTTTGAGAATCGGGTCTGCGGGGAGCATCTTCTTCGCGACGGCCTCAGGTGTGGTCTCGTTCTGAGCCTCGACGTCGTAGCGCCTGAGGATCTTGGCGAAGTCCACTTTGCTGTAGTCAATCATTCGTTTTCCTCCATTTGCCTTGTGCGGCTGTTGCCGTACTTGACGGATTCTCCATTTCATTCGAAGTTATTTAACCCAAACCGAGGTTGGAAGTTATATCCATGGTTTTTATATTAAGCATGAAATGTTTATATACTGCTGATTTTAACTCAGTTTATAGAATATTCGAATCAGGTGTTTGTTAATATACTCTTTATATACTAGCCGCTGAAGTATATAAATGAGGAATCAATTATCCTATTTAGGATAATTTTCTGGATTTTATGATAATTGTAAATCCTGAGAAATGCCATTTCGTCTTCGCAGACGCCGGCGGATGTTCCAATGTTGGATATAGGTTGCATCCATCCATTTAAGAATCCAGCAATCTCTTTATCTATAGGTATAGGAAGAGGAGGACTCTCTGAAGAAAGACGGTCTTCGGTGTCCGATGAGGCATCGTTTTTCCAAAAAGGAAAAAAGACGAACGTCGAGCATGCGGGCCCGACGTCCGTGAATGGTTTTATCCGTCCGATCGGGCGGTCTTCGCTTCGGAGCGGTTCTTGGCGAGCGAGGCGACGACGGTCACCGCCAGTATGCCCAGGATGACTCCGAGCGACAGAAGGATGGGGATCTCCACCACGGAGTGGAGGAGCAGCTTCGCGGAAACGAAGAGGAGTATGGCTCCGAGTCCGTACTTGAGGTATCTTATGTGCGTCATTCCTCCCTTGATCACGAAGAACAGGGATCTGAGTCCCATGACCGCGAAGATGTTGGACGCGTAGATCACGAGGGTGTCGGTGGATATGGCGAGGACGGCCGGAATCGAATCCATCGCGAAGATGAGGTCGGAGAGCTCGATGACGATGATGCACATCAGTATCGCCGAGATGACCCTCTTCCCGTCCTTCTTGACGAACAGGCGTCCGTCGGCCTCGGAGGCGTCCACATAGTCGAAGCGCCTCTTCATGAAGGCCGCGATCTTGTTCTCGCCCTCGTCCTCCTTTCCGAACAGCGTCTTCAGGGCCGCGTAGACGAGCACCAGTCCGAACACGTAGAGCAGCCAGTCGAACATCTGCAGGAGTTCGACTCCCGCGAAGATGAATATCGCACGGAACACGATGGCTCCGACTATCCCGTAGAAGAGGGCCTTGTGCTGGTCCTCGTCCGGGATGGCGAAGTACGAGAAGATTATGATGAACACGAACAGGTTGTCCATGCTCATGGACTCCTCGATCACATACGCCGTGAAGTACTCCATCGTGAGATCGGCGTCCCCGGTGACGTAGAGGAGCAGTGCACCGAACGCCAAGGCTATGCCCACCCACAGCCCGGTCTGGAGCAGCGCGCTCCTGAGAGGTATGTGGTGCGGCTTTCTGTTGGCTATGAAATCTGCGGCGATCATCACCATGACGATCGCGGCGAACACAAGCCACAGATCTGATTCCTGCATGCATGCCGCATATCCTCATGGTAGTTAAGACTGTCAAAACCGACTGCGTCGTCATCGCGGCATCCGTTGTCCGCTTCTGTGCAAACGGCTTAATACGCACCTGCGATGGAACACCATGAACGGAATCGGGAACGGAGCTCTCGACGCTCGCGCGATCAGGCAGTTCCTGATGACCACCACCAACGGGATGGCCATCGGACTATTCGGTACGCTGATAATAGGAACGATAATCTCCGTCTTCGCAGACATCCCCGGTCTCGAGCAGCTGGATTCCTTCGCTTCGCTGGTCAAGAGCCTAATGGGGGCCGGCATCGGATTGGGCGTGGCCCTCTCCCTGAAGAAGGAGGGGGTCGCGGTCGTCGCGCTCATGGCGGCCGGAGCCGCCGGCAATTTGATGTTCGATTTCGCTGACTGCGCGTTCCATACGATCTCCGATCCGCTGTCCTGCTACGTGTCCGTGCTCTTCGCATTGCTGGCCATTTCCAGACTGAAGAAGACGTCGGTCGATCTGATCCTCGTGCCGCTGGTCGGACTCATGGCGTCACTGCTGTACTGCGTCGTGCTGTCATTCGCCGTGCATCAGATAACCCTCGGGATCGGCTCCGTCATAGAGGCCAGCTTCGATATCATGCCTCTTCCGATGTGCGTGATCGTCGCAGTCCTCGTTGGGATGGCGCTGACCGCGCCGATAAGCTCCGTCGCGATATGCGTCGCCATCGGCATAGGCAGCGTGCCGTTGGCGGCCGGGGCCGCGCTGGTCGGGTGCTGCGTGCAGATGGTGGGATTCGCCGTTCAGACCGCCTACGACAACAGGGCCGGGGCCGTCTTCGCCGTAGGGATCGGTACCAGCATGCTCCAGTTCAAGAACATCGTCCGGAAGCCCTTGATATGGATCCCCACGACGGTCGCTTCGGCCATCCTGGCTCCTTTCGCCTACCTGTTCGACTTCGCCACGGATTCCGTCGGAGCGGGCATGGGCACGTCCGGCCTCGTGGGACTGATCGACACCTTCAAGACGATGTCCTACGACCCGATGGCCATGGCCGAGGTCGTGCTCGTGTGCGTCGTGCTCGCAGCGGTCGTGGTCTTCGTCATCGATTTCGCGATGCGCAGGCGCGGGCTCATCGAGAAGGGAGACTTCTCGCTGAGCTCCGAGCTCTGACCTCATCGGTGGACGTGGGGGAACGCGAAGGCCATCAGTCCGATGATGGCTATGCCGAGGAGAATCGCAAGAAGAGCGTTCCTGTCGTGTTTGTTCCTGTGGAAGGCCTCGGGCAGGATGTCGCACATGGCCACGTAGAGGAACGTTCCGGCGGCGAACATCATGGGCACTCCGCACATGCCCCCGATATCGGAGACGCCGCTGAGGATCATGAAGAACAGCAATCCCGCCACAGGGGTGACGAGCCCGAATCCGAGGAGATATCTCATCGACTTCCTCTTCTCTATGCCGTCGGAGAGCATGAGAGTCGACAGGGAGAACAGCACCACGAACTTGTGGATGCACATTCCGATCGTCGTCAGAAGGGCGACGGCGTCTCCTGCGAGGAACGTCGCGGCGAGGGCGAGACCGTCGCACGCGGCATGGACCGAGAGGCCCATGAGGGAGGCGATGGACGGCGGCATGCCCTTGAAGTCCTCCACGCATCCTCCCGAGTGCCTGTGCCTCATCAGAGTATCTACGCACAGCACGAGGACGAAGCCGGCCAGCAGGGCCCACATGCTGTCGTGGGCATCGATCCCGCTCTCTTCGCATTCCTCGAAAGCCTCGGGAAGCAGGAGAAGGAAGAGCAGGCCGAGGAATATCCCGGCGCTGAGAGCAACCAGAAGGTGGGATGTCCTGTCGGAGAGCTGCCTCGTCCGAGGCAGGACGGCGCCGATCATCGATACGGCCAGTATGCCCACGGAGTACAGCACGAACATCAATTCGGCGTCCATGTCGCTTCGTGTTGCTCATTATATTAATAGATTTGTCGATGATTAATAAGATTTAGATAGTTTCAGACAGTTTGTTCATATCGATCGGCAGGGTAATCCCATGACAGTTGTAAGCGTATCGATGAACGATGACAACATCGACGCCCTGGACAGGATCCAGGCGGCGTACGGCCTCAGCGGTCGTTCCGAGGCGGTCAGAGCATCTATAAACGCAGCGCTCGGAGAGATCAAGGAGCTGGAGGATATCGAAGGCGATGTGGAGGGCGTGCTCGTCATAGTCCGCGGGAACCACGAGGATCCGTGGATGGCGAGGATCCAGGGGTCCTATTCCGAATTCATCAAGACGCAGCTCCATTCCCATATGAAGAACCGGAAGTGCCTGGAGGTCATGATCGTCTCGTGCCCCTCCGACGTGTTCTCGAGAATGATACGCGATATAAAGTCGGAAGGCAAGGCGGACTATGTGAGATTCGTGCGTGCGCGACGGTTTCCGCCTTATTACGCGTTATTATATACTGAACAGCTCATGTCTTCAGCGGATGGGATGCAAGCATGAGTGACAACACTCCACTTAGCGGTAGCGCTGGACCTCATAAGGGTTTCAGGAAGGGATTGGGGGCCATATTCTCGGGAACCGACTCCTCCGCAGCGATCAAGAGCAACATCTCGAAGGCCGGCCACAGCATCAAGAAGAGCCTCTTCCAGCACAAGGGGGCTCCTACAGCCGGCTGCTCTCCCGGCGTGCGCGAGTTCGGGAGCGACGGCTACGAGAAGTTCAATATCGATGGGGACGCCATCTTCATAACGAAGAGATCCGACGACGTGTTCTCCGACGACGAGTTCGTCGACGCAGGTCTCGGAAGCTATGTGGGCCGCAGATCCGCGCCCGCTCCGTCTCGTTCCAGCGAGGAGGTCGAGATCCGGACCTCCCAGGGGTCGTCATTCTATCCGGACCTGGGCACCAGTCCTGCTCCGAAGACGTTCAGCGGCATAGGGCGTCAGACCGCTCCTGCGGCATCCGTCGCCTCTTCCGTATCATCTGCATCATCCGTTCACAAGACGGCGGTTCCGAGATTCCTCGATAACATATCCCGTCAGCCTGCCGTATCCAGGCCGACGAAGGCCATCGACTGGTCCGACGATGACGACTCCGAGGAAGAGGGCGTCGTCATAATGAAGGGCGGGGACGCCGTCGCGGAGCCGGAGATCCAGGTCCCCATCGTCGAGGAGGCCGTCGAGGTCGAGGTCCCCTCCGATGCGCCGTCGATCGACATGCCTGTCGAGGCTCCTGTCGAGCCGGAGCCGGTCAAGATCCCGCAGCCCGTGCCGGATGTCGCTTCCAAGGAGGAGATCTCTTCTGTGGAGGAGCCTGCAGAGCCCGTCGAGATCGATGTCGTCGAGGAGGCGGTCCGGATCCCGGAGGTCGAGGCCGTCGAGGAGACGATCGAGGAAGCTCCCGTCGTCGAGGAGGCCGTCGAGGTCCCCGAGGCCGAGGCCGTTCCTGTCGTCGAAGAGCCCGCGGTCGTTTCCAGGACTGAGCCCCAGAGGATCGAGGTGCCTCCGATGCAGCCCATCGAGGGACTCTATACCGAAGGGAACGCCCAGCCCGATGTCGCCACATCCATCTCCGAGACCGCCGTCGATGTCGCTTCGGCATCCGTGGAGACGTCCGATGTCGTGGATGCGGTCCAGGTCCGTCCGGAGCCCGTTCCGGCTCCCGAACCCGCGGATCTCAGCGCATACGGCATCAAGGAGCTCTCCGATCCGGTCGTCAGCCGTCCCAGGCCCAAGTACCGCACCTACAGATTCAATGGAGGCCGCCTCTGCGACTCCGATTCGGTCGAGGGGAAGAAGGAGGGGCCCCAGCGCCCTTTGGACTGAGGGATCTCGGCGACGCCCCCAGGCCCGTATGCGTCGACATCAGGGACCGCGTCCGCGATCTCATGGTGCTCGTCGTTCCGAGGCTGCTCAGGGACGAGCTGGAATCCCTTGTCGAACCCGATGTGTACTTGGAGGACGACGGAGGCGCGAGAGCCTTCGCGAAGGCCTTCATCTACGACGAGATGCCCGAGGTGGATGTCGCCGACGACCTCTCGTCCGTGATGCTGCTCACGGTCCCGTCGCTCGAGCTGCCGGTCGACGACCGCATAGGATGCGATGAAGACGAGTACGACTTCGCTCTCGAGAAGGCGTGGTTCGGACCCGGATTCGTAGTGCCGTCCTTCGCGGCCGCCCTGCCGGCCCCTGCGTCCGTCTCGATGTTGTCCGCCCCCGAGCCTGTGCTCTCGGTGGAGGCTCCTTCGGAAGCTCCATGCAGCATGAAGGACGAGGAGGTCCGCATAGTCGAGGACGTGTTCTCCGCACCGATGGTCACCTTCGCCTTCGGATCCGCAAGATCCAGCGGCGGATGGACCGTCTCGTTCTCCTTCTGAAAACAACGCATCCCGCCCCCGGATATCCTCCGGGGGTCTTCTTCTCTTCGCGATTCCACTCCTTCCTTCATCTCAGATTTATATAGATACTCTGACTGGCCGAAGCATGGAATACCTCCTCCAGATATTGTTCACGCTGGTGGTCCTGTACGCCCTGGCTCGTCTGGGCTCTGCGATCATCTCGCGCTTCGGCCTGCCCGGCCTGATAGGGGAGATCCTGTTCGGAGTGCTGATTGCCAATCTGACCTTCGGAGATTTCGATCTGATGTCCCTTCTGGACCTGGGGATGCCGTCCCCGGGCGTCGAAGGGGATCACGGATCCGGAGTCTATCCGATCGTCTATGCCTTGGCGGAGCTGGGAGTCATATTCCTGCTCTTCACCGTGGGTCTGGAGACGAAGGTCAGCGATCTCATGAAATCCGGGAAGGCGGCGTTCTTCTGCGCCCTTCTGGGAGTCGTCGTCCCGTTCATCCTGGGCTTCGCTCTCATCATGGGAACCGACGGGAATCAGCACCATGCCCTCTTCATGGCCGCCGCCATGGTGGCCACGTCGGTCGGCATAACGGCCAGGATCATCAAGGACCTCCATCTGATGGACACCAGGGAAGCAAGGATCATCATAGCGGCCGCCGTGATAGACGACGTCCTGGGAATGATCGTCCTGGCGATCGTCAAGGGCATGGCCACCTCCGATCAGGGTATGTCCGTCGCCGGAGTGGCGATGATCACCATCCAGGCCGTGCTGTTCGTCCTGGCGATAATCGCCGTCTGCAAGTGGGTGATCCCGAGGATCTACGACCTTGCCGTCGCCAGAAGGAAGGCCAGCGAGGCTGCCGGGAAGAAGCCTTTCGCGGTCAACATGCTCGTCATCGCGATTATCGTATGCCTTGCCATGTCGGCCTTGGCCGAGTACATAGGATTGGCCGCCATCATAGGCGCGTTCCTCGCCGGCATGATGTTCGCCGACCATGCATGGGAGTGGGATCTCGAATCCAAGATCGATTCGATATCCACGTTCATGCTCTCGTTCTTCTTCCTGAACGTCGGACTCCAGGTGGACGTATCCACGCTGAGCGACACCTCCGTGGTCGTGCTCATCGTAGTCACCATAGTGCTCGCCGTGGTGTCCAAGCTCATCGGATGCAGCATAGGGGCTAAGCTGGGAGACAAGTCCCTCGACGGCCAGTCCCTCAAGATAATCGGATTCGGAATGGCTCCCAGAGGAGAGGTGGGCATAATCGTCGCCTCCATCGGTCTCGCCAGCGGGGCGATGTCGCAGGACCTCTACACCACGGTGGTGTTCATGTCCGTCATAACGACGATCATCGCGCCTCCGATCGTGTCCAAGCTGTTCAGATCGAAGTACCACGAGGAGTACACCATCCTGCCCGAGGACAGGGTGTGAGAAACGCGGCCCCTGCACGCGCGGGGGCCCTTTTATTATCCGCTGTCTTTTTGCACCGGGCGATTTCCGAGGAATCGAGAAAAGGTCCAGCCTTACGGCTGAAGCACGGAATGCGGGTTCCGATTACGAATCGTTCCTCAGTTGAGGGGGACGAACGTGTTGAGCAGAATGATACCGACGATCATCGCGATGGCGATTCCGATGACCGTGCGGGGACTAACCCTGATCCCCTTCTCGTTCTCCGTGTCGAAGTACCTCATGAGGCCTGCGGAGGACTGGAAACCAGAATCGTTCTTCTTTGCCATGGCTGAGGTTATTTTGGAACCGTATAAAAATGATGCGACTCTTCGATGCCTGGTCTTCTCACCGAAATAATAATCTATGATTCGCCGATGGCTCGGACGGTTACCATGCATTGGGCAGATGTCATAGCGGAGGATGTCGCGAACACATGCGATCATCCCCTCATCGCCACGGGAATCAGTCCGACGGGCATCATCCATGTCGGCAGTCTCAGGGAAGCGATCACCGGAGAATCGGTCCGCAGCGCCGTCGAGGCCAAAGGCAAGAACGTCCGTCTGATCTATCTGATCGACTCCTTCGATCCTCTGCGCAAGCGCTACGATTTCCTGCCCGAGGAGTTCGAGAAGTACGTCGGAATGCCGATCTCGAGGATACCCTGCCCTTGCGGGAAGCACAGGAACTACGCGCATCATTTCGTACAGCCGTTCCTCGATGCCGTGGACTCCCTCGGCGTCAAGTGCGAGATCATATGGACCCACGAGCTCTACGAGAAGGGCGTCTTCGCGGAGTGCATCGACAAGACCTTCCAGAAGAGGCAGGACATCATACGCATACTTCACGAGGTCACCGGCAAGGCGGAGAACCCCGACTACGCGCCGTACAATCCCGTCTGCGAGAAGTGCGGAAGGTTCACCAAGCCCATATTCGATTCCTATTCCTTCCCCTACGTGGAGTACGACTGCGTCTGCGGACACCATGGGAAGGCCGACATCAGGAAGGCCGACGGGAAGATGACATGGAGGCTCGAGTGGCCTGCCAAGTGGAAGGTCTTCGGAACATCCGCCGAGCCGTTCGGAAAGGACCATGCGGCCGCCGGAGGCTCCTACGATTCCGGGAAGAGGATAATCTCGGAGATCTTCGACGGCAAGGCCCCGTTCCCCATACCGTACGAGTTCGTTCAGCTCAAGGGAGTCGGACAGATGCACAAGTCCCTCGGATGCTCCGTCACGGGACTCGATGCCATCCATATGACCCCTCCGGAGGTCCTCAACTACCTGTTCCTGAGGGTCCAGCCGTCCAGAGCCATAGACTACGATCCCGGGATGGGCACACTCGACATGGTCGACGAGTACGACAGGATGGAGAGGCTGTTCTTCTCCGGAGAATGGGCCGAATCCGACGACAACTCCGTCCAGGCCTACAAGATCGCCCAGCACAACCGCATCCCGTCGAAGCTCCCCATGCAGATCTCCTACAGGCATCTCGTCAACGTGGTCCAGATGACCTCGGACTTCGATGGCGTCATGGAGGTCCTCGGAAGGACCAACGACATGTCCCTTGCGACGGAGGAGGACATCCAGAGGCTCAAGAGGAGGGTCTCCTGCATACGCTACTGGTTGAACGGGTTCGCTCCGGACATGGTCAAGTTCTCGATCCTCCAGTCGCTTCCGGCAGGGATGGAGATCACCATGAACGAGAAGGCCTACTTCCTCGCGCTCGTCAACAGGATGAACGACTGCCCCTGGGACACGGAGACCATCACCGGCATCGTGTCCGACGTGGCGAAGCAGCAGCCCATCGGGACCAAGGGAGCGTTCAAGGCTCTCTACAAGATCATCATCGGCAAGGCGGCCGGACCGAGGATCGGCTCCTTCCTTGCATCGATGGACAAGAAGTTCGTCATAAACAGATTGATCCAGGCGGCCAACTACCAGGATTGATCGTCTCGGGGGGGGGCGGGTTCTCCGCCCTCCATCCTATTGGATAATCATCGTCCGCGGATCTGGTCGAACGGATAGCCTTTCCATTCCTTCAGACCGAGGGCGATCTCCAGTTCGGGGACCGTGAGCATCGGGCGGCCGTAGCGGGCGGACTCGTCCGTGGCGACCCTGGGGCATGCGGTGCATACACACGCATCGGCGCGGTACGATGCGAGGGATTCAGGGGTTATCTCCTCCAGGACGACCGTGGTGCATCTGCGGCCGGCGGATCTTATCATCCTTTCGGCGTCGGACGCAGTCTCCGGGCGGCATTGCCCCTTCTTGCTCGAGACGATGACCACGAACTCCTCCGCCTTGGAGGCCGATTGGATCGTTCCGAACCTGCGCCTGATGATACGGTCGCGCTGCTCGTCCATGGATCTCGTCTCCCCCGTGACTGGATTGAGGACGTACACGGTCTTCTCCGTTCCGAGAGACGCGGCTATCGGATGGAAGTCGCCTTCTCCGAGATAGAGGAAGCAGTCGCATTCGTCCGAGACGGATTCGGCGGCGGTGCAGTTGCATCCGAGGACCTGTCCCGGATATGCGAGCCTGTCATCCCCTGTTCCGATCACCGGGATTCTTCCTGACGATCTAAGGGCGTCCGCGGCCTCTGGTATCATCCCGATGTACTGGACGGTGGCCAGGATGCCGACTCTTCCAGGTAGGCTAGATACGAAATCCGAGAATCCTTTCGGGAGTTCGGATCCGTAGCGCGCCTCTATATACAGGGCGTTCGGGTCGTCGCCCATAGACGGAATAGGAGAATGGCCGTAGTGCACTATGGCATCGCACCATCCTCTGTAGTCGAAGATGTCGCAGGCGCCGTAGCACGGACGACCGATCACGAGCACCTTGGCGCCCGTATTGCTTTCAATGAAATCAGAAATCTCGAGGGCCCTTATCTTGAGACCCTCAGGAAGCTGGACCGCGACGGAGGAATAGCCCCCGTCGCGTATCCAGCGTGCGACTCTGTCGAGTTCGAGATCGAACATCTAGGAATCAGTGGTTGACGAACTCCTTCCCCTTCTCGATATCGATGTAGCAGGGGGAGGGGAACTTCATGGATGCTCTCCAGAGGGCATCCTTGGCCACGGCGACCTTATCGACGGGGACCTCGATCGTCAGGATGGCCTGGTTGCGCTCGAGCCTGGCAGCGGTTCCGACGGTCTTTCCGAATCCCTGGCGCATTCCGCTCGAGACACGGTCCGCTCCTGCTCCGGTAGCGAGCTTGTTCTCCCTGAGGACGACGTGGGGGAAGGCCCTGACGACCATCTGGTAGTTGGCGGTTCCGGCCTGGGCGGTCATGACCTTGTTGGCCGCGATACGACCGGCCTCGATGGAGGTGTGCCTGATCTGGACCCTGTTCTTCACCTTGAGGGTGAGGGTGACGGGGAAGTCTCCCTGCAGGTTGCCCATGACGTACTGGCTGACCCTGCTGGCAGGAACTCCGCCCATGTACTCGCGGCG
>ERZ808258.687-NODE-687-length-12351-cov-2.915013_pt1 | contig 12351 bp, 14 predicted proteins | sample MGYA00521280_ERZ808258 | MGnify/ENA primary metagenome ERZ808258 (study PRJEB31516, sample SAMN03275585) | gut metagenome | biome: mammalia-associated habitat; material: feces | host: Papio cynocephalus | place: Kenya | collected 2012-07-19 ...
CCGGAGCGATGCAGTTAACGGTGATGCGGCGACGTGCCAGCTCGACGGCAAGTGCTTTTGCGGCTCCGATTAATCCTGCTTTCGCCGCGCTGTAATTGGTTTGACCGCGATTCCCGAGGATTCCCGATACCGAACTCATGGCGATAATGCGCCCCCCGTCTTTGAGGTGAATCATCGGCATCAGGGCCGGATGGATGACGTTGTAAAACCCATTTAAGTCGACGTTAATGACTCGAAACCAATCCTCGTCACTTAAGGCCGGAAAGGCATTGTCGCGGGTGATTCCGGCGTTACTGACAATTCCCCAATAGGCGCCGTTTTCTTCGATGTCTCTTTCAATGGCGATGCGCGTAGCTTGTGTGTCGGCAACGTCAAAGGTAAGAAGACGTGCTTGCCTGTCGATTGCCGAAATTTCCCGACAAAGTTCTCGACCTTTGTCGACCGAGGTATTGCAGTGAACGACAATGTCAAATCCGTCTCGGGCCAGCGCAAGTGCGCAGGCTTTACCGATTCCGCGACTCGCACCCGTCACAAGAATGGTTCGATTGGTCATGGTACCTCCTTATCGGTTGCATTTTCGGGGATTCTTTCTGAGGGCTTTGTCGGAAAGAGCTCTTTGAGCTCGGCTTTCGTCGGCTGGAAAACCGTCAAGCGACCGCGGGCAGCCGGAATGCCGTTCATCGTGACGTTTCCTTCAAAGGATGTCAGGCGAGACTCGTCAATCAATAGGCTCATCGTTATGGTTAGGACAGCATCTTTGGCGATGGTATCGATAAGAAGTTTTAATCCTCGCACGCTCAATAAAAGACCGAGAGGGGCATCCTGTTCATCTTCGGGTTGCTCCGCTTGTTTAAGTCGGATCCGTCGTTCGCCGGCCCAGACCCCGATCGTTTGCGCCATGAGTTCTGCAAACGGCGTTGTGGCGTAGGTTTCGTCGGCATTGCAGAACAAGTCAAGGCGGCCGCCCGGACTCGCTTTTGTCTCACAAACAACTGTTTTGCCGTCGATACGAACGACGCGGTCAATCAGACACATCGGCGCCCGATGCGGCAGATACTGTTCAGGGCTTAAGTACTCGCTCATCTTTGTTTCCCGAAAATAACCGAGGTATTGTTACCGCCGAAGGCAAAGTTGTTGCTCATGACATAGGTAGCATCAACAGTCGCGTTCCGACAAAGAATTCCAGCTTCCGGCAAGGACGGATCGATCGAATCGTTTCCGAAGAACTGGCCGCAGATGGGCGTCGGTCCGTTTTCAAGTAACAGAAGAGAGAGTCCCGCGTCCGTAATACCGGCGGCACCTAAGGTATGCCCTGTCAAATTTTTTGTGGAAGTCATCGGAACGGAGCCGCCGAATATGTGATGGACGGCAAATGCTTCAGCACTGTCATTTAGGCGTGTTGCCGTACCGTGTGCGTTGATGTAATCGACGTCAGACGGATTGATTTCGGCTCGGCGCAAAGCCTCTAGCATCGCTCTTTGGGCCCCGAGTCCTGTCGGATCGGGCGAGGAGATGTGGTAGGCGTCGGATGACTCGCCGTAGCCGGCCAAAAATATCGAAGACGGTTCTTTATCAAGCCAAAGTAATCCGGCCCCTTCTCCGATGGTGATCCCGGAGCGATTTAGTGCGAACGGTTTGCATAGATTCGGGCTTAAGGCCTGAAGGCTGTTGAATCCGTTGACCGCACTTTGGGCGAGGGTATCTGCTCCGCCGACAAGGGCGGCATCTGCAAAACCTCCTTGAATAAGCCTGGCTCCCGTGATGATGGCTCGAGTACTTGAGGTACAGGCCGTACTGATTGTGTAAGCAGGTCCCGTGATGCCGAGGTAGCGACGCAAAAACTCCGAAGGATTCCCGAACTCTTGACTTGCGGCATCGTAGAGCGGATCATCTTTGCCCGTGATACGTGTTTTAACAAAACGAGCCGCTTCGTCCGAGCCCGAGGTACTTGTGCCGAGAATGATGGCAATGCGATCCGGACTATGTCGATTTAAGAGTGTAGAAAAGCGGCCTTTTTCTTTTTCCCAGGCCAGGGCCAAGAGGCGATTGTTTCGGGTGTTTTCCCGAGGAAAGCGTTCGGACAAATCCGGAAGCCTCTCTTTGACACAGGCAAAGACGGCAGGAATTTTCCCGACAATCCAGGCATCGGTTTGGGTGAGCCCGGGGGATGTACCTGTGCCCCAATTTTGCAAAAGGGTTGTCCGGTCGCTTCCCAGGGCATTGACTAAACTTAAGGCGTGAAGATAAATCACGGTGTTCCTCCGTCAAGGATTGTTGAACGGACGGTGTATCGGAACGAGAAATTTTCAATGAGGCAGGAATCGGGTTTGCGTGTGATACGAATTGCGGACACCGCGTTTTCGTCAATCAGGTCCAACTGGGTTTTTGTACGCTTTAATTTCCAGCCTGCGGGAAGTGCCTGACGAATGCTTTTATCACTTACCGAGCACAAAAGGCAGTCGTTGACAATTTGTGCGGCAGAAAAGGGAAGGTTCCCTGGGACCAATTGCTCTTTGTAGACGACGCCGTCCTTGTAAAGAATGTTCATTAGGCCCAGAGATTGCATTGTTAAAAGAGAAAGTCGCAGTGTTCCCTTTTCGCACGCGGAAACGGCGAGGAGATTCTCACGTTTTTTGTCGTATGAAATCTTAAGAAGAGCTTGGCGTTCGCCGAAATCGCAATCTGCACGGCACAGCGCTCCCTGCGTTTTTTCGGCGTAGTAAATCGGCGCCGTCGAGTCAGCATCGATTGTTTCGCGCATGCAAGTGCAGGCACAGACAAGTAACCCGCAAGACAGCCCGAAAATAAGCGGAATCGCTTTCATTTTTTCACAGTTAAAACGAGAGGTGCTGTTAAATATGCTGCTGTAATTCCCAAAAACAGAACCAAACCGAAGTTTGAAATCGCTTCCGTACGGCTCAAAACAAGAATTCCCAACGAGAGAACCGTTGTTACCATCGCGATTGTAACGGCGAAACTGACGCCGACGGCCTCGCGGTTGTGACGGTAGAAAAAGACAATGTAGTCGATTCCGATTCCGAGAACGAGAATTAAGGCGAAAAGCGAGAAGATGTGCAGCGGAATTGCAAGCCAACCCATGATGCCTAATGCGGCGGCAAGCGGTAAGAGTGAGCACCCGGCACATAGGAAACCGGCCTTGAGTCCGAAACTATGGGTGAAGACAAGAAGGATAGCCGCAAAGGAAAGAGCAAGTAGGTAACTGACGGTTATCCGACAAGTTCGGAAAATGTTTTCAAAAGTCGCTTTTCGGGAATACCAGACGGCACCCGGAACGCTTCGGCAGGCCTCGCGCATAGCTGATTCGTCTCGAACGTTTGTGACTGTAAGGATCAATCCCCACGTTCCGTCTTGTAAATGCGAAAGGCGTCCTCGGTAGGGCTCGGAAACGCCTGAGTTGAGAAAGTCCGTCAGTGTCAGACGTTTTGGCTTTTTCGGTTCGGAAAGAGCAATTCCGACCTTATAAAGCGCCTCTCGAACAGCATCGCATGTTTTGTTATAGGTGGCGAGCAATTGCTCTTGATCGGATTCAGTACGAATCGGAAACGCGTCCCAGGCATCAATCTTTCCGTTCTTTTTTAATAGCGAAAGTTGCTTGACGAGGCTCTTTTCTCGCTTGAGAACGGCATCAGAGGACGTCCCGAGAATGACAAACCAGTGTTGAGTCAAGTCGCGCCCGAAAAGCTCCGTAAATCGCGTCTCATCGGCTCGTAGCGTTGCATCCGGTGTTTGCATGCCCGTCAGGTTGTCGCTGACTTGTAAACGCGAGATTCCGGTAGCACAGATTACGATTCCTATGAGGCATACGGCTTGCATGTGCCTTGGGTGAACGGTCCACAGATTCGTCCAGCGTGAGAAAAGTGAATGAGCGGCCACACTTCGAACAGGAAAGCGGGCGACAAGGTATGGGAACACGATTAAAACCGTCAGGCACGAGGCCATCAAGCCTACGGCGCCGAATAGGGCGAATTGACGCAAACCCGGCAGCGGGGCAAGCAACATAACGCCATATGCCAGGGTTGATGTCCCGACGGCATGCAAAAGCGTCGTTTTTAACCGATCACGCGTTTGAAAAGCCGTTTCAATCTTCCCCGATTGCATGCGCCGTGTCAGAAAATAGGTTGTGTAGTCAGCGCTGATACCGATCAGACTTGTAGACATCACAAGGGCTGCCGCATGGACGCTGCCGAAGACAAGATACGTGGCTGCCGTTGCAAAAACAAGCCCGATAAAAAGGGAAACGGAGCACAGTAAAAACGGACGAATGCTCCGAAAGCCGAGCCAGAAGATTACGAGGAGGCCGACAAGAGACAGCGCTCCGAGTACGGAAACATCTCTTTTGGCGCTTTTTAGTCCGGCTGCCGTGTAAAAGGGAATTCCTTGCCGAAGAATCACGACATTCGGGTGCTCTGCTTGAAGGGCACCCAAGGCCTGTGAAACGGATAAGGCGCCTTTTGAAAGCGAAATGGTTTCTTTAAGAGAAGCTTGAACCAAATAAAAAGGTGATTCATTTTCCCTCTGTGCAACAATCCATCCGTCCTCTATTCGGGTTGAGGTACTCGGGGTTAGATTTGTGCGCGCGCGGCGTACAAGTAGGAGCGGATCGGCAGAGAGTTCGTCGATGCCGACGCCGGCAAAGGGGTTGAAAACTTGGGCTAATACCCAGCTGCTGTAAGATTTCTCATCGGCTAAGAGCGCTTGGGTCTGTGAATCGACAAAAGCTAAGCGATGCGTATTTAAAAATGTATAAACGGCGTGCTGCTTTTCGGGCTGAATGCGACCGAAGACCGATCGGCAAGCCCCCGATTCTTCAAGGCGAACCGCGAGTTGTTGCGCGGCCGATTTTTCGGACACGGCAAAGAAAAGACTTCGTTCTAACGAAGCCAGGAACTGTCGATTGGTTTCGTCAACGTGTTTTTCTGCGGTATCTTCTGGAACGAGCGAAAGAATACTGTGTTCAATGCCGTGTGATCGGTATGAGTGAACACAGAAGGCAAAAGCCATCAGTGTCAGGATGATCCAGAAGACAAGGACAAATCTATCGGTCTTGAAATTCACGGTTTGCTTCGCTTTGCTCAAGATGCGTATGTCGCGTATTCGTAAAAAGAATGGTTGTTTTGTTGTGCGCGGCATCGGTAAACTCTACGCGCTCAACGTTAGCTGCTTTCAAAACGTTTGCCGACAAAAAGAGAGGGAAACCTTCCTTGTTTTTCGGGACAATCGTAAGACGTGTTTTTCCATCGGAAAGCATTTCTTTTTTTACGTGAAATTGGGTTTGAAGGATTGTGTCATTGCCGGCAAAGACTGCTTGAATTAACTGCGGAATCGAATAAGAGTCAACCCCGAAGGAAATCGGAACGACCTCTTGGGGACCGTCAGACGCGCGCGAGGAAACGGCATTTTCCGATATTTTGATTTTGCTCTCAAATGGCGTAAGTTGTTGCCAAATTAGACCAAGATCGCTGTAGATGACGACAGTTCCTCTTGACTCGAGAGGTTTTGAAAACCCGGAAAGAGTCTTTGTTTGAGTAAATTCGGCACTTAAACGTTCGGCAGCACAGGCAAAATGTCCGAGAAATAAAACGCCCGTTAGAAAGGCCATACCGTAGAGAAGTCGTCGCATGGTCAAGTCCCTTTTACGGAAACTTAATTCCGAGTTTTTCAAATAAAACGGGCGGACACTGTAAAAGCCCTTCCTGAGTTGTTAGGTCGAAAGCCATTTGAATAATCCGAGCCGTTGTTTTAAGTGTTCCGTCTGAAGAACGAACCTCATAATCGGTCACAAGACGATTTTCATATTCGGTGAGTGTGACCGAAACGGTTGCCAGCTCTTCCAAATGCCAAGGGTGACGGAATTTCACAGACATGTCGACAATCGGATAGGCGAAACCGCTTTGTGCCATTTGGGCGTAGTCGTAGTGAAAGCGACGAAAGAGAACTTCGCGTGCGCGTTCGAAGAATTTAGCGTAGTTTCCGTGCCAGACGATTCCCATCGGGTCGGTGTCATGAAACGAAGGACAAATTTGAATTTGCGCCGTGAAATCAGGATTTGTCATTGAATTTTCTCTCCGGGAACTTTCTGATGTGTGCGTAATGCCTCGTCGGATGCTTCGGCCCAAAAGTCAAAAAAATTAAACCAGTCAAGCGGGTAGGTAAGGGCTCGTGCCTGGAGTTCTTCGGCAAAGCGTTCGGCTAGATGCCCCAGGGTTTTGTCGCGCTCTTTGCGGGGAAGGGATAATTGCTCGGAAAAAAGACGCGCACGGATACGGATTGTGCATCCGTCTCGGTCGGCAAACAAGGTATAGACCGGGCACTTTAAAAGAGATGCCAAAATGTAAGGACCGGTTGGAAATGGGGCATCTTTCCCAAGAAACGGAACCCTAACGGTTCTGTCGACCAGCCCGTTGGGACGGACAGGCGTTCTGTCGGCAGCAATTGCTACCCATTCGCCTCGAGACAAACGAGCCATTAGGTCCTCGGCTGTTTGTACGCCGATTGTGTCAACGGCAATTAAATTAATGTGAGACTTCGGCGCGATTTTTTCCATTACGGCTTTAAAGCGCGGGGCGTGACGCTCGAAAACAAGAGCATTCACGGGTATGTCGTAATCATTTTCTGCCACGGCTCGCGTGACTTCGGCGCACCCGATGTGGGAAACAAAGAGAATTTTCCCTTTCTCCCCCTTTTTTTGTGTGAGAAGGCGTTCGGTCTCCCGGTCTTCATAAACAAGGTCGTTTTTCGGGTCAATATCGCCCATCCAAGCGGCGAATTTGTCTAAGATAGAGTCGGCAAACGCGTGAAAATGCCGAAAACTCGACAGGGGGCCTTTGAGCGGAATACCGTTTTCGGCGGCATACATGCGAATTTGTTTGATGTACGCCTCCGAGGCCTGACGCTGCTCCTTAGCCACAAGCCAAAAAACAAGAAGCGGAGCAAAAAGAACGACCTCAAAAAGACGTCTCCCGAAAACGCGATACACGGCAAGGAGAAACTGCATGCCGAGAAGTCCGCGGCGTTCCTCCAGCTGTGACCAGTGTGTGCGACGATTTCGTTTTATTAGATGAGGCCAAAGCAGAACGGATCGGCAAAATAGCTTGGCGTGCATCTTCGAAATTCGCCAATTGTCGCGTACGGTAGCAAAATTAGAAATTCCGCCCTCCGGATAGATAACACGTGTCGGGACAAATTTCATCGGAATGCCAGCCCAGTAAAGGCGTACAAGGATTTCCGGGTCAAAGTCCATATGCCGTCCGGGTTTATCTTTTCGGACAACGTCAAGAAGAGCGTTTAACGGGTAAACGCGGAAGCCGCACATGCTGTCGACAATGGTTGACGAGAGCGTTTCTGCCCACACCCAAAAGTGTGTGATGTATCGGCCGATGAGGCGTCCCTTGGGGACGGAGGCATCATAGAGCGGAAAGCCGGAGATTAATGCTTGTGGGTTTTCTTCAGACAGAGCCAAAAGAGTCGGAATGTCCTTGGTGTCATGCTGACCGTCCGCATCAATTTGAAGAATGTGTGTAAAGCCGGCATTTCGAGCGGCTAGGGCACCGTCAATGACAGCTGCCCCCTTGCCGCCGTTTTTCTCTCGCCGTACGAGATGCACAAAGGGGAAATCCGGCAAAAGTTTATCAATTATCGCTTGGTCGTTCGGGGTATTGCCGTCATCGACTAGGAAGGCAGTAAGTCCGAACGGAGCGAGCTTTTTCAGAAGCCCTTTTAGGGGTTTCGCATGGTTAAAGCACGGAATGACAAAGGCAACGCAATAACTCATCGCGTAACCTGCGTAACCTTTAGCCGTCCGAGGGAAGCCTGCACGGAATGGCCCTGTTCGATCACTCGGTATTCAAAGCGCAGTGACAGATCGGTATCGTTGACACGTTCTTTTGTGATCGACAATTGAAGGGTTTCTCCGGGCCTAATGGGACGCACAAATTTCGTGGAAGGGACCTCACGCAATTTAACAGGGCCGAGCCAACGAGTAGCGTAATCGAGTACCCATTGCAGTTGAACCACACCGGGCAAGAGGGCGCATACCGGGAAATGTCCTTGGAACCAAATTAAGTCGGCTGGCAGATCCAAAGTTACGTGAAGCGATTCGTCGTTCGCTTCAAGCGTTTCCGTTTTTTCAGCGAACCGTCGCATCAAAAAGGGCCTCCATTTGTTTGCAATCGAGTTTACCTCGGTCATTGACTGGAAATTGTGTGACGACTCGCCAAAAGCGCGGTAATGCTGCTGTCGGCATATATCCGCGAAGTTCTCGGATGTAGGATGCCGTGTTTTTGCGGTCAAAGGTGTTGCCGTCCGGATCTTCGACAACAACGCCGATGCGCTGCTGGTTGCCTCGAACAATCCCCAGGGCGTAGGAAGAAAATCCCAAGTGCTTTTGTATGACTTGATTGATCTCATCGAGGCTGATTCGTTCTTCTCCGATTTTGATAATACGATCGCGACGTCCGAGAAGTGTAAAAGTGCCGTCTTTTTTCAAAGAAAGGCGGTCTTCCAGAGTAAATTTTCCCGAATCGGTAAGCGGTGTGTGAATCGTGACGCCGGTCGCATCTTCGAAAATCGGGCTGATTCCCGGGCAGAAGTGCCAGGGGGTTTGTGTATCTGCGACATCGAGTTGCCGAACACCGATGACGCCGGCTTCCGTTGATCCGTAGATTTCCGAAATCGAACATCCGAAGAAGTCGTGCGCTTTCTTAACGGCTTTCGGCTCCAGCTTTCCTCCGGCCGAAAGGACGAAGCGAGCTGTAACCGGGCAAAGCGTGCTGTCCAAATATTTTAAAAAAGTCGGGGTGGTTACGGCGCTTATCGGTCCCGGGACGTTTAAAAAGTCCTCTTGGGAGACAAGCCGACGTCCGAAAAGGGGCGTTCCGAGTGTCATCGGTAACCAGACGGAAAACGTCAGTCCGTACAGGTGGGTCGGATCGACACAGCCGGCAAGTACGGTTCCTTGCAAAGCATCTGCGAAAAGTTCAGCGGTTACAGCGGCTTCTCGGTCCATTTGGGAAACGGTTTTGACGATCGCTTTGGGTTCTCCCGTTGAGCCGGATGTGTAAAGAACAATTCGCGCGTCGCTTTTTACGGGCGAAATTACTTTGGGTGGATTTTCACGTAGACGGTGAAGTGAGTAAAAGCGGGCATCGTTCGCTTCGCCGTCTGTTACGGCGATATCAAAGAGAGAACTTTGGGTTTTAACGGCAGATTTTCTCGATCCGAGGAGCACAGCTGTCTTCCCTTCTGCCAAGCAGGCATAAAGGACGCAGATAAACGAATAACTATCGTCGAGAAACAGCGCCACGCGCTTTGCTTCGATTTGAGAAAAGACTGTGGCAAGTCGTGCGATGTCGTCAACAAAATCGGCCTGAGTTTTCGGTGAACGCCCGATGCGAATAACGTGATCGGCCTTTCGGTCGAAAGGCCAGCGAGCAAAAGTTAGTTTTTGCATACGCGTCTCCGGACGAGATATTCACCGCCGGCCACAAGGCCGATACATAGGTAACTGAGGCACCCGTTCCACAGAGTCCAAAGTTCCGTGTCGGCTTTTATTGCCGTGAAAGTGGCAATTGTCCCGTTCAGTACAAAAAAGAGCATCCATACAAACGTAACCTTGCGTGTGTAGCGGACGGCTTCGGGAGGAAAGGTTTTCCCTTTTAAAGCGAGTCGGGCGAAGGTTTCGATAATCGGGCGGCCGACAAGAACGGAACCGAAGAAAACGAAGAACAAGGCAACGTTAACGGCAACGGGGTACCAAAGAAGCGGCACGTGTACCTGAAAGGTCAGACAAAGAATCGAACCTACGATTCCGGTTAGACTTAAAAGTCGATCGGCCAATGCCAGGGAACGCGTTTTTACCGGGGGTACCAGGACAAGGCGCAAAATAAATAGCAGGAGACTAATCCAGAAAAAGAGCGTTAGGGCGCCGGACCATACGGCACCCAGTAGCATCATCGGCCACAGAACAAACAAGAGTCGCAGGAAAATTTGCAAGCCTTTCGTTGCCCGCATGCTCAGTTACTCGGTCAGAATCTTTTCGACGACATCGACAACGTCTTTGACGGTTTTCACGCTTTTAAAGTCTTCGGGCTTAAAGCGTTTTTCAATAACTTTCTGCAGTTGCACAATCATGTCCACCGCATCAATGCTATCTAAGTCCAGGTCCTCATAGAGTTTGGCATCGGGAGTAATCTTTTCGGCGGGAATTTCAAATAGTTCGGTCAGTTGCTTTTTTAATTCGTTGAAAATTTCTTCCCGTGTCATGACAACAGACATAGTTTCTCCTTAGACGTTTTGTTGTGACCGAATAAAGTCAGCCAGGGTTGCGACGGATTTGAAGTGATCGCGTACTTCTTTGGTCGGGCCGGCTAGCGTGACTCCGAATTCGCTCTTGATGGCAAGTCCGAGTTCAAGGGCGTCAATTGAATCCAAACCGAGGCCGTCTCCGAAAAGCGGGGCATCGGTGTCGATGTCTTCCGGTTTGATGTCTTCTAAGTTCAAACTTGAGATGATGACGTTTTTTATACGATCCTCAAGAGTGGCCATATGTTTTCTCCTTGGTTTTTTAGGATGTCAGAAGTATATGAATTTGTTCCGTGATGCGTCGGGAAATGTGAGCCGGGCTGTTGTCTACCTTTGATGCGTAGTCGCTCGGGACAATTTTTCCTCGGCGCGAAAGACGTACTACGGGTTGTCTCGCCGGTATTTTGTACCAGGGGATTTGTTTTCCGAGCCAGAACTCAGAGCAGTCAATCCGAATGACTTCAATCGGAATGTTGCATCGAACGGCTAGTTGTGCGGCCCCCCGGTGAAGTCGGAGATTTTTACCTGGGACACTGCGCGTTCCCTCCGGAAAAATAAGTAATGCACTACCCTTTTGAAATCGTTTTTTGCATTCGGTGAAGATGGCCTCCGGTGCATCATTGGTCAGATACCCGCACGACAGGATAATGCCGCGCAAAAACGGATTTTTTAGTAAACCGGCCCGTACGACACAATCAATATCGGGAAATTGTGAGGCAATGAAAACGTAGTCAAGAAGCGTCGGATGGTTAGCGACAAGGATGGTTCCGTTTGTGGCAATAGGAGGGTAACCCAAGTCGGAAAGCTGGATTTTTGCCACACGTGTCAGTTGCAGAAACGCAATAAAAAGACGGAAAGCGACGCACACGAGTCGCCGTGAGTTTCGTTGTCGAGTGTCTTTGTTCCGCTGGATTAAGCGCAAAACGGGAAAGAAAAATCCCATCAATCCGAGTGCCCCGATTCCAAAGAGTCCATAGGCTATATACGTTGCCGCATACCGCCACAGGGTCAATGTCGGATTCTCACGTGCAGTTGTCACAGAGCTTTTCTCCATGCCCACTGACGACATCCGGATCGTACGGAAAAAGACGCTTCGGGGCGAAGGACGCCTTTTAGGAATTGCAAAACATCTGTCTCACTCGGTTCTGTGTCCGACAAATTTTGTGCGACGGCCGTCAGGGCATTTCCTTCTTGCAAAATCATGGCTACGGCAAAAGGTTCTTTAACCGGAGCAAGTCTCGAACCGAGAATTTCAGGTAAGAGATTTTCATAGTCGACAAGAAGGACCGACTCTTTGCCGTCTTTCAAAAAGGCAGAGACCTCAAAAAGGGCTGCTTCGAAGGTATTGGCTCCGGCGGCAACGCTGGTTACGGGAATGTTCAGCTTCCGGAAGATTGTCAACATGCCGGGAGCGACATTGTGAACGCTCATCGTAAAGTCCGTCGGAGACGGTTCTTGGTCGTTTGCCAAGGCAATCAGAGACTTTTCACCACGAGCTGTTTCTGCGTAACGGCTTGCATTGACAATAGCATCGACTCTGTGGCTTTCTAATAATTCGAGAGCACATTCGACGGCATAGCGACTTGCCGGACTCATGCGTCTTGAAAGCATCATGGGAAGACGCTTGGAAAAAACCGAAGGTTCGGCAGGAGGCTTTTGTCCTCCTCGAGCAAAATCCATCCAGTCCTTGCGGCATGTTCGCTCTTTGGAAAGTGCGAACCAGTCAAGTAAGGAGAAGGCCAGTTGCATCATGCGGTCCGTTTTAAGACTAAAAGAGAATGACCGGTTCCGAGATTGTGATGGACGGTTTCGATAGTAAGCTCGGCGCTCCGGGCGAAGTGCTCGAAGTCTGTAAGACTGTAAAACTTACTCGTTCCGTTGGCCAAAGCCGTAAAGTACAAAGAAAAGGCCGTGAGGCAGGCATTGCCGATTTCAAACGGTTGTTCTCCGATAAGCGGTTCTAAGATACAGATGCGCGCCTTTTCATTCATTGCATCGCGCACACGCTGAAGGATGGAAACGATTTGATCT
>ERZ808258.688-NODE-688-length-12338-cov-2.746560_pt1 | contig 12338 bp, 6 predicted proteins | sample MGYA00521280_ERZ808258 | MGnify/ENA primary metagenome ERZ808258 (study PRJEB31516, sample SAMN03275585) | gut metagenome | biome: mammalia-associated habitat; material: feces | host: Papio cynocephalus | place: Kenya | collected 2012-07-19 ...
AAATTCTCGTGACAAAACTTTGACGGTTTGGTTATAATCCGCCTTCTCGCGTCGGACGAAAATCCGAAACAAAGGAGGCGAAAAAACCTTACCCTCCTTTGTCAAATGAGCACCTTACACGGAAGGGTGGCAGAGTGGTTTAATGTACCGCCCTGGAAAGGCGGCGTATCCAATCGGGTACCGAGAGTTCGAATCTCTCCCCTTCCGCCAGTGATACCTGCTGAAGCAAGCAGTAAGCAATACGAAAACCGAGGGGGATTTCCTCGGTTTTTTGTTATATTTCAATCAGAAAAAGCCATAACTTAGGCGAGGGCTTTTGCAACCAACTGAAACTCCCTGCATTCGGATAAAAATCCACATTGGACGCAATTGTGGATTTTTTTCTCAGTAGTAGTATGACCTTCTCCGATGGGTAAATGGTGCCGATTTCCGGCTTTGTTTGCACAAACGGCACCGGCACCAACGGTTCCGTTCCACGGCGAACCAGGACAACAGGTGCACTAAAACCCAAAGAGGATGTCAAAGAAGATAAAGTCTCTACGGATGAAGATTTGTCGAAGTCCGGAGGTCTGCGCATCTAACATCTGAGACCGTTAACGACTTGCCCACCGTCCGTCCGGCCTACGGCCCACTATTGAGGGTGAGCGGCCGGACGTCCCGTGGACAAGTCTGCCGTTCCGCCAAAAAAAGCCTTAACCCCTCCAAATGGGGGATGTTCATTTTCGGTGGCTCATGGACTGCGTCCACAAAATTCCGCTGGCTTACTTTTATCCGCCAAAATGGCGTACTTTTATACGTCCGCTAACACAAAAGTGAACACCCTTCAGTCGTCGGGAGCTGTCAGACAATCCGAGAGAAAAACATTGATTTAACGAAAACTGGCATGGAATTAAACGGCACACGTGGTATGCCGTTATCCGGCGCTTGACATCGAGCCTCTTCATTCATTTCGTACATTCAGGCGTATTTCACCGAAGGTCTTGCTGAAATGCAGGGCATTGCCGAAGGTGCCGAACTCGATTTTGACGACATTCTTGCCATTAATTGCCGTAGCGAAATTCTCTTTGCCGCTCCGGACGGCTGCAGCTGTATCGGTGCACTTTCTGCCCAGACAAAAGACGGTCATGTCTATTTGGCACAAAACTGGGACTGGTTACGAGCCGTTGACAATTCCGTGGTCATCGTGAAAATCGAGCAGCCCGGATATCCCCGGGTAATCATGTGTGCAGAAGCCGGCATTATCGGCGGAAAGGGATTGAATGAATCTGGCATCGGCGTGTGTCTTAATGCCTTGAGCGTCGGCCGCGGGAAACCCGGCGTCCCTCTGCATGTCATATATCGGAAAATTCTGTGTCAAACTTGTATTAGCAACGCATTGGGAGCCGTTGCCTCTGCTCAAAGAGCTGGTTCCGGTAATTTCGTCATCGGTTCGTCGCAAGATTTTCTTTTGAATGTGGAATTTACGCCGGAGAACTTCGACGTACTCGCCGCGGATGAAACAAAACTTCTGGTACACACAAATCACTACCTTTCACCGCTTTTCATAGCAGAAGATACATTCAAGCGAGATTTGCCCGACACCTTTATTCGACTCAATCGACTGGAGCGACTCACGAACTCATACGTCGGCACAGTCGATGGAAAAACCATCCTGTCGATTTTGCGCGACCATCGGAACAAACCCGATTCGATTTGCAGCCACGAGGATCCGGCAGACCCTCCCGGGAAAAGGCTCTGCACAATCTATGCCGTCATCATGGATCTGACGGAACGGAAACTCCGGATAACCGAAGGTCAACCTTGTACATCCGAAATCACGGAGATTTCCTTCTGAATTTTTTTGTTCACGGAAATGCGACGAAATCTAAGCGACAAGAAAAACGGAACAATCCTTCTCCGCAAGGCTTATCCGGTCGGAGCGCTTAAGGAAAAAGCGCTCAATAACTCTGGGAAATTCGGCATAAAATGATATCATCCGTTCAGGCTCCCAATTCCCTCGGGGGATAATCGAGGGCACACCCTTCCAAGGAGAACACACATGAACAAGAGTGAAATGATTGAAGCGATTGCCAAACAGGCAGATCTTCCCAAAACAAAAGCCGAAGCTGCTCTGAAAGCTTTCATTGAAACAACGAAAAAGACACTGAAAAAAGGCGGTGAAGTTCAGTTAATCGGTTTCGGCACCTTCTGCGTTGCCAAGCGTTCTGCCCGTACGGGTCGCAACCCGCAGACCGGTGAAACCATCAAGATTAAGGCTTCAAAGACGCCCAAGTTCAGAGCAGGTAAGGCATTGAAGGACGCCTTGTAATACTAACATCCGAAAGACTTAATACACTACAGTGTTAAGTCTTTGGTAGCTTTACTACCTGCCGCACCGGTGCGCCGAGGTAGAGCCTCGGGTTAACTCCGAGAGTGAAAGCATCGGGCAACCGATGCTTTCGAGTTCTTGAACGGGCACTCTCAGTAAACATCCGCGCTATACGGTACCTTCACAGACTTAAGCACATTGCAATACAACGCCCTGAGAAATCCACGCAAAAGCGCGAGCAGAAAAATCCCCCTATTGAGCAAGCGCCAATAGCTCCATAATCTCTTCCCGCCCAAGCCGCCTCGAGAGCTCCGTCCCTTCCAGAAGCGCATCGGCCAAAGACTTTTTCGTTCCGTGCAACTTCAAGATTTTTTCTTCGACGGTATCGGCTGCAATCAGACGATAAACCGTCACGGGACGTTCCTGCCCGATGCGATACGCTCGATCGCTTGCTTGATCCTCAACGGCCGGATTCCACCATGGGTCAAGGTGAATCACATAGTCGGCTGCTGTCAGATTTAATCCTGTTCCGCCGGCCTTAAGGCTAATGAGAAAAAGCGGCATTTCCCCCTGTTCGAATTCCTCTACAAGTTTCTGGCGACGCGAGGACGTAACCGCACCATCTAGATACAGGTACGCAATGCCCTCTTGTTCGAGTGCGCGTCGAATCAGTGCCAGGTGACCGGTAAACTGACTGAATACGAGAGCTCGATGTCGATTCTCCATCAGGTTGTGCACCAAACCTAAAAAGGCTTGTGTTTTTGAAGACGGAAGCCGTAGCTTTGAATCGACAAGTTCAGGCGAGCAAGCCGCTTGACGCAATTTCATCAACGATGCGAGAGCTTGAATGGGATTAATTTCCCCGGTCTGAAGATTAATTTGCGTTTCCTCACGCAGCTGCTCGTACAAAGCGCGTTCCTCCGGTGAGAGCGTTACCTTGATGGTTGTTTCGGTCTTTTCCGGCAATTCATTTAAAACATCGGCCTTCGTACGCCGCAAAATAAACGGTGAGATTAAGCGCTTTAAAAGCCGCTGTTGCTCGCGATCTTTATCGCGTTCAATCGGCAACACAAATCGATCGGCAAAGCGATTAAAACTCCCTAAGAGCCCCGGGACAGCAACTTCAAAAAGCGCCCAAATTTCCGCCAAGTGGTTTTGTAGAGGTGTTCCCGTCAGGAGAATCCGAAAATCAGCCTTAACTTCAAGAGCTGCTTTAAACGATTTAGTCTCGCGATTTTTAATGTTATGCGCTTCGTCGTAAACTGCCGTCGCCCACGTTTTTTCGGATATCGCCTCAGCTTCAATAACGGAAAGACCGTACGTCGTGATAACAACCGTGTTTTTTCCGGCATCCTTTAAAGCTTGCTCTCGATTGCCTTGTTCATTGAGAATAACGCGCTTTAAACTCGGAGCAAAACGAGAAAGTTCCTCCTGCCAATTAAAAAGCACGGAAGCCGGAACAACAACAAGTTGCGGTCCGAGTGCGGCCCGAGCCAATAAAACGGCAATCGTCTGGACGGTCTTTCCCAACCCCATGTCATCGGCAAGTACGGCCCCTGCTCCCCACGAAGCAAGGCGCATCATCCATTCAAACCCGTCTGTCTGATAGTCGCGCAATTCGGCCTGCAACGTCTCGGGAACCGTAGCCTGAACGACCTGTGCACGAGCGATTCTTTCCTGTAATGAACGAAATTCTTTATCGGCCCTAACGGAGGCTCCGTTTTTTTCGAGCTCACCGACAACCGTCGAATTAAACGGTGACAGTTGCACGGTTTTCGAACCGCCGGCAATGCGATCCAAGGCAATTAATTGTTTTTTCAGGCTCTCGGTCAATGCGACGTACTGCTCCTTTCCGAGCGCAATGAAATTGCCCTTGGCTTCCCGAACAAGGCGAAGCAATTCAGCCATCTTCAGTTGCGTCTTTCCGTCAAGCTTGACCTCGCCGTCCACCTCAAACCAGCTTCCCATACGATGCACGGAAAACTTCATGTTGGCAAAGGAAATCGTCGAATGTGTTATCGACAATTTTGCCCCTTCGGGCCACTCGACAACTACGTCACTGAGCTCGCGTACGGCATTTAAAAATTCAAGGCAGTCAACCGTCGAAAGAATCCACGTCGTCCGGTCACTGCGCGAATCATCGAGGTTTTCGACCGCCGTCTCCAATTGCGCAAAATTTTTTCTCTCTTGTTCCAGATTACGCTCAACCTGAACGGCTCGATTCTTAACGTTCATAGCCAGGCACGAGAGTCCTTTGCCGGGCTCGCACAGAACAGAAGCCCCGGCAAGCGGGCGAACGGCCGCGTGCACGGTAAATTTCCCTTCGTTATCGGGAGCAATCCGAACCGTTATGGCAGACGATCCTTGCGCTTTTTCCAGATTTTCGGAATTTTTCAGCAACTCGGCCATCACGGGGGTACGCTCGGATATCCGTTCCAAAAGCGTCGTAAGCTTGTCCTTGGCAGCATCGGGAAATGCTTCGATTTTTGAAAAAGTCGCAATGATCTTTTGTTGCTCGGGGGAAATATCGATAACTTCAATACTCGTCTGCGTCGGCTGACGAATCACACAGTCAGGCACTCCGTCAGAAATTCGCAAATCGTCTCCCAAGTTGGTTTGTACCGTATACGAACCGTTTTTGTGCTCGACGACAAGTTGCAGCTGTCCCTTGAGAACATCGATTCGTTGCTTCTCGTCATATCGATCATAAACATGCGGATGTCCGACAAGTTGTCTTAGGGGATCAGCACCGCCCAGATACGAAGACGCAAACCGTCCCTCTCCGATTCGGACCTGAGAAGCCACCTCCATATCCTGCGCTGTCAGACCGTCTTCGGTTGTCATAGTCCGGAACTTCTTTAAAGAAATATCCCGTCCGGTCGACCAGACACGACCGTTTTTTGTTTTCTGCAAACGAGGCACGATACTGAGCGTCTTGGTGTCGAGAAGATAAATCACACGTGCACTCGGCCCCGATAACGATACCGAACCGTTTTTCTTTTTACTCGCCGCCATGACATCCAAAAGCTCGTCAAGTGCCGACTCCCAAGCCTCCGTACGTCTTTGACAGGCAATCAGGGACTTAACAGCCAGCTGCTTTTCATATTCGACATTTTTTTCGTCGGTCGGATACATAACGGCATGCCAAAGTTGCCCGATAAGCGGGTACGATTGTTCGGCAAAATCGATGTCTCTTAAAACCTGTTTTTCGGGAATCTGACCGACCACGAAATCCACGTGAAAGGCAAAAGCCACAATTTCTTCGACGGAACGACAAATCATCGATTTTCGATTCATCACCTCAACGAGTCCGTTCAGAGACTTTTCATAATCGGCATGCAAGGCAACGGCTGAAATAATATTCAGGACATAACTGCTTGGCACATACTCATGTATGCCGCGCCTTAAAATCGACTCCATCGTGCGACGAGAACCGGGACTTTGTCTGTCAGCATAAAGAGCCAAGCCATAGATAAGATTCTCAAAGACACCTTGAAGCCCGCCGAGAAAAAAAACATCCGCTTTAAGAGCCTTTTTGACAAGTCGCACGGCCAAAGCACCGTCTCCGGCCAGAAGCGCCCGGACGGCCTGCATCAGGAAGTAATGCTGCGATTCGGGTCTCATACGTTCGAGCAGTTTGTCAGGGTGCCCTTCTCGGAAAAACTGTAGGAACGTAAACCAGTCATCGAGTTGGCTGCGCTGTTCGGAGGTCAAGCGCATTGCCTGAACGGAACTGCGAAGCGTCATAAGGCGATCCCAACTGATTCCGCAACTAAAAAACGATTGCAGATAGCGAGCCAACCTTTCTGCCGCTTGAGTTGACAGTGTCCCGAAAAAAGACACGGCAAACGGCTCGACAGTCAGTAGCAGTAAATGATCGCTCCACGCATCAATGAGCCGATCGGATTCCGTATCCGATGCCCCGTTCGGCTTTTTCGGGAAGCTGTCTTGCGGAGAAACGATGCGCAACAGAAACCAAGCATAGTCTTCCGGTTCGTACGGGGATGAATAACTTCTTGACTCGCAATAGATGCTCTTCCAGCTTAACGTCTTAACATCGTCGGGGCCCATTAGGGAACAAATCGCCACATAGCTGAACGGCGATAATTCGCACGCTCCGTAGTAGTAATAACTCGCATACCCCGAATCGCAAAGATTGGGGTGTCTGCCCTGAAGAATTCTTTGCTCAAAAAGTTGATCGACGAGCTTTTGCCCGACGGCATACGTCATGCCGAACCGTTTTACAACGGCACGAAGACAATTGACTGTAATCGGATAGGGACACGAAACCAAAGCGTAAAGAAATTCGCGTTGTTTTCCGGTGTAACGTTTCGCAATCTGCTGAGCCGCGGGGGAAAGAGCAAAAGGCATGATTTCAAACTAAAAAAAGAAGTTGGGCGATTGTAAATCATCGAGCGCTCTTACAGAAATCCGTTTTCGAAAAAAGAAACTGCGTCGTATCCGATTTGAGGCTATTTTTTTTTCGATTAGACCGACGAACGCCGCCTTTTCTGTTCGAAAAGGCATACGGCGGCAGCGGCAGCAACATTGAGCGATTCACACGCTTTGTCAATCGGGATTAAAAATCGTGCATCGGCAACACTCAGGGCCTCGTCGGATAGCCCCGGTCCCTCGGAGCCGAACATCCAGACAGTCGGTGCTCTCTCCCAGTCCGGTGTTTTAAACAAATCCGATCCGCCGCGCGCATCAGCCGCCAAACGCTCGGATGCAAATAGCCGTGGCAGATCTCGAGCCGCAACATCCTCATAAAGTGTCATCGAAAAATGCGCTCCCATCGCTGCACGCAAAACCTTGGGAGACCAAATGCGCGCCGACTTAGGCGACAAGGCAGCATAACGCACACCGGCAGCTAAAGCCGAACGCAAAATCGTGCCGACATTACCCGCATCCTGTACCCCGTCCAAATAAACGGCATTAACGCTCAAAGACTTTTCCGGAACCGTTTTTTTCGGAACGGCCAGTTCAATACAAAGTCCGATGCCGTGTGCAACGGGAGCAACGGATTCAAATAAAGACTCTTTCACTGTAAAAAGAGATGCCGTTCCCAATTGCGCATACGCAGCAAAAAGCGCTTTTGCTTCCTCACTTGCCGTCGACTCGCGCAAAATAACCGCACGAACGTCCGCTCTCTTCTCAAGGGCTGTTTGCGCCAAATGAGCCCCCTCGGCCAAAGTCAGACCGAGTTTATCGACGGCCCGAGCATTTTCGGAGATTTTTTTCCAACGTTTTACGTTCGCATTTTCTGACGAATGTATCGAAACGGTGCGCATGCGTAAGCTCCCTAGTCTTTGACGGCATTGTATCGTTTTGGTTTTCCATGCGTTCGCGTTCGCCGTCCCGCCATCATCCGAACGGATTGAACGCACTTGTGTGTCCTGAATTAGAATTCATCGGTAAAATTTTGCCGACGGGACCTTTCCCGAAAAAAGAAAAAGGCAAGACTGCGGAGCTCGGGACATGACGAATACAACGAAAACACCAGAAACCATTGAAGAACGCGTTGCCGAGCTGTCGGTTTTGCGTACTCTGCCCGAGCTTTTAACGCACCACGCCGGCCGTCGTCCGGATATACCGATTTACAAGTATTATGACAACATGCTCAAGGACTGGATTGTTTTAACGGTCCGAGAAGTCATTGAGAAAGTCGAAGCCTGGAAACACGCCTTTGCCGCCATGGAGTTAAAACGCGGTGACCGTGTTGCCATGCTTTTGCCCAATTGTATTGAGGCCATTTTATTCGACCAAGCTGCACTGGCCTGCGCCCTCGTCCCCGTTCCGCTTCATGCCGTCGACACACCGGGGTCCTCGGCTTACCTGTTAAACGACTCGGGAGCTCGCGTTCTGTTTACCAACCGACTTTTAAAGTGGAAAGGGATTCGAGCGACGGGAGATTTGCCGTCCTTAGAGCATGTCATCATCACGGACGAAGGAACCGAGCCTTATACGGACGGGCATGTCCGCGTCACAAATATCGATGTCTGGCTTTCCGAGGGCGTCGGTTCGACGCTTCCGGCCGGTCCGGAACCGGAAGATTTAGCCGCCATCGTGTACACATCGGGCACAACGGGCAACCCCAAGGGCGTTATGCTCACACACCGGGCCGTTTTATCGAATGTCACGGGTGTTTTGGCAATCATTTGTCCTAATCTTAACGAGACATGGCTTTCGTTTTTACCCCTCTCACACACCTTTGAACGCACGACAACTTATTACGTTGCGCTCGGCGTCGGCAACCTCGTGGCATTTAATCGGAATATCGGACTGATTCAGGACGACATGCGTCTGATTCGGCCGACGGTCATGATGAGCGTACCGCGCATTTATGAGAAGATTTACGCCAAAGTTCAAGACCGACTGACGCTAAAGTCCCCGGCCGTGCGCTTTTTAATGCGTTGGGCTGTCAATGTCGGGTACCGTAAGTTCTGTCGGGAAAACGGACTGCCGTCCCCTTTTACGATGAGTGAGCTTTTGGATCCTTTCGTTTTTTCGTTTTTGGATAAATTCGTTGCTCAGACGGTGCGTAACATTTTCGGCGGGCGCCCTCATATCTTTATCGCCGGCGGCGCAGCACTAAGTCCTGCCGTTGCCCGATTCTTTTTAGGCCTCGGAGTTGATATTCACCAAGGATACGGCATGACCGAAACAAGCCCGATCATTTCCGTCAATCCTATCGGAAAAAATCATCCTGATACAGTCGGAGTGGCGCTCAAAAACGTTCAGGTCCGGCTCGGCGAGAACGACGAACTTCAGGTCAAAGGGCCGAACGTCATGAAGGGATACTGGAAACGCCCGGTAGATACGGCAGCGATGTTCACCGAAGACGGCTGGCTCAAAACAGGCGATCAGGCCGACATCTATGAAGACGGAGATATTCGCCTTAAAGGGCGCATCAAGGAAATCATCGTAACAAGTACGGGGGAAAAAATTCCTCCCGAAGATTTGGAAAACGCCATTCAAGCCGATTCTCTTTTTGCGCAATCGATGGTCGTCGGTGACAACCGTCCATATGTGTCCGCCCTTGTCGTCATGAACCCGGAACTCTGGCCGCACTTTGCCGAATCTTTTCACTTAGATCCCAAGGATCCGACCACACTTTTAAACCGTGATCTGCGTAACGCGGTTTTGCGCCGTATTAAAGCCGCAACGGCCAATTTCCCGAACTACGGGATTCCGAGAAACGTACGGATTATTCCCGAGGCCTGGACCATCGAAAACGGCATGCTTACGCCGACCTTAAAGCTCAAGCGACGTGTCATACGCGCTAAATACGCCGAAGAGATCGAAAGCCTGTACGGCGATGTGCGCTCACAGCGTTAACGCGCACAGCGGGTCTATATTGTTACCGTCTTAAATGAAAAACCTCCGTGCCGATCTTGCACGGAAGTTTTTTTATTCGTCTCAAATGGGTCAGTGCTTACCGTTTAAGCGAGAAACGATTCCCGTCATCAGTGAAAAAGCCACCGGAAGGGTTTGTTCGTCCTGAATATCAAAATCAGATCGATGATGGCCGTGATGACGGCAACCGTAAAGGAAGAAAGCAGCTTTTGCCCCCGTTTCCTGCGCGCGTCGCATGAGAACGGAACAATCCTCACTACCGTCTTCGGTTTTAAGGAATTTAACGGTGATTCCCGGAACATCACGTGCCGCATCGGCAATCAGATCACAAGCCTCTTTATCCGAATTCATATCACAGGCTTGACCGGCCTTGATCATCTGCCCCTGAACCTCATAGGCTTCGGCAACACCGCGCACGATGCTTTGAACTCGCTCGGTCATCCAATCGTTAACGCTTTTGGTCGAGCCTCGCACCTCAGCTTGTAAAAGAGCATGAACGGGAGTGATATTGCGTCCTTCTCCGGCATGTAACGTTCCGATCGCCACACGCGTCTGCCCTTCCCTGTGCCGTGAAATGCCTTGCATCATCAATGCACAGGCGGCTGCCGCCATGAGCGCGCTGCGTCCTTTTTCCGGATCGGAACCTGCGTGTGAGGCCTTTCCCGTAAACGCAATATCGATTTTCGTTGTAGCAAGAAACCCTTTTTCAATAATGCCGACTTCGCCTGCCGTACAGTTGCACCCGACGTGAGCCCCGAAAAGCCAATTCAGATTGTCGGCAACGCCTGCCTCGGCCATCGCCGTTGCCCCGCGCGTTCCCTCCTCGGCCGGCTGGAAGATCAGGCGCACGGAACCGGCCAGTTCGTCTTTGTGGTCCGAGAGCCAGTGCGCAAGCCCCAGTCCCGTTGCCGTATGACCGTCGTGTCCGCAAGCATGCATCAGGCCCTCGCGTTCGGAAGCAAATCCGCAGGCAAAAGGCACGTGATCGGCGTCTTTCGATTCATTTACCTGGACGCAATCAATGTCAAAGCGAAAGCCGACGGCAGGGCCCGGCCTCCCCGTTTTAAGTTCGGCGACAACGCCGGTATAACCCCCGAGTCGCGCCAAAAAAGCCTCCGGAACGCCCTTGTCGGCAGCGCGTTCCTGCGCCTTCATGACCTTGAGTTCATCGCGCCCCAGAACAAATTGCGGATTAACAACCTCCTGACCGACCTTAACGGAAAATCCGCCGAGGTTTTCCAAAAACGCATAAATACGCCATGTCGTCTCAAACTCGGTCCATCCGTCCTCCGGTCGGCGATGAATCGCGCGGCGCACATCACACATTTCTCGGCAATACTGATCAAACGTCGTCATTTTCTGTTCCTCCGAAATCCATTAACGCTTTCAATACTACACATCCGAATAGAAAAAATGCACCCTCGCCGTCCGAACACAATCGAACATTCCTTCCGGGTGACAAAAAGCCCGCAAAGGAATCACTTCCGATGCGGGCCGGCGCCTAGATTTTCGTGAAAAATTTTATTTATCCAAGCCGAACGCGTCGTGCAGCGCACGAACCGCCAATTCCATGTACTTATCTTCAATGACAATACTGAGCTTAATTTCCGACGTACCGATCATCAAAATGTTGATACCTTCCTTGGCCAAAGCCTCAAAGGCCGTACTGGCCACATTGGCATGTGTGCGCATTCCGACACCGACAACGCTGACCTTTGCCACCGAAGTAGACGTATGCACGTCAAGCTCTCCGGTTTCCGGATAAATTTCTTCGCGAATAACCTTTAATGCATTATCCAAGTCCGAGCGCGGCAACAGGAATGAAAAGTCCGTTGTCCCGTCCAGGCCGACGTTCTGGACAATCATATCAATGTCGATATTGTGGCGCTCGATCGGGCCCAAAATCTTATAGGCCGCACCCGGAATGTTGGGAACCTTAATCAAGGTAATCTTGGCTTCATCTTTCGTAAAGGCAATGCCGGAAATAAGCGGTTTTTCCATAGTGGGATCCTCATTAACGGTAATTAACGTACCGGAATTTTCTTCCTGTTCCAGAGGCATATCGGGGTCGGTCAGGCTCGAAAGAACCCGTATCGGCATCTTGTACTTATCGGCAAATTCAACACTGCGCGTCTGAAGGACTTTCGACCCAAGGCTCGCCAGTTCAAGCATCTCCTCGGAACTTAAAGCGCGCAGACGCCGTGCTTTCGGTTCGATGCGAGGATCGGTTGTATACACACCGTCCACATCGGTATAAATCAAACACTCATCGGCCTTAAGAGCGACGGCAAGAGCGACGGCCGACGTGTCCGAACCGCCGCGACCGAGTGTCGTGACGTTTCCTTCGGGATCCTTACCCTGGAAACCGGCGACAATAACAACCTTACCGGCATTAAGGGCACTTTGGATAGGCCCGGAATCAATGCTTTCGATGCGCGCCTTCGTATAAGCCGAATCCGTGTGTACCCCGACCTGTGTGCCGTTGTAACTTACAGCCTCAATACCGATGGCTTTAAGTGCCATTGCCAGCAGGCCGATGCTCACTTGCTCGCCGGTACTTGCAATGACATCAAGTTCCCGCGGGTCCGGGTTAGGCATAATTTCCTTAGCCAGAGCAATCAAACGATTGGTTTCGCCGCTCATCGCGGAAACCACAACCACCATGCGGTGCCCG
>ERZ808258.692-NODE-692-length-12274-cov-4.964072_pt1 | contig 12274 bp, 16 predicted proteins | sample MGYA00521280_ERZ808258 | MGnify/ENA primary metagenome ERZ808258 (study PRJEB31516, sample SAMN03275585) | gut metagenome | biome: mammalia-associated habitat; material: feces | host: Papio cynocephalus | place: Kenya | collected 2012-07-19 ...
AGACATGCACCGTGTCCCGCACGGACATGGGAACCCACTACGAATACCATGTCTCCGTCGTATTCCTGATGGATCCGGACTATCATCGTGGAGGATGACCGATCAGTACAACGACACCTCCATAGGAAGGATCCGCACCAGGATCGCGGACGTGGCTGCAAGCGCTCGCCGCAGGATCGTGCTCGTGGATCCGAGAGGAACGTCTCAGATATGCTCCGGATGCGGACGCGTCGTGAGGAAGGGGCTCGGCACGAGGGTGCACAGCTGCCCCGGCTGCGGCCTCGTCATGGATCGCGACGTCAACGCGGCGATAGACATCCTTGACCGCGGGTGGGCCTGCCACCCAGACCCGGTACGATGGTCGAATCGCCCCGCACTAGGGCACATTGAACGATATAGTGCTAGATCTTCGTTCATCTAAGGTTTATACGGCGCGATGATACCCTGTGAGGAAGAGGATTGAGATGTCCGACATCGACAAGGCGCTCAGAAGACTGAATATCCCGATAGCGGTCGCGCTGGCGATCGTAGCAGGCGGGGCATGGATGCTCTGGAAGGGAGCTGCAGAAGACGGAACTGGGCTGTTCATAGGAGGTCTGCTGATCGCCTTCTTCGGCCTGATCTTCGGCATTCCGCTATCATGGCTCCTGGCGGTCGAGCGCAGGAAGTCGCTCCGGATGGCCAAGACCGCGTCGAGGGGCGGACGCACTCCGATCTCGATGCTCGCCGCCAACGCGGGAGTGGACGAACAGGTCGCCAGGGAGAAGATCGTCTGGTGCATGCAGCACGGCTACCTGGACGGATACGTCCTGGACGGGGACGACGTCGCCCTGTTCGAGCTCGCGGATCCGGACAGGAAGAAGCATGCCGCCACATGTCCCAACTGCCATGCCAGTTTCGTCTACGCGGGGGTCATCGGACAATGCCCGTACTGCGGCGATTTCTTCGAGCGCAGCCGCTGATGAAAGGGCCTCCGGATGGCTGCGCGTATATAAGCACGGAATACGGAGAGGCGATCCGTCCGCCGTGTTCGGACATATTTTAATAGAGGGTCCGCATCGGCAGAGACAGCCTCGCCGCCATATTGATTGGAGGATCAGAAATGGCAAGAATGCACACAAGAAGAAAGGGACAGTCGGGATCCAAGCACCCGATGGTCTCCGAGAATCCCTCCTGGGTTCCTCTCAACGCCACCGAGATCGAGGACCTGGTCGCGAAACTCGCCAGAGACGGAATGATTTCCGCCAAGATCGGACTCGTCCTGAGGGATCAGTACGGAGTCCCCGATGTCAAGCTCGCTACCGGAAAGAGCATCACCCAGATCATGGACGAGAAGGGTGTCGGCTCCAACCTGCCCGAAGACCTGGCCAACCTCATGAGACGCGCCATCGACCTCAACGTCCACCTCAGGGACAACAGGGGAGATGTCTCCAACAGGAGGGGCCTCAACATGATCGAAGCGAAGATCAGGAGGCTCGAGCGCTACTACAAGAGGAACGGCGTTCTTCCGGCCGACTGGAAATATTCCCTCAGCAACGCAGAGCTCATGCTCAAGTGAGCCCACATGGATACACTTCCATCCAAACTTCTTAATTCTCTTGACCAAGCCGCGGACCTCGTCCGCGGCAAGGCCTACATACAGGTGTTCTCCCACTTCGATGCGGACGGCGTCTCCTCGGCGGCCATACTCGCCAAGGCCCTGCTCCGTGCAGGCAAGGAGTTCAAGGTCACCCTGTTCACGACGCTCAACGACTACAACATGAACGTCATCAGGTCCACCAAGGCGGACTGCATCATAGTGTCCGACCTCGGAGCATCCTACATAGACCAGCTGGATGCCATGGAGACTCCTGTCATCGTCCTCGACCACCATACGATCATCTCCGAGGCGGAACGCGTGATCTACGCGAATCCCCACCTCTACGGAATAGACGGCATGACATCCGGATGCGGGGCCACCATGTGCCTCCTATTCGCGGTCACGCTGGACGAGAGGAACTGGGACCTGGTGCAGACCGCCTTCGCCGGGATCGCCGGAGACAGGCAGCACATAGACGGGCTGTCCGGACTCAACACGTACCTCCTCGACGAGGGAGTAAAGCGCGGATACATCAGGAAAACCCCCGGTTCGCTGATACCTTCCGGGAATCTCATGACCAGACTGTTCCTGGACACCGACCCGTACATACGCGGGGTCAGCGGGAGCGTGGAGGGAGTCGCCCGCATCCTGAACGACGCCGGCATCCCCAACGACCTGTCCTACGAGGACCTGGACGAGGAGCAGCGCAGGAGGCTGTCGTCCCTTCTCGCCGTGAAGATGACGGAACAGGGGATCCTCCTGGAATCCATGACGGAGATAGCCCGCGACAGGTACGAGCTCAAGGATGTGAAGATGGACGCGGAACGCCTGTCATCCCTCCTAAACAGCTGCGGCCGCGCGGGAATCGGAGGTGCGGGAATCGCCGCCGGCATGGGCGACGAGAGATGCCTGAAGATCGCCGCCGATACCGACGAGGAATCCGCAAGGGCGCTGGTGGAGGCCATGAAGGCGCTGGACTCCCGCGGGCTCACCCAGCGGAAGAACTTCCAGTGGTTCGATTCCACAGACTCCGGATTCACTGGGATGCTCTGCGGGATATCCATGCAGTCCATATCCGATCCGGATAAGCCGACCATCGGCCTGAACAGGGCCAACGACCCCGTGAACCTCTCGTCCAGAGGCATGTGGGGACAGCTGGAGAGAGGTATAGACCTCGCCGCCGCCATGAGGGAGGCGTGCGCCTCCGTCGGAGGAACCGGAGGAGGACACAAGATCGCCGCCGGAGGATCCGTCCCCTCGGACAAGGTGGACGAGTTCCTGGACAATCTCGACGAGATCCTCGGAAGGCAGCTCGCCCAAGGATCCTGAAGGATCGGCGCCAGCCGACCTCTACCTCATCCGTTCTGAATCTCTGGCGGGACACCGTGTCCCGCATCTCCATCCTCACGCCGGACGAATGCATCTCGGAGCCGAGCCATGCGATCATCGCTCCGTTGTCCCTGCAGTACTGGCGGTCCGGCACGAACATCTCGGCCCCCCTGGCGTGCGCCATCTCCTCGACCATGTCGCGGAGGCGTCCGTTCTGGGCCACTCCTCCTCCGAGGAGGACCTCCTTCTTGCCTATGTGCGCCATGGCGCGCTCCGTGACCTCGGTCAGCATCGCGAATGCGGTCTCCTGCACCGAGAACGCGATGTCCTCGAGAGGAACGCCCTTGCGCTTCAGCGCCAAAGCGGCGTTGATCATGCCGGAGAATGCCATGTCCATGCCCTTGACCGAGTACGGGAGCTCGTGGTACTCGCGCCCCTGCGCGGTGAGCCTCTCCAATTCGGGGCCGGCGTAGAATCCCATCCCCAGATCCCTCCCGAGCTTGTCGAGCATGTTCCCGATGCCGATGTCCTGCGTCTCTCCGAAGATCCTGTACCTGCCTTCTGCGAAGGCTATGACCTGGGTGTTCCCGCCGGAAGCGTACAGGAGGGCGGGATCCCTGCAGCCCGTCAGAGCGCGTCCGATCTCGATATGGGCGATGCAGTGGTTGACGCCGACGATCGGTATCCCCCTGATGCTGGCGAACGCCCTGGCGGCGGTAGCCGCGATCCTCAGGCACGGGCCGAGCCCGGGACCCATGGAGAAGGAGACCAGGTCTATGTCCTCCGGGGACACCCCCGCCTTGTCGATCGCCCTGCGCATCACATCGGCCACGACCTCCGCGTGGTGATTGGCCGCCTCGCGCGGATGAAGACCGCCCTGCGGAGGGCGGAACATATCCAGCTCGTTAGACAGGACGTCGCAGTCCTGGTCCACGATGCCGACGCCTAGCGTGTGCGCGGTGCCCTCTATCCCCATGGTGAGCATTTGAATCGCTCCGCGTATGGAACTCCGATAATAGGATATAGGCGCGCCACGGAAGCAGGAATCGAACGGGTTGACCATAAGGTTTATCTACACGAAGTATATCCTCGGATTACTGGACTCGTGGTCTAGATGGTTATGACGTCGCCTTGACATGGCGGAGGTCGCCGGTTCAAATCCGGCCGGGTCCACTCATCTACCAACCCCTCGGGGATTCTCGTTGTTCTTCTGCGTCGGTCTGCTCTATCGCTCTTTCTCCCGCGATCCGTTCCATTGTTCCGCCGTGTCATACATTAGCATCCATAGACGGACATTATCCGCCCCTGTGAAGGACACTGATGCTCAATCGTCTACCAATCGTCTTATTCAACGGACATTTGAAGTTGGTATGTCTGATATAAGACAAGTTGACGGTACAAAAGTATTAATTAGGATATACCACGTGGGACGCCTCCAACCAAAGCGCCGGGACCCTGGCAGTCCGCCGATTCCGGTACATGGGAGCAATCAAAATGTCGCTATACGACTCGGTCATGGGGTTCGTAGGCCACCTCAATTCCTACTTCTGGGGTATCGGCTTCGTGTTCCTCATCGGCCTCGGCATCATCTTCACGGTGAAGTTGAAGGGGCTCCAGATCGCCAAGATCAAGGAGACGTCCTCGCTCTCGCTGTCCGGGGTCAAAGAAGGCAGTCATACGAAACACATCTCGTCGTTCGAGGCGTTCTGCATAGGAATGGGCGCCCGTATCGGCGTAGGTAACATCGCCGGAGTGGCCACCGCCATCGTATCCGGAGGTCCCGGAGCGGTCTTCTGGATGTGGATCTTCGCCATCATCGGATCCGCCAGCAGCTTCATGGAGTCCACCCTCGCGCAGATCTACAAGGAGAAGAAATCCGACGGACACTACTTCGGAGGTCCCGCGTATTACGCGACCAAGGGACTGAAGAACAGGAAGCTCGGAGTCCTCGCCGCCATCCTGCTCGTCCTGACGTTCGGAATCGGATTCGTGGCCGTCCAGGCGTGCAACGCCTCTCAGGCCCTGTGCGGAGCGTTCGACTTCGAGAACAACAGGTACGTCTTCGCTATCGTCATCGCGGCCATCGCGGCCATCATCATCTTCAAGGGACTCAAGACCGTGGCGAAGTTCTCTGCCAGGATCGTTCCTCTGATGGCCGTCGCATGGATCGTTTTCGCCATCGTCGCCATCCTGATGAACATCGACGGCGTCGTCAACGCCTTCGCCATGATCTTCGAGTACGCGTTCTCCGCACCCGCCCTCATCGGAGGAGGAATCGGAGCAATCATATCCACCGGCCTCAAGAGAGGAGTGTTCTCCAACGAGGCGGGTCTCGGATCCATCGCCAACATCGCAGCCACCGCCAACGTGAAGCACCCCGTGAAGCAGGGACTGATCCAGTCCTTCGGAGTCCTCGTGGACACCCTTCTGGTGTGCACCTTCACCGCCCTCGTCGTCCTGTCCTACGGCGACTTCGAATCCATCGCGGCGATAGGACTCAACGGATCCAAGCTGGTCCAGGCCGTCATCTCCAGCACAGCCTTCGGCACCGCGGCGAACTACATCATCGCCATCTTCATGTTCGTCTTCGCATTCACCAGCCTCATCGGATACTACACCATGTCCGAGGCCAATGCGAGATTCATCAACGACAAGCCCAAGGTGGTCTTCTGCGTCAAGGTGCTGGTCATCATCGTCGCTCTCGTCGCAGGCACGGCCACCTCGGTCACCGCAGTGGATTCCATCAGCGACACGTTCATGGCATTGATGGCCACGGTCAACATGATCATCGTCCTGCTGCTGAGCAGGCAGGTGTTCGAGGCCTACGCCGACTACAGGAAGCAGAAGAAGGAAGGCGTCGAGGAGCCCGTGTTCCACAAGAGCGCGCTCTCCGATTCCTCCGGAATCACCGAATGGGAGGACTGAGGATGAACATGCCCAAGAACGTGATGTATCTCCTTCTGATCGCGCTGGCGGTCGGAGTGTGCAGCGGATACAGCTTCGACAAGGGGAACAACACCCTGCTGTTCGCCTCGATCTTCGTCGGATTCATATTCCTCGTGGCCGCCTTCATCCTTCTGGAGAAGGCCCAGGACGAGGAATACGGCAAGAAGGTCGACGAGTTCTGATTAAACAGGGGGCGCGAGCCCCCTTCTTTCTTCTGGCTTCCTTCACAGAAGGACTATGTTCTCGGAAAGGACCGCATCGTCGTGGTCCTTCCTTCCCAGCACGGCACCGATATCGGAGCTGTGGCGCCCGGCTATCCTCTGCATGTCATCGGAATCGTAGGATGCGATCCCCTTGGCGATGAGCTCCCCCTTGCAGACGATGTCGACGACCTCTCCCCTGGAGAACATGCCGTCGACACCGACTATGCCTATCGGCAGGAGGGACCTGTGGTTCTGGACCGCTGCTCCCGCGCCTCCGTCCACCTCGACGGTCCCTGCGCTCATGGCGGCCTTGATCCATCTCCTCTTCTTGGACATCTCCGAATCCGTCGGGAAGATCGTCCCCACATCCTCTCCTACGGCGGCCCTGTAGACTATATCCTCGGCGGAACTCGATGCGATGATCATCCTGCACCCCGCGTCCCTGCAGATCTCGGCGGCGTCCAGCTTGGTGGCCATGCCCCCGGTCCCGACCCCCGACACGGAGCCTCCGGCCATGCGGCGCATGGACGGGATGTCCTCCACCACGGGGATCAGCTTCGCATCGGGATTGTCGGTGGGGTCGCTGTCGAACAGCCCCTCGACGTCCGAGAGGAGGATCAGCAGATCGGCGTCCACCCTGCTCGCGATGATCGCGGAGAGGGTGTCGTTGTCCCCGAATCTGATCTCGTAGTCGCTGATAGCGTCGTTCTCGTTGAAGATCGGGACGACCCCGTACTTCAGAAGAGACTCTATGGTGCGGTTGAGACTGACGGCCTGCCTCCTGACGGAGTAGTCGTCCTTGGTTATCAGGATCTGCCCGACCAGCATCCCGTGGTTGCGGAAGCTCTCGCTCCATTCCTTCATCAGGATGCTCTGGCCGACCGATGCGGCCGCCTGCTTGGCCGAGATGTCGTTGGGGTTCGGCTTGATCCCCATGGACTTGGAGCCTATCGGGATGGCGCCCGACGATACGATGAGGACCTCCTTGCCCATATCGCGGAGCATTCCGATCTGCTCCGCCACGGCGTCCATGAAGCCTCTCGAGACGGCGGACCTGCGGCCCATGATCGAAGAGGACCCGATCTTCACCACGATGCGCGAGGCATCGCCCAGCATATCCTTGCGATCCGTATCGCTCGCCTCCGAAGGGGTACGGGACATCCGACGGGAGATGCTTGAACCTCCTCGCATCCGGCCCGACGTAGTCCTTCACCACCTGGCCGTTCCCGACCAGGACGTACTTGTAGATCATCAGGCCCTCCATCCCCACCGGTCCGCGGGCATGGATCTTGTTGGTGCTGATCCCCACCTCCGCCCCCTTGCCGAAGCGGTATCCGTCGGCGAATCTGGTGGATGCGTTGACGAAGACGTCGGCCGAATCGACTCCGGCGACGAACGAGGCGGCCGCCTCCATATCGCGGGCGACGATGGCGTCGGTATGATGTGACCCGTGCGCATTGATGAAGGAGACGGCCTCCTCCAACGAATCGACCACATGGATCGAGAGGATCAGGTCGTCGTACTCCGTGTCCCAATCCTCGTCGGAGGCGGGTTCCGCGGATATGATGGCACGGGTGCGGCCGTCGCCGCGGAGCTCCACTCCCTTCATCCCGAGACGGGCGGAGACCATCGGAAGAAAGGCGTCGGCCACGTCGGAATGGACCAGGAGGTTCTCCATCGAATTGCATACGGCGGGATACTGCGTCTTGGAATCGACGACGATATCGCATGCCTTCTCCTGATCCGCGCTTCTGTCCACATAGACATGGCAGACTCCGGACGCGTGGCCGAGCACCGGGATCCTGGTGTTCGCCTGGATGTACTGGACGAACGAGTTCGAGCCGCGCGGGATCAAAAGGTCGATATAGCCGTCCATGTCCAGTATGGTGCGGATGTCGTCGCGGGTCTCCATGAGCACGAAGGCCTCGCCGGGGATCCCCTCCGATGCAGCAGCGTCCCTGAGGACGCGGAACAGGACCTGGATGGAGCGGAGCGCCTCGCGTCCGCCCTTGAACGCCACCGCGTTCCCCGATTTGAGACAGAGGGACATTATCTGCGGCACCACGTCGGGACGGGACTCGAAGATCACGCCGAGCATGCCTATGGGGCATCTTATCTGATAGAGCGTCAACCCGTCGTCGAGGTCGAGGGAGGACATCACCTCTCCGACGGGGTCCTTCAGACTCTTCACGTCGGAGATGCCTGCGATCATGGCATCGATGCGGGCATCGTCAATCAGCAGACGGCGGTACATCGAATCTGTTATCTCGCCCGAATCCCGCATCGCCAGAGCAGACCTCAGATCCTCCGAATTGGCTTCGAGTATCTCGCGCCTGCAGGAGTCCAGCGCGGCGGCCATGGCGTCGAGCGCACGGTCCTTTACGGCCGTTGGTACGGCGGACAGCGCGATGGATGCGTTCTTGGCGGCCTTGATCTCTTCGACGAGCTCGGACATAACGCCGTTCCATCCTCTATGCACTATATGAACTTCGAGGGGAGGCGCATACGTGAATCGGGAAGAATTGTTTTTATATCGTGATTGAGTGGGGCGGGACAGGCCGAGGTAGCCAAGCCCGGTATGGCGGCGGTCTCGAAAACCGCTGGAGTAATCCTCGGGAGTTCGAATCTCTCCCTCGGCGCCATCCATCCCTCCTGATCTTCCCGAAGATCGATTCCGATTCTGTCTCCTCCGTGACCGGGCTGTTCTGCTATTCCGGATCCATATGCTCTCGCGTTCTGATTCTCACTGCGATTTTTCCCTAACAGATTAGGGAAAGATTGCGCGAATCGTCGTTTCCCCTAATCGCATAGGGATTCTTCAAGGGCAGCCTCCACGTCCTGCAGAACATCTCCTGGAGGACGGAACACGAAAAACACCCTGATGGACTGACGGGAGATGCAGGACTGCCGCCCTCCGACCATCGTGCTCAGATTACCAGAACCAACTGATTCAGGGCGAGCTTGCCTTCCACAGGATCCGTCACACACAGGTATCTGAAACCGTGCTGCTCATAGTACGGTATGAGATCGTCCTGACAGTCGACCCTCATTACACGGCACCCTACGATCCCATTGGCCTGCTTCACCAATTCGACGGCATCCTCGAGAAGGTCTGCGCCCATGCCCTTGTAGGAGTCGTCGTCCCTTCCGAGCTGCCCGAGAAGGTAGCTCTGGGCGACGTTGTTGTCCGAGTCGATGTTCATCTTCTTGCTCAGCGATCTGGAGATATCCTCTTCGGGGACACGGAGGCACCTGATCGAGAGCGTGAAGTAACCTGCTTAGCCGAATCGGATTGTACTCGGTCGTTTTTGGATCCTCTGAGGATCTCTTCGATCTGCTTCGAATCGTCAATGACCTTGTGAGCCTTGGATGTGTCGATGGGCCCGCGACGATCTGCCTCATCGAAGGCTGCGACCAACCTGTCCACCTCATCCTGCGTCTTCAAGACTATGTCCTGATAGAAAGATTGCGTCGCCATCTTACCACGATGCCTTATCGACCGCCTATGCCAAGTACATTGTCTAATGGAGTTTCTCGAAAAGCGGAAATCCTGAAGAGGAAGAGCGTCGTCTCCGACGTCATGGGAATAGTCTCATTTCAGAAGAAGTGAAGCTCTTCCGCAGTCAGGATTAGATACCCCTTCGAATCGGATGCCCATGGAATACACCGAATCCATGCGCATGATGCGCTTCAAGGACGCCGCGATGCTGATGGCGCTTATGGCAGTCATAGAATGCATCGCGGTGGCGAGCTTCGCCGGGATCGTCGATCTCGGGAAGGAGACCGACGCCGTAGGGCTTGCTGTCGTCACGACGGTGGTCGTCGCGGCATGCCTCATGGGAGCGCTTCTCAGGATGACCGTCAGGGTGGACGAGGACGGAGTGTCGGTGAAGACCCTCCGCACGAGAATGATACGCTTCGAGGAGATCGCCTCCGTCGCCGTGCGCGACAGAACATACGCCGTCGGCAGGTACGGAGGCTGGGGGCTGAGGCTCTGGATCAGAGGCACGGGATACGTCTCCCCCGAGTGCGAGGGAGGCGTGGAGATCCTCTTCCCGACAGGAAGAGGAGTGATGATCTCCTCGAGGGATCCCGAGCGCCTCATGGAAGCGATCGCTCGCCGTCGCGCACGATCGCGGTCAGCTCCTCCGGCAGCAGCCGGCTGTATCCCGGATGGCAATATGCCGTCTCCCCTTCTCTAGAAAGAGGGTCCTGAAACGGAGATGGAAAGCCGTCTGATCCTCGTCGAAGAGCTCGTATCACGGCCTGAGGTACAGGCACCGTTCGATTTCATACGGATCCCCGCAGAGACCGCGATGCGCCTCGATCTGCGACAGGATCTCCGTGCCCGGCCTGTCGTCTATGTAGCCGACGAATCCCATCGTCTCTCCTCCGACTTAGCATCCGCCGACGGAGGCCCTACCACGAAGCCTATCGTGTGGAACTTCCTCTCCCCTTCCGTATCGGAGGTCTTGAATCCGCTGAAGATGCGCCCGAACTCCTCGACCAGATGCTCGACCTCCCTGTCCGTCCCGTACACCGGAGCGGTCCAGAATCCGAGGACCTCCCTGCGGGCGATCTCGCCCGGATTGCGCTCGGCATAGTCCGCGAACGAGGATGCGAACTGCATGCAGAAGGACAGGAACATCTCCGATATGCGGGTGCAGTCGGCGGACTCCAGAGGGGCGTCTCCGGTGCCGGGAAGCGCTCCCGGGTGTATGGCGTAGGTCTTCTCCACCGTGCCCCTCTTCCTGGTGTAGTCCACGACGTCCACCAGGCCGTCGCGCTCGAGCCTGGAGAGGAGGCGGTACATCGTGGAGCGGGGGATGCCGGGATTGACCTCGCAGAGGCGCTTGACGTTGATGCCCCCGGACCTGACGATGTCCATGAGGATCTTGCTGGTGCGAGGGTCTATGAAATGCCTCATCTGATTGTCATCCATCGGTGGGATTATTACCGCTGATTATAATAATCCATACCCTCATTCGGAGAACATGCGCCTGTATCACGGTAGCAACCAAATCGTGAAAAAGCCGAGAATCTTGGAACCCAGTCGACAAATGGATTTCGGCAACGGATTCTATACAACGAACTCGCGTCAACAAGCCGAAAGATGGTCGATAATAGTTCGTGACAGACAAGAAGGATTCCATGCATTCGTTTCCGAATACGAATATGAAGAATCGAACGACTTGAAGATGCTGATATTCGACGAACCCACCTATGAGTGGTTAGATTTCGTAGAATCCAACCGTATGGGAACCGCCACCCATGACTACGATATTGTCGTCGGTCCTGTTGCAGACGAGGGTGTTTTCAAAGTATTATTCAGGTACGAACAAGGATTCCTCACAAAAGAGCAAACCATCCAGCAATTGGAGACCACAAAACTAGATGGGCAAACTCTATTCCACACAGATAAATCCCTTGAGTACCTTCACTATATCGGATATTGGGAGGTGGGGCGATGGAGCAGGGAGAATTCGAATGCATCAAAAGAGAGCTCACCGACGGCGTCGTGGCGGAAATCATGGAGAAGAGAGGACTGTCCGAGGACGATGCCATCCGCCTCTTCATGAACTCCAAGGTCTACAACGGGCTCCAGAACAAGGACCTGGAGATTTGGCATTTCAGCGTGAAGGCCCTCTCGGGACTGTTCGACGACGAGATGGACGGGCATCTCGAATGGCCGGTGGCACCATGACGGATTCCGATACGAGGCTCCTCAAGATCTACTGCATCGAGGAGTACCGCATGAAGCACGGCCTCACCGCTCCGGAGACGATCAGGCTGTTCGACAGATACGGCGTCTTCAAATTCCTCAACGAACCGGCGCTGCAATGGCAGCGCATAGAGAACACGGTCCTCGACGTGGAGGACTTCATCAAGGCCCGTTCCTGACGGAGACCCGAGAGCCCGTTGATAGCTCGAATCCTGATCCACGGAGGCATTACTATGGAACCCAAGAAATGGGAGCTGATCAAGGGATCGTTGACGATAGGCGTCGTCGGCTATACGATGAAGAGCAGAGGCTGGTCCGAGGACGAGGCCCTCCGCAGGTTCTACGACTCCCAGGTGTACGAATGTCTCCAGGACGAAGAGACGAAGACATGGTACTTCAGCGCATATCAGCTGTCCAGGTTCTTCGAGAACGAGCTGGAGGGTACTCTATCCCATAACTTTTCGCTGGACATGAAGCTATCCTGGCGATTACATA